>JAEEGL016156999.1_pt1 | contig 15134 bp, 12 predicted proteins | sample 9134231 | NCBI WGS metagenome assembly JAEEGL01 (sample SAMN16246548, study PRJNA631951) | gut metagenome | biome: gut microbiome; feature: rumen; material: fiber-attached | host: Bos | place: Iran: Karaj | collected 2018-10 | reverse complement strand
CCGTACCCATTATCCTGGCGCTGCTGATGAACGAGCTGCGTTCCACCTCCTACCGGCGGACGATCCAGACCATCATTTACCTGCCGCATTTCATCAGCTGGGTCATCATGTATTCCCTGCTCTTTTCCCTGTTTTCCATCACCTCGGGTCTGGTCAATAAAATGCTGATGTCACTCGGTTCCCAGCCCATCAACCTGCTGTCGGATCCGAGTAAGTTCTACGGCATGCTCTACGGCACCTCCATCTGGAAGGAGGCCGGCTGGGGCACCATCATCTATATGGCCGCCATCGCGGGCGTGGATCAGGAAATGTACGAGGCCGCGTATCTGGACGGCGCCAACCGCTGGCAGCAGTGTATCCACATTACCCTTCCCTCCATCGCATTCGCGATTACGACCATGCTGATCCTCAACGTCGGCTCGGTGATGGGCGCGAATTTCGACCAGATCATGAACCTGCGCACCGCGGCGACACAGACCACCGTAGCCCAGGTCATCGATACCTATGTCTATGATATGGGCGTCGGCAAGGGACAGTACGACCTGTCCACCGCCATCGGCCTCTTCCAACAGATAGTCAACTGCGTGCTGCTGTTCGTGTCCAACTACGTTGTCAAGAGAATGTCCGGGGAAGGATTCTTCTGATCCGGAATCACGGTGCAGGAAGGGAGGAAACGACAGTGAAAGCACAGACAGGCACAGGCAATCATATCCGGCGCAGCGCAGGGGACCATATCTTCAACGCGGCGAATATCCTGCTGTTCATCCTGATCGCGATCATCATCATCTTTCCGTTTTTCAATATTTTCGCGATTTCGCTGACCAGCAACGTCGAATACATGCGGGAACCGTACATCCTCTGGCCGAAGGAGCCCACTTTTCAGGCCTATACCTATATTTTTTCCACCTCGCTGATCCCGCGCTCCTACGCGCTGACGATCTTCATCACCGCCGCGGCCACCACGCTCTCCACCCTGGTCACCTCGATGCTGGCGTACGGGCTCTGCCGGGGCGACCTGCGCGGGCAGAAATTCTTTATGATCTACCTGCTGATCACGATGTTCTTCTCCGGCGGCCTGATCCCGAACTACATGAACATCACCAAAACGCTCGGATGGAGCAACAACCTGCTTGCGCTGATCGTTCCGAATTCGGTGAGCGTGTTCAATTTCATCATCGTGCGCTCCTTTTTCCGGCAGCTGCCGCCGTCGCTGGAGGAGTCCGCGCGCATTGACGGCGCCAACGAATGGATGATCCTTTTCCGCATCATTTACCCGCTCTCCATTCCCACGCTCGCCACCATCGCGATGTTCGTGGCGGTCGGCACCTGGAACAGCTGGTTTGCCGCGATGCTGTACATGCGGGATGAGAAGCTCTATCCCCTGCAGCTGATCGTGCGCAATTTCATCGTGCATGAGGCGCGCCCGGCGGATATGCAGAACATGGAAGGCCTGCGGGACGCCGCCGGAAACCGCATTTTCCTGAACGAAACCGGCCTGAAAATGGCCTGTGCCGTGGCGACGGTGCTGCCGATGGTGATCATCTATCCCTTCATCCAGAAGTATTTCGAAAAAGGCATGACCATCGGCGCGGTCAAAGGCTGACGGAAGGTTGCAAGCCGCTTGCGGCTTTCAATAAATCTCAAACATGGAGGAACACAGCATGAAACTCTGGAAACTCTTCCTGCTGGCGCTGGCGCTGATGCTTTCCGTCACGGCAATCTCCCTTGCCTATGACGGCGAGATCCTGGACATCACCGCGGACAGCGATGCCGATCCCTTCTCCTGGGATCCCGAGAACGATGCCATGGCCGCCTGGATCCAGGACAACTTCGGCATCAACTTCATTCAGAGCGAAACCAACTACTACAACAACGATTTCACCGCGACCCAGCTTGCTGCGCAGGACGGAAAACTGCCTGAAGTATTCACGGCGGACATTCTTTACTACACGCAGGAAATCACTCAGTTCATCCCCGATGAACTGGTCGCGGAAATCCCGCAGGAGCTGATCGACAAATACCCGCTGATCAAGGAAAGACTGGAAAACGACGCGGTCTCTCAGCTGGTATACAACATGTACGGCGGATACTATTTCCTGCCGAAGCCCGACTCCGCGGATCCCTCCATCTACCTGGCGGAACGCAAGGGCCTCTTCATCCGCAGGGACTGGCTGGAAAAACTGGGCCTTGACATGCCGAATTCCTGGGAAGAACTGTACGAAGTATGCCACGCGTTCACCTATAACGATCCCGACGGCAACGGCGTGAACGACACCTACGGCTTGACCGGCGACGGCCTTGGCACCCTGCGCTACTTCTTCGCTTCCACCGGCGTATCCAACCGCTACTGGAACAAGGACGCGGACGGCAACTGGTTCTACGGCGCGCTGGACGACAGCAACATCGAAGTGCTCGAGTGGCTGCGCAAAATGTATGAAGACGGCTCCATCGATCCGGACTTTGCCGCCACCACCTGGAAAACCGGCCTGCAGAAATTCTCCTCCAACACCTTCGGCGTATGCGTGCGCAACGCGGACGCGGACTGGATCCATAACGTGATGGTGGAATACTACGGTGCCGCGAACCCCGACTGCAACCCCTTCGACCGGGTCAGCATGATCGGCGCGCTGGGAAACAACAAGGGCGATCAGCCCCGCATGGAAGCCTATATCTCCTGCATGGTGGCCGTGCAGTTCGCGCCGGAAATCACCGAGGAAAAGATGGACCGCTTCCTCGCCTTCTATGAGTACCTGCTCGGCGAAGGCAAGTACATGCGCATGGGTCTGGAAGGCATCGACTACACCATCGCCGACGACGGCACCGTCACCAAGGTGCGCGACGAGAACGGCAATGCCGCGAACCTCTCCGTCAAGTACCCCTGCATCCCGGTGACCCACTGGACCAGCTGGGGCTTTGAGATGGCCGCGCTGCCCAACGTGGAGTATTTCGATGAGTACAATGACGAGACCAAGGCGCTCAACGCCGAAGTCTGCGCCATCCGCAACCAGAACCCCGTGTATCCGGAAGTCGGACCGATCCTGATCGACGATGACGCCGTCACCGACGCCTCCGCGTTCAACATCACCAGCAATTACTGGGCCATCATCTCCGGTGACAAGCCGGTTGCCGACATGTTCGCGGAAATGAAAACGGCCGCGGAAGCCTACTACGGCCCCGCCACCGAAAAGGTGACCGAAATCGCCGCGGAATACGGCTGGTAATCATTCGCTTCAATCCGAAAAAGTCACTCGCGGGCCGCTTCTTCCTTCGGGAAGGGGCGGCCTCTTTAGCAGCTCTCCGGAAATGATACCCGATCGGGAATATTATGTGAATACATGATAATTTATTCCCTTTCGGGAATATTTATTTTGATTCTGTTGACATTATACCCGATCGGGAATATAATGCAGTTGAAAGGATGATTTGATGCGGAACGACAGCATTGCGGCATTTGTCCGTGAAAGCAGGAAAGCGGCAGGGCTGACGCAGGAAGAATTTGCCATTCGCTCGGGACTGGGTCTGCGATTCGTGCATGACCTGGAGCGGGGAAAAGAAACCGTGCGTCTGGACAAGGTGAATCAGGCGCTGGCCATGTTCGGCATGGAAGCCGTACCGGGCCGAATCGAGCGGAAGAAAGAAGATGAACAGCCGTGAATGTGCTGCGCCGGGCCGGTGTTTTTGTCCGGGATTGTTTTGCCGGACTGATCCAGGAAACGGATGAAGGGTATCATTTTGTCTATGACCCCGCATATTTGAAGCGTCCGGATGCGTGCGCCGTTTCGCTGACCCTGCCGCTGCGGGACGAACCGTACACATCCCGCACGCTTTTTCCTTTCTTTGACGGCCTCATCCCGGAAGGATGGCTGCTGGGCGTTGTCAGCCGGAACTGGAAGATCGATCAGAAAGACCGTTTCGGTCTGCTGACGGTGGCATGCTATGACTGCATCGGCAGTGTCAGCATCCGGGAGGTGAATGAATGAATTGTTTATGCTGCGGAAAGCCTCTGCGGGATCCGGTTCCCGTTTCCGGCTGGCATCCGACCTGCATTCGCAGTTTTTTCGGAACAAAAACCCTGCCTGACATCGAGCTTTCCGATGAAGCGCTGACCGCACTGACAGAAAAGGCGGTACAAAGGGGCTGTACCGTGCCCGGTGTACAGAAAAAACTTTCTTTGTCGCTTTCCGGTGAAGGCGCGCCGCGCCTGACAATGATGGATTACCCGACAGGCTACATCCTCAAGCCGCAGGTCGCGGAGTACCGGGCGCTCCCCGAATCGGAACATCTGGTGATGCGGATGGCATCCGCGGCAGGCTTATCCGTTGTACCCTGTGCGCTGATCCGGCTGAAAGACGGCTGCGCCTATCTGACCCGGCGGGTCGATCGGGTGTGTGAGCAGGTTCACAGCAGCGTCAAAATGCTGGCTATGGAGGACTTTTGCCAGCTCGACCTGCGGTTGACGCAGGATAAATACAGGGGATCCTATGAACGCTGTGTCAAAGTGATCCGTCAGTATTCAGCCAGACCCGGTCTGGATTTGACAGAATTATACCTGCGGCTGGTTTTTTGCTTTCTGACAGGCAATTCCGATATGCATCTGAAAAACTTTTCCCTGATCGAAACCGCACCGGGAAACGGCATTTACGTACTGTCCCCCGCTTATGACCTGGTGCCGGTCAACATCATCATGCCGGAGGATCGGGAAGAATTCGCGCTGACCATGAACGGGAAAAAAGCAAATCTGCGGCGCGGTGATTTTCTGATCTTTGCCGAAACCGCCGGCATACCCCGGAAGGCCGCGGAAAAGATGATACAGAGGATGTGCGGAAAAATCCCGGCGTGGATCGATCTGTGCGAAGAATCCCTCCTGCCATCTGATATGAAAAAGGCACTCACGGAACTCATCCTGTCCAGAGCGAGCAGGCTGAGCGGCGCATAATTCTGAAATAAACCGACATGCCTTTGGCGGGCAGCGCAGAAGAAACCGACAGATACCTGCCGTTTTTTGTTACACGGCCCCGGCCGTTTTTGCGCGCTTGCGGTACTGCAGGGGCGTCATACCGCAGTTCTGCCTGAAAACATGGGTAAAATAGCTCTGGCTTTCAAAACCGCTCTGCAGCGCGACGCTCACCAGGCTGACGTTTGTATTTCCGAGCAGTTCCCGGCTTTTCTCGACGCGGATCCGGTTGAGAGAATCCACGACGGATATCCCCGTCTCCTGTTTGAACACCCGGCTGAGGTAGGTGGGAGACGCGTAGACCGCGCGCGCGATCTCCTCCAGGGGAGTGTTCCGCATGAAGGTTTCCTGCAGATACCGGACGGTGCGGTACACCAGATCGGAATGGTGCGCCCGGGACGGGGAAGTCACCGTATCGGTTATGGAGGCGATTTCACGGGTCAGCCACATCGTCACCTCTTCCATGGTACCCATGTCCGGAATGCGCTCGCGGCACTCATGCATGAAGCGGCTGATATGCACCGGATCACAGCCGGTATCCAGCAGGGACCGGGACATCAGGACGGTCAGCTCGAACACCCGCTCGCGCACCTGGATCATGTCGCTGCCCGTTTCCAGCAAAATATGCCCCATCAGTTCGCCGAGCAGCCGACGCGCCTGTTCGCCGTCCCCTCTCCGCAGCGCCTGCAGGAAATTTTTTTCCTCACGGTACGGATAGACCTCTCCCGCCGCGTTCTGCTTGATGCGGAACAGATAATCCGAGATCTGTCCCTGGATCCGCATGGATTTTTCCGTTTCCAGCATGCGGTTTGCTTCCGACACGTTGTTCATGAAGGCGACCGCCATAAAAAGCAGCTCCGCAAGGGAGGTGACCTTCTGTGCTTCGACGCAGGGATATTTCCGCACCTGCGCGATGATATCGTGGATCTTCTCCGGGTGTTCGCTCCTTACCCGGTCCAGATCGTACGCCAGCCAGTCCGACATCTCCCCCATCAGGAAGGGACCCGCCGTGATCTGTGCTTCTGCGCCTTTGGGCCCCAGGATGGGCGAGGTAAAAAAGGTCAGCCCCATGGGGCAGGCGTAAATGTATTTCCCCCCGAACCGTTCCGCCGCCCGCAGTCCCCAGCGGTGCATGGCAAGGCCCCGCTCCTTGTCAAGCTCCGCCAGCGGACAGATCTCGCAGGACAGATAGTTTTCTCCGCATTCATGCAGCACTTTCCCTTCCTTGCCCGCCAGCACGCACCCCAGCCCGCTCGCCGCCGCGAAGTGCTCCGTGCAGCCGATTGCCAGCCGCAGATCAAAATCCATGCCCTCACCCCCCTCCGGTCTCATCAGGGTAAGTATACGGCTTCGCCGCGCGGAATCCTGCCTGTGTTTCCGCTTTTTTACAATTTTCTAAAGAAGGCAATATTTTGATAAAACCATAAGATTGTGCAATACTTTCCCGCGGCGGAAACCTATAATTGGCCCATAGGAGGTGGGATCATGATAAAACCGATGACCTCAAAAGAACGGATCGACGCCGTGCTGGCACACCGGGAAACGGACCGCACGCCTTTTGTACTGGTGGACGGCGGCGCGTGGATCGCCAAGACGGAAAAGCTATCCTACCGTCAGCTCTGCGGCATGGAAGACGGCGGCGCGTCCAGGATCGTCAAATGGACGGATGAAGTCGGAACGGACGCGGTGAGCGCGGTGTCCGGCGTGTTTACCGCCTGCCTGAACGCCTTCGGCTGTCCCATTCACATCGACGAGCCGGGCCGGCCCACCGATACCGGCTCCTGCATCATCGACCCGGAAAAGGAGATCCCGCTGCTGGATAAAGCGGCCATCCGGGAAAAGCTGCTGGCCAACGAATTCGTGCGGGGCATGATCCGCCAGTGCGTCGGCGTAAAGAAGCTGGCCGGGGACCGCAAATACCTGCTCGGGGATATCGCGGGCCCGTTCACGATGGCGGCCGTGATGGTCGGAACGCAGGATTTTTTCATGCTGATGCTGGACGAGCTGGAGCTGGTGGAAACACTGCTTGATTTCACGCTTTGCGTGAGCACGGAAATGTTCCGTATCCTGCACGAAAACGGCTGTGACATCGCCATGCCCGCGGAGCCCGTGGCCAGCGGGAACCTGATCAGTCAGGACATGTTTGAGGAGTGGGTGCTTCCCCGGCTGAAAAAGCTGAAGGAAAACCTGCCGCAGTACCGTTATTTCTTCACCCATGTGTGCGGGGCGTCAGGCCAGCGGGTGCCCTCCCTGCGGGATGCCGGCGCGGACGCGTTTTCCTGCGACTGGCGCGTGGACCAGGAGCAGGCGCTCAGTGACGCGGACGGCAGGCTTGTGATCATGGGCAATATCAATCCGGCGGGCGCGCTTCTGACCGGCGGGGCGAACGAAGTATACCGGGAAGCCTGCGCACGCATCGACGCGGCAAAAGGCCGGGGATTCATCCTCGCGCCCGGCTGCGATATGGGGGCGGACACGCCGTATGAAAACGTAAAAATGCTGGCGAAAGCCTGCAGGGACAAAGGAGCGTCCGTATGAGCATACTGGAAGAGATTTCCGAAAATCTGCAGCGCGGGAAGGCGAAGGCGGTTCAGGAGCTGGTCCGCCGGGCGCTGGACGAGGGGCTTGAAGCGCAGACCATTCTGGAAAAAGGCCTGATGAGCGGCATGGAAATCATCGGCGAGAAGTTCAAAAACAACCAGGTTTTCGTGCCGGAGGTGCTGGTCGCGGCGCGCGCCATGAACATGGGCACTGCCGTGCTAAAGCCCATCCTGGTACAGGAAGGCTCAAAACCCATCGGCCGGGCGTGCATCGGCACCGTACAGGGCGATCTGCACGATATCGGCAAAAACCTGGTGCGGATGATGCTGGAATCCCGCGGCATCGAGGTGATCGACCTGGGCACGGACGTGGCGCCGGAAACCTTCGTCGCAACCGCCCGGGATCAGGACTGTCAGCTGATCTGCTGTTCCGCGCTTCTGACCACCACGATGGGCAGCATGGCGGAGGTCGTGAAGCTGGCCGAAGAGGCGGGCATCCGCGGCCGGGTCAAAATCATGGTGGGCGGCGCGCCCGTGACCCAGGCCTTCTGCGATCAGATCGGCGCGGACGTGTATACCTCCGACGCGGCCAGCGCGGCGGACGCCGCGGCGGCGCTGCTGCGCGCCGGCAGGGAGACGGAGAAACAGGGAAAGCAGGAATTCCGTTCGCCTGCCCGCTGACCGCATAAATTTATTCCTGCGGATTCCGCACCCGGAAAACTTTGATCTCCGGCAAAATCCGGAGCGTCGGGCGATACGCTGTTCGCGTATCGCCCGACAGGCTGTGCAGCAGCATAATGCCTGTTGTCAAACGGCGGCAGGTGGAATATAATGACGGAAAGCAGGCGCGAAGCATCCGCGAAAGGGTCTGAGCTCCTGCAGACGCACCGAATTGAGGAGGTTATTCCCGATGATCAAACCCATCCGTTCCCCCTGGAAGGGAAATATGACCGCCCGGGAGCGCTTCAACCGCCAGATGCATTTTCAGAGCTTTGATCGTACCGTCAACATGGAATTCGGCTACTGGCACGAGAATTTTACGGAGTGGAAGCTTTTCCGCGACAACGGGATCACGAACAATGAGGAAGCGGACATCTTTTTCAGCTTTGACCCGATGCCCGTCGTCGGCACCCATTCCTGGATGCACCCGCCCTTTGAAAGCAAAGTGGTGGAGATCCGCGGGAACAAAAAAATCGTCATCAACGGGGAAGGCCTGCTTGCGGAGGTGCCGCTCAACGACCACAGCAGTATCCCGCATTATCTGAAATCCTCCGTCGTCACGCCGGACGACTGGAAACGGGTCAAGGAAGAGCGCTTCCGCCTGGATGACCCGGTCCGGAAGATGGATCCGGAAGCGATCCTCAAAAAGCATCCCAACGACCGGGATTACCCGCTGGGCATCGGCTGCGGCTCCATGATCGGAAAGATCCGCGATCTGCTCACCTTTGAAGGGCTGGCTTACGCGTGCTATGATTACCCCGAAATGGTGGAGGATATGGTGGAGACCTGCTGCCAAATGGTGGAGCAGGGGCTGGACCAGGTGCTGCCGTATGTGCAGTTTGATTACGCGACCGGCTGGGAGGACATCTGCTACAAGAACGGTCCGATCGTATCCCTGGACTTCTTCATCAACGTCGTGGCGCCGCGCTACGAGCGCATCCACAAAAAGCTGATGGCCCACGGCATCGACCTGTGGTACACCGACTGTGACGGCGACGTGCGCTTCCTTCTGCCCACTTTCCTGAAAAACGGCATCAACTGCCTGTTCCCCTACGAGGTGAACAGCTGCGCCTTCCCGGGCGAACTGCTGGATCAGTACCCGGGACAGCTGCGCATCATGGGCGGCGTGGACAAGATCCAGCTGGCTTCGGGCCGGGACGCGATCCTGGCCTATATGAAGCGCATCGAGCCCTATGTGGCGCGCGGCGGATACATCCCCTTCTGAGACCACCGCTGCCCGCCCAACGTGCCGGAGGAGGATTACCTGTATTATCTGGACCTGAAGGAAAGCATGTTCGGGCTGAAATAGAACCGATTGAAAACGCCGGCATGACGGAAACCCCGCGGCAGTGCGGACGTCAGGAGCCGCGTCGCGGCCGGGAAGGATGGCATCCCGGCCGCGACGATTCACGAATACGGAAAGGCGGCACGGAAATATGGAAATCCGGCTCAAGGAGGACGGAGGAATCCTCGCAGGAAGCAGGGAATGGCGGTTTGACAGGGTCCTGGAGGCCGGGATCGTGTTATCGGACGGTGCCTTTGTGCCGTTTTCCGAATGCCGTGAAATCAGCGCGCGGCGGGTGGAAACGGGCCTGGGAGAAGGGATCCGCCGCGTGATCACGGATATCCCGGGCTGCGGGGACATGCAGCTGGAAACGGAGCTCCTGATCAGCGGCACGGACGGGCACGCGGATCTCACGCTGTCCGCGGTAAATGAAGGCAGCGCGCGCTGGAAGGAGATCCGTTTCCCCGCGCCCCTGATCGCCGAAGGGGAAGGCGCGTATGCCGTGCTCAATACCATGCAGGGACAGCTGCTGCCCGCAGACTGGCCGGAGGAGGGAATGAAACTTCCCTTCGACGGGCAGATGTGTTCCGAATCCGCGTATATGCCGTGGTGGGGCGAGGTCACAAAGGACGGCAGCTACCTGGCGCTCGTGCGCACGCCCTGGGACGCGAAATACACCGTCTCCCATCCCGCCGGCGGACCGAACCGGATATTCGCCCGCCATCTGCCGTCGCTGGGAAAGCTGCGCTGCCAGCGGACGGTTTCCTTTTATTTTCTTCCCGCGGGAAGCGATTACCGCGACCTGTGCCGCCTGTACCGGGAACTGGCGGAGGAAGAAGGGAAAGCGGTCACCCTGCGGCAAAAAGCGGCGAAAAACGAAAACGTGGACCGGCTGATCGGCTGCTGTGTCATGCATGTGCCCGGCAAAAGCCACGTCAAGCCGGAGTCCCGCTACTACAACCGGGAACAGCCGGAAAAAAACGACCGCCTGACGCCGTTCTCCCACTGGGAGGAGCGGGTACGCCGCCTGAAGGAAATGGGTGTGGACCGCCTGTACCTGCACCAGGACGGCTGGGGACAGCCGGGATACGACAACCAGCACCCGGATTACCTGCCGCCCTGCCGGGAGCTTGGCGGCTGGGAGGGCATGAAATCCCTCTCGGATACCATGCAGGAGCTGGGTTTCCTGTTCGGCGTGCACGACCAGTACCGTGACTATTATCTGGACGCGGCCACCTACAGCGCGGACCAGGCCTGCCGCGGCGCCGACGGCAGCATCTACGGGCACGCGATCTGGGCGGGCGGCAGGCAGAATTACCTGTGCGCGTCGCTTGCGCCCGATTATGTGAAGCGCAATTTCACGCGCCTGCTTGCGGGGGGCATCCGCCTGCAGGCGACGTATCTGGATGTGTTCAGCTGCAATGAGGCGGACGAGTGCGATCATCCCCGCCACCGCATGACGCGGAAGGAGTGCCTGGAATACCGGGCGCGGTGTTTCCACTACCTGACGGCACACGGCATCGTTCCCTCCTCGGAAGAAGTGAACGACTGGGCGATTCCGAGTCTCGTATTCTGCCATTGGGCGCCGTATCTGAGCGGGGCCGCGATCCCTGTTCCGCTGTTCAGCCTGGTATATCACGACTGCGTGATGATCCCCTGGAAAATGGAATCGGATATCTGGGGCATCCCGAAAGGGACAAGCGGATTCCTGCACTGCCTGCTCAACGGCGGCATGCCCTATATGAGCGAGTGCGCGGAAGGCGCGGAGCTGGAAAAGAACATCCGTCAGTGGAAGCTGATCTCCCGCCTGCATCTGCGGGTTGCGAAAGAAAAAATGACGGATCACCAATTTCTGAACGCGGACCGGACGCGGCAGCGCACGGAATTCTCCGACGGCACGCAGGTGACGGTGGATTTTGCGGATCACAGTTTTTTGATCCGCTATCCGGACGGAGAGGAAGTGACAGAGCTGTGAGTACCCTCCGCGTATCATCCCGGGTGATGCCCGCCGCGTCGCTGGGAAACGAAAACCCGCTGCCCGATCTGAAAAGCGTGGGAGACGCGCACGCCGATATCGTGATCGACGGGGAAACCGTCACCAAAGAAGAAGCGCGCTATATGGGCTGGGGACGCATCCGTTCCATCATGCCCTACCGGATCCAGGACGGATATGACCGGAACAGAGAACCGCGGGCCTTCAAAACCGTCGAGCTTGAAAACGAGCACCTGAAAGCGGTTTTCATGCCCGGGCTCGGCGGCAGGCTCTGGTCGCTGTACGACAAGGACAGGGACCGTGAGCTGCTGCACGCGAACCCGGTATTCCAGCCAGCCAATCTGGCGCTGCGCAACGCGTGGTTCTCCGGCGGGGTGGAATGGAACTGCGGCATCATCGGTCATACGCCCTTTACCTGCGACGATGTGGCGGCGGAAGAACTGCGGCTTTCCGACGGCACGCCCGTGCTGCGCATGTTCGCCTATGAACGGGTGCGCCATCTGTTTTACCGGGTGGAAGCGCTGCTGCCGGACGGGTCGGAGGAACTGTATGTGCGGGTGCGCATCGACAACGCGCGCATGGAAGACACCGCCGTGTACTGGTGGAGCAATATGGCCGTGAACGAAGGGGAAAACATCCGCGTGATCGTGCCGGCGCACAAAGCGTTCCGTTACGGTTACGGCGGGAAGCTCAGCAAGGTTCCCGTGCCGTATATGGACGCGGAAGCGGACAAGCTGCGCGGCGCGGCCGCCAAACTGGCGCGTGAGCAGGGCGGCGTGCTGCACTGGGACGTGAGCCATTCCACCTGCCTGCCGCAGAGCATGGACTTTTTCTTTGATCTTCCGAAGGAGGCACGTCCCTTCATCGCGGCGGTGGACGAAACGGGATACGGGATCTGCCAGACCTCCACCGACGAACTGCGCGGCCGGAAACTCTTCGCCTGGGGCATGGGCGAGGGCGGACGGCACTGGCAGTCCTTCCTTTCCGTGCCCGGAAGCGCGTATATCGAGCTGCAGTCCGGCCTGGCGCACACCCAGCTGGAGCATCTGCCCATGAAGGCGGGCGGAAGCATATCCTGGCTTGAAGCCTACGGAGCCGTACAGGCGGACGCCGGGGCGGTACAGGGCAGGAGCTGGGACCGCGCCGTGGAGGCCGTCGCCGACGCGCTGGAGAAACGGAGCCCCGCGGACGCGCTCCGCCGCCTGCACGCGCGTATCCGGGAAGAGCTGGACGGAAAAACCGGTACGGTGCTGCACCGCTCGACGGGCTTCGCGCGCTGTGAAAAGGCGCTGCTCGGGGACGCGTTCTCCACCGCCGGGCTTTCGCTGGAAAGCCTGCGGACGGAAGACGCGGAACGGGACTGGCTGGATCTGGCCGAAAAAGGGGTTTTCCCCTGCCCCGATCCGCTTAACGAACCGCGAAGCTACCAGATATCCCCGGAATGGGAAGCGAAGCTGCGCCGGGCAGCTTCCTCCGCGTCCGATCACTGGTACGCGCACTATCAGCTCGGTGTGATGGCGCATCACCGCGGGGATACGGAAACGGCGGAAAAGGAGTACGCCCTGTCGCTCGAAAGAACGGAAAACCCATGGGCGCTGCGCTGTCTCGCGCTGCTGCACGGGAAGGAAGCGGCGGATCTGCTGCTGCGCGCCGCGCGGATGAAGCCCATCCGGCCGCTGGTCATCGAGGCCTTCGAGGCGCTGCTTCAGGCTTCCCGGTACGCGGAGCTTCTGTCCTTTCATGATTCGCTGCCCGACGCGCTCCGGACGGACGGACGCGTGATGACGCTGTACGCCGCGGCGCTGCTGCGCAGCGGACATACCGACGAAGCGGAGAAGGTGCTGCGCGGACCGATCGTGCTGACGGACGTGCGGGAGGGAAATACCCTGCTGACCGATCTCTGGTTTGAGGCGGCGGCCCTGCGCCGCGCCGGAAAAGCCGACGCGGAGAGCATCGCCTGGGCGAAAGAGCATGTCAGGCCGCCGAAACACCTGGATTTTCGGATGCAGTAAACTGTTTTTCACCTGTGATGCTTTCCGGAAAGGAGAAGAGGACCCGTGAAAAGAAAACTGACGGCAGTCGGTGTTTATCATTATGTGCGCCTGGTGTACCGCAGCGCGCTCTTTCTCGCCCTGCTGGCCGCGTATCTCATCTACCGTTTCCGCTCCGGTGAGGAAATCACCAAGCGCATGGAAGAGCAGCCCCTCGTGCTGACGCTGGCCTGGGTGATTTTCGCGGTGGAAATGGTGCTGCGCTTCTTTCCTTCCCGGCTGGAAAGCCCGGGCTGCCAGAAGCAGTTCCGGCGCAACTACATCAAATCCGGCAAAACGGAAATCGTGATCCATGACAACAACAGCACGGTACTGGTGGCCCTGATCTGGATCGTGTTCAACGGTATTTTCGGGGCGCTGCGCATGCTGGACATCTTTGACGACGGCATCATGATCCTGCTGTGCGCCGCCTATTCCGTGTGCGACATGATCTGCATCCTCTTTTTCTGTCCGTTCCAGACCTGGTTCCTGAAGAACAAATGCTGCAGTACCTGCCGTATCTACAACTGGGACTACGCCATGATGTTCACGCCCCTGTTCTTCGTGCGCCGGGCTTACGCCTGGAGTCTGCTGGCGCTCTCCGTGCTGCTTCTCGTCCGCTGGGAAATCACCTTTTACCGCCATCCGGAGCGCTTTTCGGAAAACACCAACGATTACCTGCGCTGCGCGAACTGCACCGAAAAGCTGTGCCGGCATAAAAAGCAGCTTCAGTCCCTCTGGAAACAGGTGGAGGAGTACACCGCGAAACGGCTCCGGGCGCTGAGGAAGTAAACCGGAAAGCAATAAAACGGGGCAATTTGCCCCGTTTTATTATTTATAACGGGGCAAATATTGCAAAGATGATCAAAATCAGATATAATACGCGGTCCGATTCTCCGTCGGAAGCGCCGCTGAACCTGCGGATATTCGGATAAGGAGGAATTGCCACCATGATCTGGACTCCCGAACAGGTGGCCGGAATGATCGACCACACCAACCTGAAGCCGTTTGCCGTGCGGGCGGATTTTCAAAAGCTGTGTGACGAAGCGCGGCAGTACGGCTTCAAATCCGTCGCGGTAAACCCGTATCCGGTGCGTATGTGCCGGGAAATGCTCGAAGGCAGCGGGGTGCTGACCGGGGCCGCCATCGCGTTTCCCCTGGGCCAGCTTACCGTTTCCGAAAAAGCCGCGGAAGCGGAATGCGCCGTTTCGGACGGCGCGCAGGAATTCGATTACGTGCTGAACATCGTGAAACTGAAGGAACACGATACCGCTTATATCGAAGCCGAAATGCAAACCCTGGTCTCCGTCGCGCGGAAAAGGGGCGTCTGCTGCAAGGTGATCCTCGAAACCTGTTTTCTCACGGAAGAGGAGATCGTCGCCGCGTGCCGGATCGCTTCCCGGGTGAAACCGGATTTTGTGAAAACCAGCACCGGTTTCGGCACAGCCGGCGCGAAGGCGGAGCACGTGGCGCTGATGAAAGCGAACGCGGGTCCGGACGTGAAGGTAAAAGCGGCCGGCGGCATCCGCACCTGGGCGGACGCGAAGGCCATGCTGGACGCCGGCGCGGAAAGGATCGGCACGTCCTCCGGCGTCCGGATCATCGGGGAAAT
>JAEEGL015921628.1_pt1 | contig 15134 bp, 10 predicted proteins | sample 9134231 | NCBI WGS metagenome assembly JAEEGL01 (sample SAMN16246548, study PRJNA631951) | gut metagenome | biome: gut microbiome; feature: rumen; material: fiber-attached | host: Bos | place: Iran: Karaj | collected 2018-10 | reverse complement strand
CTGGATGAACTTCTGTTACTTCTCCAACAAAGCCAAGGTCTTTTGCGGTTTTCTTTGCGCGGAGTAAACCTGAGTCTACGCCGGAAAGACCAACTGCCTTGCCGCCTTTCTGAAGTAAAATGCCAACAATCTCCTTGTTCAATTTTCCGGTCAAAACCATCTGAACAATTTCCATGGTTTCGCCGTCGGTGTAGCGCAGTCCGTCTACAAACTTGCTTTCTTTGCCAACGCGTTCCAGCATGTGGTTAATTTCGGGGCCGCCGCCGTGAACCAGCACAACCTTAATTCCGATTGTGTTCAAAAGAACGATGTCTTCCATTACGGCCATTTTGAGTTCTTCGTTGAGCATGGCATTTCCGCCGTATTTTACAACGACAACCTTGCCGCACCAGTTCTTAAAATAAGGCAGAGCCTGTACTAAGACTTCCGACCATTGTTCTGTAGTTATTTCGTTTGCCATACTATGTCCTATAATCTCCATTAATCTTAACATAATCATAAGTAAGGTCGCAACCCCACGCGGTACCACTTGCATTTCCTTCGCCACACTGAACAAGGATTTCTACGGCCTGTTCGCTCATGATTTTTTTTGCAAGTTCTTCGTCAAAGTTTGTTGGAACTCCGTCCTTGTAAACCTGAACAACGTTTTCTCCGTGAACTTCAAAGTCTTCGTAGTTTTCAAAGTAGCGGTTTGCACCAGACTTACTTGTAAACCAGATGCTTGTTTTTTCCGGATCAAACTCAATAGGGCTGTAACCCATGGCGCACAGGAAGCGTCCAAAGTTTGCGTCGGCACCGAACATTGCAGCTTTTACCAAAGAAGAACAGATAATTTCCTTTGCGAGCACGCGTGCAGATTCAACACTTGCTGCTCCGTGAACATTGCATTCTACAAGGCGGGTAGCACCTTCGCCGTCGGCTGCAATTTTTTTAGCCATGATTGTATTCATCTTGTTAAGTGCTTTCAAAAAGGCATCGTAGTCGGCACCAGGACCGGTAATTTCTGCATTACCTGCCATTCCGTTTGCCATGATGATGAGGGTGTCATTTGTAGAAGTGTCTCCATCTACGCTTACGCAGTTATAGGTTCCCTCGATTGATTCATGCAGAGCCTTGTCCAGCATCTGGCTTGAAACAGCACAGTCTGTAGTAATAAAGCTGAGCATGGTTCCCATATTGATATGAATCATTCCTGAGCCTTTGCACATTGTTCCCATGCGGCAGGTCTTGCCACCAACTGTGAACTCAACTGCGCACTCCTTGTAGTGAGTATCTGTAGTCATAATTGCAACGCGTGCTTCTTCGTGACCTTTTTTGCTCAGTCCTGCCTTGAGGGTTTGAATATTATCTTCTACCTTAGTTACATCAAACTGGGCACCGATTACGCCTGTTGAATAAACCATTACATCTTCTGTTTTAATTCCGAGTGCTCCGGCAGCGGCTTTTGCCATTCTAAGCGCATTTTCTGCACCCTGAGGACCTGTACAGGTATTTGCGTTTCCGCTTATTTCAATTGCAGCCTGAGCCTTCCCGTCAGCCAGGTGCTTTTGTGTAATCTTCACGCTTTCTGACTTAACACGATTTTTGGTAAAAACACCTGCAGCATTACAAGGAACTTCTGAATAAACCAGAGCCGTGTCATTAATTTTGCGGCTAGCCTTAATTCCCACGCGCATTCCGTTAGCAGTAAAGCCCTGGGGAGCACAAACTCCGCCGTCAATAAATTTCATAAAGCACCTCCTGGTATGCATAAATATGCAAATATAATGAATAATTATACATAAATAAGTCATGTTTGTATATAGGAATAAAACTTCTATAGCTAACGTATTATAAATAATTGCATTTATAAAAAAGGCTCCCGGTCACAAAACGGTGGCCAAAAGCGCGGCCTAGGCCGCTTGACGCTGATTGTTGCTAGGGAACTATTAAATGCCGCTCGCGCGGCATCAACAATCAGAGTCATTTTGGCCCCCGTTTTGTTCCCTCGCGCCTTTTTAATATAAATTAATTTATATTACGCGAACCAGGAGAAGATTTTCCAATCACCCAAAAAATGAATGACTTATTTTCAATAATATAGTATAATAAAATGTGTGTACTTTAAATTTGGGTGAAATAGACGCAGTTGCGTTTGATATTGACGGAACCCTTTATAGGAATTCTGATTTCTATCTTAAGGTTTTTCCGCATTATCTGGCAAACCTGCACTTTTTCAGAAAGTATAATGAGGTAAGGAAGGAGCTTAGGACAAAAGAAGAAAACACTTTGGGCTACAAAGATTTGTTTGCGGTTCAGAATGAGCTTCTTGCACAAAAGCTTTCCTGCTCATTAGAAGAAGCCCGTGCGCAGCTTGATAAAATTGTTTATACGGGACTAAAAAGCTATTTTCAAAAAATTAAAGTATGCCGCCATGCTCCTGAGTTAATTCAAAAGCTTAAGGATGCCGGAAAAAAAATTGCGTTGCTTTCTGATTTTCCGCCGGAACAAAAAGGGGAAATATGGGGGATAAAAAAGAATTGTGACGTTATTCTGGGAACCGAAGAAATTGGTGCTCTTAAACCGTCTGTAAAGCCGTTTACAGTGCTTACAGAAAAGCTTGGAGTGCCTGCCCAGCGCATTCTTTATATTGGGAACAGTCACGCCTACGACGTGGAAACTCCTGTTTCTATTGGAATGAAAGCTGCCTGGTTTATCCCGGAAATTAGAGGACGGTTGGGATGCCGTTCTAAGATTGCGGATATAACGTTCTGGGATTATTCGCAATTGGAAAAAATACTTTTTACAACAGGCTCCGATTAAATCCGGGGTTTTAATAAAATTGGGTGGGGAATAAAAAGTGGAAATCGTAATTTCAATTCTCATTGCATCTGTTATTTCTTTAGGCATTTCAATTTATTTTCATGGAATGAGCAAAAAGGATAATGCCATGGAACGTGTAAAGGCTTATGCAAATGCACGTACTAAAGACATGGAAGAATCTTTTAAGCAGCTGGAAAATCATTTTAATATTCTGGTTGCAGAGTTTGATTCGCGTCAGACTCAGGCCAATGCCGCCGTAAAGCTTCTTTCGCAGCAGAATGATGAATTTGCACAGAAAATCAACAATCTGGATGCAAGTATCAAAGCGGTTCAGAATATTGAAGCCCAGATTAACGGTTATTCAAACCTTTTGAATGATTTGAACGAAATGACTGCTCAGGTAGAAGAAAATCTTCTTCGAATCCAAAAGGAAAGTGTTATTGTAAACAAACTGAATGACCGCCTGGACAAGCAGAAGCAGACTGTAGATTCCATCGACAAAAAAATCCCACAGATTTCGGAACACTTTTCTCAGGAAAACGAAGAGCAGCTTAAGGCTGTTGGAACCACCCTCCTTGATGAATACAAAAACTATGCAGATAAGATTGCAGCAGAAATTAAAAAATCCCAGACAGATGCAGAAGCCGCCCTTGATAAAATTAAGCAGCAGATTCAGGAAGCCTATAATCAGGCTGCAGCCAAAGCAGAAAATCTGGAAAATACAGCTTTTGATCATTTGAGCCAGCAGGCAACAGAACGTTCAGAACGCTATATTTCGGAACTTAAGGCCCAGAATGATGAGCTTGATACAAAGATTACTCAGACTTTTAAAGAGTCAGAAACAAAGCTTGTTACAGACATAAAGAGCGAGCTTACCAAGATGAACGATAAGTTTGAGCAGAGTATTCAGAAGCTTCATGAGAAATACAACTCTCAGTTGGAATCAGTATCCGGCAAAAACGAAGGAATTATCACTAAGCTCGAAGCACAGTTTAATGCAGACTTTACCCGCATAGATCAAAAATGCAAGAGCGACTTTGAAAAAATCAGTCAGCGTTATGAAGAAAACTACGGAAATCTTTCGCAAAAATATGATACAGACTATCAATCTCTTTCAGAAAAATATGATGAGGCTGTAGCAAAGATTTCTCAGAAATATGACAGCCAGCTTGGTTCAATCGGAGCAAAGGGCGATAAGGAAATCTCTGATATTGAACAGAGAATAATGAATGATATTGAGCGCCTTAAGAATGAATATTCAAAGGCTTTTGATACAGCAACTTCGGTTAATAACAAGAAAATCAATGAGTTTAATGCAAATTTTGTAAATGAACATCAGAAGTTGAAGGATGAATTTGAACAGGCTATTCAGCGGATTGCACAGGAAAGCACTGGAAAAATCGAAGGCTTTGAAAATACTGTTAATCAGGAAATTACAAGCTTTACAGATGAGTGCAGGGAACAGATTAACAGCTTCCAGAATGAATACAATCAGAATCTTACAGAGTTTAAGGATTCAATCGGTTCAAGACTTACGGATGTGGAAAATGAATATGAAAATAAAACTGCAGCCCTTGAATCAAATATCAGTGATCTTACAGAACGTTATGAAACTCAGGAAGAGGGACTTCAGAAAGTATTCTCCAACAGACTCGAAGCCCTTGATGAAGATTATAAACAGAAGATTGCAGAAATCCGCATGAATCTGGAAGACAGTCTTAAGAAGTGTCAGGAGACAACTGAATTCCTTAAGCATGATGTTGATGGAAATTCACAGAGTCTTCAGACAATTCAAAGCGAGCTTGATGAAGAAATCAAAGCTATGCAGGAACGTTACGCAAGTCTTTATCGGGATGCTCTTGCTTCTGCAGACCAGAAAGAAAAGGATGCTCTTGAAAGCTTTAATTCTGCCGTACAGGAAAAGGTTGATGAATATGAAGGCCTTATCCAGCAGAAGATTGATAGTCTGCAGGAAAGCATTACCGAAAAAATCAGGAATGTTTCTCTTCAGACAAGCAATTCAATTCACGATGCAGAAACAGCAATTGCAGATTTACAGAAGGAATGTTCTGCTGCAAATCAGCGGGCACAGGAGCTTGAGCCGGAGCTTGATGCAAAGGTAAAGAGTATTGAAAAAGAGATTGAAGACTTTAAGACCGATGCAGAAATTAAGCTTAACAATATGAACAAATATATTTCGGATACTGTTAAGCGTTCTGTTGCCGAAAGTGAACAGACACATCTTAATATTCTTGAAGGAATTGATGAGCAGCTTTGTTCTTACAAAAAGGATATTGAGCACAAGCTTACACAGATTCAAAACAGCGGTGCCGATGTAGATACTCTCGAAAAGAGTCTTCGTTCTGCCATGCAGGAAGTTCAGACAAGAGTTCTTGGCGACTTTGACAGCTTTACAAAAGACCAGCAAAAGCGTCATGAAGAATTTTCTGCCCAGATTAAGCAGGATTCTGAATCTATTGAAATTCGTCTGCATGAGATTGACAACTCCCTTGATGAACTTAAAACTACAGCCACAGGCAGCATGAGTGCCAAGCTTTCTGACTTTGAGAAAACCTTTAACGATAATATTCTTACAACAAATAACGAGATTGAATCTACACTTTCCGGCTGGAAGGTAGAGATGGATACTAAGCTTACTTCAATTTCTTCTACCTACGAAGCATCTCGTAAAGAGATTGAACAGCACTATCAGGAAGAGCTCAAGAATGGACTTGCTTCTGTTCAGGCCAGAACAGTTGATCAGTATGATAAGCTTGCCGAAGCTGTAGAAAAAACAAAAACTACAATGGAAAAGAATATCTTTGATATTCAGGAAACAATCGGCGACTTCCAGGAAGAAACCAGAAACAAGATTTCTAAGCTTTCTACAGAAACTGATAAGGAGCTTAAGACAGAGCTTGATAAAACAACAAGTCTTGTTCAGGCAAATCTTAACCGTGTTCAGGAAGAGCTTCTTGCAGATCTTAAATCTTTTGAAGACAGCTTGCGTGAACGACAGGAATCGAGCACATCTTCTATTGATGCGGCTCTTGCAGAATTTAATACCTGGAAACAGCAGCTGCGTTCTCAACTTGATGGAGCCAACAGCGTATTTAAGGAAGAGCTTAATGCCTTTGAAAACAACGCAAAGGATAATCTTGAAGAAACCCGTCAGAAGGTTAACCAGGATATGCTTACTTATGCTGCAAGTATTCAGGATCAGCAGAACGAGTTGAATGATAAGATAGAATCGCTTCAGAACAAGACAGAAGCTTCTGTTAAGGAATACGAAGAGCGTTCTGAACAGATTCTTACTCAGCTGCAGGAAACCTATACTCAGATGCTTACCGATACCGAAGACCGTGTACGTGCACAGAGCAGCGATTCGGCTCAGAAGGTTGAACAGCTCAAAAAAGACATTCAGACTGCTTCGGAACAGAACAGAGCCAACCAGGCAGAGTTTGTTCTTAAAATGCAGAATGATGCAAATGATATGCAGTTCCGCATGAGTGAACTTTCAAAAGAACTTCAGACAATCCGTGCAAACATCCAGTTGTTTGAGCGTGCAGATGCAATGAAACGCCAGCTTGATGATAACATGGAAGATTTGAACAACCGCTTTGAAAAGCTTGATCAGTTTACAGATACAGCAGAAGATCTTACAAAGCAGTATTCTTCAATTGTTCGCCTGAACGATGAAATGAAGAGAAAGCTTGAAGAAATTGAACAGCAGAAGCAGCGGGTTGTTACCCTTGAACAGAAGTTTGGCCAGATGTTTGCTCTGTCTAACACAATTGACGAACGAATCCAGAGTCTTAATACAACTTCTGATGACATTGGAACAATGGAAGTTGCAGTCCGCGACTACAGAGATAAACTTGATATTGTTTCACAGCAGTATGAGCGTCTCGAAAAGAAGGATGAGGTTATTAACAGGGTTCTTAAGGATGTTGATACTTCATTTGCCAACCTTAAGAATATGGAACAGAGAATTGCGGACTGTGAACGCCAGGTTACTTCTATGCCAAACGAGATTAAATCTGTTCAGGCTAACATTGACAGACTGCTTCAGAATGGCCCTAAGATTACAGAAGCTGCAGCAAAGCTTCAGAATCTGGATTCGGTTCTTACCGAAACAGAAAAGCGTATTGATGATTTGAATTCTGCAAACAGCGGAATTAAGAGAATGCAGCTTGAAATTGAACAGGGACGCCGCGAAATTAACAGCAAAATTGATACACTTCATCAAATTACAAAAGAAGAAGTTGGAAAGAAGGGTAGTGCTCCAAATAAGAGTATTTCTCCTCAGGAAAGAAAATCAATCCGTGACCTTAAGAGAAGCGGTTGGACCAATGATGAACTGGCACGCCGCTTTAAGAGAACACCAACAGAAATTGATTTGATTCTTGATTTACCTGAGGAGTAACAGACAGACTACAGTGGCTTCGACAGCGTCACTTGTACCAACCGGCGGGAGCTTCTCGCCGGTTTTTGCTTTAACAAAGACCTGTTCAGGTTTAATTCCAAGAGTGTCTGCAATTGATTTGATAACCTGTTCACGGTAAGGAATGAATTTTGGTTTTTCCAGCTTTACAACGCAATCAAGGTTTCCAATTTCCCAGCCTTTTGCATATACTTTTTCCATAACGGTTTTGAGAAGAACTGCAGAATCGGCATCCTTCCACTGCGGGTCTTCCGGTGGAAAGAACGAGCCTATGTCACCAAGACCGGAAGCACCAAGAATTGCATCGGTAATTGCATGAAAAAGAACATCACCGTCTGAATGGCCGTCTTCTCCTTTTTCAAAAGGAATTTCTATGCCGCCCAGAATGAGTTTACGGCCTTTGATGAGTCTGTGAATATCGTAACCAAGTCCAACCTTAATCATAATGCCGTCTCCTTATTTTTTTGAATTGAGTGCTTTTTCAAGATCCCCGGGATAGGTGATTTTGATGTTATTTGTATCTCCCGGGACAATTTTGACCTTTCCGCAGTATTTACCCCAGATTTCTGAATCATCGGTACATTCATCTGGGGCCTGTTCTGCTTTTTTGTGGGCATCATAAAGCGGGCGGAATGCAAAGCCTTGTGGAGTTTGAACTGCAGTAAGATTTTTTCTTTGAAGGTGTGTGGTAATAAATCCCTGTTCATCTATAGCTTTTATTGTATCTGTTGGAGTTATTCCAGGGACAGCAGCGTCGTTTGAAAGGGTAGCATCAATTACATCCTGAATGAGTTTTGTGCTTACAAAAGGACGAGCTCCATCATGAATCAAAACATATTCAGCTTCCGAAAAGCTTTGTTTTATATAATCAAGCGCATTCAAAACAGAGCGTTGTCTGGTGCTTCCGCCTTCAATAAAGCTAACGTCAAAGCCGCATGCAGCGCGTTTAGCTTCTTCAATTCCATTTTTAGGTACAGTAACAATTATTACAGGGTTATCTAAAACAGTAGTAAAGGCTTTTATGCAGGAAGAAAGAACTGTGCCGTCGTAAAGAGGCAGGTATTCTTTTTTTACCGGGCCGCCCATCCGAGAAGAAGAACCGGCCGCAGTAATTACGACGGCAATTTTTTTGGAAGAATTAGAACGAATCGTCATCCTCGTCAAAATCTCCTTCTGAATCATCCATATCATCAGATGCGTTGTCATCATCATCGATATCATCATCAGCATCGCGGGATTTTTCGTTTACATCGTCCATCAAATCATCATCTTCATCGTCATCAAGCTGAATTGCGTGCTTAATGCGAGGGGCTGCTCCAGGCGGCTCAAGCTTTGTATGAATGGCTGCTTCAATTTCTTTTGAAGGTTTGCCAAGAGCAAATGAAATTTCGTCTTCCAGGAGTTTTTTGGCAGAATCATAGAGCTTGCGTTCAAGAATCGGGAGCTCTTTAACCTTGCTGCGGTTGTAAAGACAACGTACGATTGTAGCAATGTCTTTTACAGTTCCTTTCTTAAGCAAATCAAGGTTCATCTGATAGCGCAGCTTCCAATCCGAGGTAATTGGCTCAAAATCATCTGACAGCAGATTTAATGCAGCTTCTGCTTCTTTTGCAGTTACAATCTGGCGAATGCCAAGTTCTTCGGCCTTTGCAACAGGAACCATAACAATCATGTCGGACGCTTCGATATAAATCTTATAATAAGGATTCATCTCGTCCTTGAATTTTTTCTGAAAAATTTCTGTTACAACGCCTACACCCTGACTTGGGTATACGACCTTTTGATTAACTTTGAATTTTGTTTCCATAAGTACTTTATTATACCACAAAAAATAGAAAAATTCAAATAATCAACGTTTCTGGCATTTTGACCTGAAAGGATCTGAACCAAATGTTGATTTAGAGAAATTTAACAAGTGTGTTTCTTACGCCGTCCAGTCGAGAATCACTTAAGCCAAAGTCCATCTGGCGGTAACTCCAGGCTGAGCGCCCAATTCCGTATTTGTTAAAGATTGTAGAAATAGCCTTATACCATTCAACAGTGTTTTCCGGGTCAACACGGTCAATTACACCGTATTCGCCGCAGTAAAGAAGAACATCGCGTTTTTCTGCAACTTCTAAAGCTTCTTTAAAGATTGTTTCAAAATAGTCCGGGCCAGGAACACTTTCTGGATCAAAGCCGTCAAAGCTTGTTGCGAGTGCACCGCAGTATTTTGGAGCCAGAACAGAATACTCTTTAAAAGGAACGGCAAACTTCATTCGGAATGAAGTATCCATGGCTTTGATCCAAGGAGCACCCTGATGTGTAAAAACCAGAGGTTCATAGCAGTGGAAGTTATAGACAATGTTTTTGTCATAAGGTTCGTCCAGATCTTTTACTGCAGAAACGGCATTATTCCAGTAACTGCCAACAAGGATTTTAATGTCTGGAGAAATTTTGCGGATTCGTTTAATACAGTTAAGAGCAATGGCGTTCCAGGTTTTGCTGTAGGCTTTATCTGTAACTTCATTTAAAAGCTCAAAACAGATTTCGCTATCAGTTCCATCAAGCGAGTGAGCAAAAGTCTGTGCAAGCTTATCCCACAGAGCCAAAAATCGCTCCTGAAGTTTTTCATCTTCAAAAAAACCTGCTTCATTATGGCCTTCATCAAAAGAAAAACCGCAGGTTTTATGAAGATCAAGAATTATATTAAGCTTGTTTTCTTTACAGCATTCAATTACAGCCTTTATGCGTTCGTAGCCTTTTGGTTTTGGAGTTCCATCAGCTTCTTCAACAAGGTTATAATCAATAGGAAGACGGATATGATCCAGTCCCCAGCTTTTGATTACCTTAAAATCATCCGGGGTAATAAAAGAGTCGTAGTGCTCTTCCTTGTAATTACACTGCGAAAACCAGCCGCCAAGATTTACTCCATGCATGAAGCCTGTAAATTCTTTCATAAAAACTCCTACTGTACACTGTACAATAAATCTTCGTAGTTTGGATATGGTTTATATTCTTCGCCGAGCAGAGGTTCAATCTGGTCTCCAATATTACGTACAGCCTCCATGGCAGGAAGAATTACCTTTGCATAAGAATGAGCCCTCTTCATAAGGTCTTCAATCTGATTAGTTTTGGCGTGCTCTTTTGCAAGCTCATCAGCCTTGATGGAAAGCTCGTTTATAAGGTCGTTAAGCTTTTGTAAAAGATTTACTCCGGCAGTACAAAGGCTGAATACTCTCTGCATTTTAAATTCGGTGTCTGCAAGCACGTTCATATACTTAAAGGTTGCAGGAATAATATCCTTGTGAACCATTTCGAGCATTGTGTTTACTTCAATGTTGATTACCTGGCAGTATTTTTCGAGCTTAATGTCATAGTGACTCTTCATTTCTTCTGGAGTATAAATGCCAAGCTTTGTAAAGAGCTTTATGTTTTTTTCGTCCAGATAGTGCTCAATTGCTTTTGGAGTAGTGCGGTAGTTTTTGAGTCCAAGCTTTTCGGCCTCTGCAATCCATTCTTTGCCATAACCGTTGCCATTAAACAGAATGCGCCAGTGTGCAGTAATTTCGCGTTTAATGAGCTTTTGCAAATCTTCATCAAAGTTCTTTGATTTTTCAAGCTCGTCTGCAAAGTCGCTCAAAGAGCTTGCAAGAATTGCGTTCATGATTGTGTTAGGACCGCTTATGGAAAGGGCGCTTCCAACAGAACGGAATTCAAAACGGTTTCCTGTAAAAGCAAAAGGAGAAGTGCGGTTGCGGTCTGTAGAATCCTTAGGGATAGGTGGAAGAACATCAACACCAATTGTAAGCTTTCCTTTTTTGGTTCCATTGTAGTCTGTGCCATCTTTAATTGCTTTAAGAACGGCATCCAATTCATCGCCAACGTAAATGGACATAATTGCAGGAGGCGCTTCGTTTGCACCAAGGCGGTGGTCGTTACCGGCACTTGCTACAGAATAGCGCAGTAAATCCTGGTTTTCGTCTACTGCTTTGATTACAGCGGTTAAGAACAGAAGGAACTGTGCGTTGTCGCGTGGAGTTTTTCCAGGTGCAAAAAGATTTTCTCCGTCATCGGTTGCAATAGACCAGTTGTTGTGTTTACCGCTGCCGTTTACGCCTTCAAAAGGTTTTTCGTGCAGCAGGCAGAGCAGTCCGTGGCGGCGTGCAACCTTTTTCATAATTTCCATTGTGAGCTGGTTCTGGTCTGCAGCAAGATTGCTGGTAGTAAAAATTGGAGCCATCTCATGTTGTGCCGGAGCAACTTCGTTATGTTCAGTCTTGGCATAAATTCCAAGCTTCCAAAGCTCTTCGTTTAAGTCTTCCATGTATTTAATTACACGAGGCTTGATTGCCGCAAAGTACTGGTCATCCATTTCCTGACCCTTTACAGGACGTGCACCAAAAAGAGTTCGGCCGCACATTTTTAAGTCCTTGCGTTTCTGGTAGAGCTTTTCATCAATTAAAAAATACTCCTGTTCCGGACCCATTGTTGTAGTAACGTGGCCCGGTTTTTTTCCAAAGAGCTTAAGAATGCGAAGACTTTGTTCGTTGATTGCTTCCATTGAACGCAGAAGCGGTGTTTTTTTATCGAGAGCTTCTCCGTTGTAAGAACAGAAGGCAGTTGGAATACAAAGAGTATGATCTTTTACAAAAGGATAAGAGGTTGGATCCCATACAGTATAGCCGCGTGCTTCAAAGGTAGAGCGTTTACCGCCATTAGGAAAGCTTGAAGCATCTGGTTCACCTTTGATGAGTTCTTTTCCGCTAAAGCTCATGATGATTTTGCCTTCCTCGGCCGGGGTCAAAAAGCTGTCGTGTTTTTCGGCTGTAATACCTGTAAGCGGCTGGAACCAGTGTGAATAGTGCGTAGCACCTTTAGAAATAGCCCATTCTTTCATTGCCTCTGCAATCTGATTAGCTGCTTCCAGGTCAAGGGGAGTTCCCTCTTCCATAGTGTGTTTAAGTGCTTTAAAAGTCTGAGAAGGAAGCATTTCCTTCATAACACTCTGGTTAAATACCAGACTTCCAAAAAGTTCAGGGACATTAATATTTGCCATAGGGAACTCCATGCCGCATCATTGCGATTTCTTTCTATACTATGTGAATAGTTTAATGATTTTATTGTCTCTTTGCAATGATACTGATAGAATAAGAAAGCTATGCAATCTCTGGATCAAATCAAACTTTATGCGGCAAAAAATTCTATTCCGATTATGCGCGACGGTGGGGTGGAGTTTATCTGCAATTATATCAAAGAGCATAACATAAAACGCATTCTGGAAATTGGAACGGCAATAGGCTTTTCGGCAATTGAATTTGCAGGCGTGGCTCCCGATGTTCATGTTACAACAATAGAGCTTGATATAGACCGTCATATAAAAGCCAAACAGAATATTCACGACAGCGGGATGGAAGACAGAATTACCGCTATTCTTGGCGATGCCCTTATGCTTGATCTAAAAGAACAGTTTGAGCTTATTTTTATAGACGCGGCAAAAGGCCAGTACATAAACTTCTTTGAAAAATACACTCCAAATCTTGCTCCGGGCGGAGTTTTTATAAGCGACAATCTTTCTTTCCATGGCATGGTAGAAGACCTTACTCTCACTCATAATTATTCTACTATTAAATTAGTACGAAAAATCCGAAAATATATAGAGTATTTAGAGAATAAAAACGATTTTATCACAAATTTTTATGCTTATGGAGACGGAATTTCTGTCAGTTTTAAAAAAGTGTGATATAATTATTATGTATCAAAAAAAAGGGAGTGACTGATGGAGCAAAAAGATGTTTCTACTCTAAGAAAAACTAGTATCGGAAGAAAATTAGGATTTTTACTTCTTGTCGTTGTTCTTTTTCTTTTCTCGATTCTTTTGGTTATTACTTCAAATGTAATTAAATCTCAGACAACTGAATCCTATTACGAGATGGCTCGAGAAATCGTAAATGGCCGTTCGGATGAAATCAACAAATGGATTGAAGTTTATAAAAATGACCTGAAAGTATATTCCAATGCTGATGTCGTTAAAACCGGAGATCCACAGCAGGTTATTGAATGGCTTCATAACCATCAGGAACTTAGAAATCCGGATTATGACTATATGTTTTTCTGTGACAGCGAAGGAACATCTTATCGTGATACCGGTCTTGTTGGTGGTAAGGGTGCTCTTGTTGAACGCGATTACTATCAGGCAATGATGGTCCAGGGACTGGATATCTTTGTTGGAAACGTAGTTCTTTCAAAAACTTCCGGACAGTATGTAATGCCAATTGCCCGTGCAGCAAAAGATTCCCGCGGAAAAACCTTTGGATTCTTTGTTGGTATGCTTGGTATTAATCAGATTAAGAATGAGGTAGAACAGTTCCAGATTGGAGAAACAGGTTACTTCCTCCTTACAGATAAAAACGGTCAGATAGTTGCTCATCGTAATCCTGACTATGTTCTTCAGCCAATTGATACAATTCCAAAGGTTTGTGACCTTGTTCATGAAAAGAAAAACGGTTATGTAGAAATGAAGCTTGATGGAGATGAATGTGTTTCATTTGTCAGTCAGGTTGCAGATACAGGCTACTCAATCGGATATATTGTATCTCTTAAAGAAGTTCATACTGCTACAACAAGAACCCAGCAGGTAATTATGATTGTTGGTGTTATTGTTGCTGCGCTTTTGTGTACTTTCTTTATTCTGGCTCTTAACAGAGTTTTGGGCCGTCTTAAGAAAATTAATGTTCTTATCCGTGACCTTTCTTCCGGAGATGCAGACCTTACAGTTCGTCTTGATGTTAAGACTGCAGATGAAATTGGCGAGCTTGTAATTGGTGTTAATATGTTCCTCGAAAAGTTCCACGAAATTATGGCCAATATCAAGCAGTCAGAAACAGAACTTAATGAGGCAGGACAGATTCTTTCGAGCGAAATTGAAAATACAGCTACAACAATCAGTCAGATGTCTGGTAATATCAATCTTGTAAACAATCAGGTTGCAAACCAGGCTACTGTTGTTGGAAACTCTACAAACTCAATTTCAGAAATCTCTCAGAATATTGAATATCTTGATTCTATGATTCAGGGACAGGCTTCGGCTGTAGTTCAGGCGTCTGCCGCTGTAGAAGAAATGATTGGAAATATTAATTCTGTAGATAAATCGGTTATCAAGATGGTAGAAGAATTTACTGTTCTTGAGCTTGATACAAAGAATGGAATTGAGCAGAACTCTTCTGTAAACGGTCTTATTCAGAAAATTTCTGATCAGTCTGTTTCTATGGTTGATGCCAACACTACAATTCAGAGCATTGCCGAACAGACAAACCTTCTTGCTATGAACGCCGCTATTGAGGCTGCTCACGCTGGTGAAGCTGGAAAGGGCTTCTCGGTAGTTGCAGACGAAATTCGTAAGCTTGCCGAAACTTCTGCAGAACAGTCTAACAAGATTGGCGAAGAGCTTTCTAAGATTCAAAATGGTATTGCTCATGTAGTAACTGCTTCTTCTGAATCAGAAAAATCCTTCCAGGCTGTTTCTGAACGCATCAACAGTACAAGTGAACTTATTACTCAGATTCGTGGTGCAATGGAAGAGCAGCAGTCTGGTTCACAGCAGATTCTTGAAGCTTTGCAGGCTATGAATGACAGTACAACTAAGGTTCGCGATGCAGGTACAGAAATGACTCGTGGTGGAGAAAGCATTAAGGGCGACGTTACAGAGCTTCGCAGCAGCATGGACAGCATTAGTGCCGCAGTTTCTGACATTAATGACGGAACTCATTTTGTAAATGAAAGTACCGGAAACCTTAGAGCTATATCTTCTAAACTGAGCGTAGCAATCAAGAAGATCAACGACGACGTAAACTTATTTAAGGTTTAAAACATAAGAAATTTGTACTATTGAAAGGCTTGGGGTCCTGTG
>JAEEGL013036921.1_pt1 | contig 15134 bp, 1 predicted proteins | sample 9134231 | NCBI WGS metagenome assembly JAEEGL01 (sample SAMN16246548, study PRJNA631951) | gut metagenome | biome: gut microbiome; feature: rumen; material: fiber-attached | host: Bos | place: Iran: Karaj | collected 2018-10 | reverse complement strand
TGGGGATTGGGCCCAATCCCCAATACCCAATCCCCCAAACCCCAACCCAAATCCCCAAAATCACAAAAAAAAAATATACACCATAAAACACAGTAATAAAAATAATTAATAAAATTTTAAATTAAAATAACTACTATTATTATTAATATTATTAATCAATATTTTTATCTTCAACATTTTCACCATCATTACCATAGTCAATATCATCATAATTGATATCATCTCCTTCATCATCTAATAAATTACTTTCTCCATTATTTTCTATATTTATATGATTGTTGTTCAAACCATGCTCATTATTTATATTAAAATCATTGTTATTATTTCCTTCTTCATTATTAATAATTATTTCATTAATATCCTTTTGATCTTCCTTAATAATATTAAAATCGTTTTCATTATTAATATTAATATTATTTTCATTTTTTATATTTATCTCATTTTTAATTTCATTTTTTTCTTCTTTTTTATTAATTTCTAAATGACCAAAATATTCCTTTAATAAAGATTTATCTCCTCCTAAATAATTATATAATTCAAAACCATGTCCAACCATAATTAAACAATTATTTTCCTCATCAGAAAATAATTCATATAATTCTTTATTAAATTCTTGACTTTCTGTGAATCCATATTCATCCCATAATTCTGCTTTTGTTAAATATAAAAGCAGATTATTTTTTTCATTAAATTCATTCTGATTTCTTTTCCCCGATAAATATCTTGAAATTAATCGTCTCAAAGCCGTTGCTAATTTTATTTTAGTTATATTTCTTTTATCTTCTTGGTCTTTATAAAAAGAATCGAATTTATTTTTTATTTTGTCGGTTAATGCCATTTTATATTCATTTAATAAGTTATTCTTTATTTGATCCCAGCAAAGCAATTCAAATATATTAAAAATATTCATAAGTGTTTCAACTTTGAATAATTTTTTCTTTCTGATATTTTCATGATTAAATAATTCTGTTAATAATAAAATATTTTCATCTTTTTCCATCTGGGATATAATATTAGATAATAATTCATTTTTGTTATTATTGTTTTCTAATATGTAATTAATTAATACTTGTAAAGAAAATAATATTTTTATGAATTTATTATTTCTATTATTTTGTTCTCTGATTTGGTAGTTGAAAATTATTTGAAGTTCTTCCTGCTTTAATTCTATAGGTTTGTATTTTTCAATAAATTGGGTTAAGATATTACTTTGATTACCTCTAAATCCCTCGAATTGATATATGACATATCTTAAACATTTATCGTTTTCAGACACAAATTTTTTTATTTGTGGTAAATATTTTGAAGCTAATTCTTTCTCTATTAAATCATAATTATATATAATTACTCCAAAATTTTTTTGATATGAATTTTTTATAATATTATTCATTATATCTTCTATCGATGGTAATTTAATAATATCACTTTCATCGCAATCTTGTATCATTATTTCATTTTCGAAAAGTCCTTCATAATTTTTATCAGAAATATTATTAGAATTCAATACAACATTAATAAATTGATTTTGCCAGCTTATCATGTTCATATAAATCGAAGCAATAACCATTCCATAATTAAAATCCCCAACATCAGGACAAAAATTAGATAAATAATTATCTTTTTTTAAATCATTAAACAGCATTTTCCCTCCTTTATCTTTAAATACAAAGCAATCATATTGTTCAACCCTTGGCCTTAATTTTCCATATACTTCAATAAATTTATCCAATATTTTTCTATCAATTATTTCTTTATCTTTATTAATAACTATTGTTTTTGCTTCATCTCTGCTTAATTTATACGAACAATAATTAATAACTGTATTACATACTTGATTAATTAATGGTAAATACCCAAGGTTTTTTGTATTTTCATCTTTATCTAATATATAATTAATTATTGGGTAATTGTCTCTGTTTTCTTCTAATGATTTAAATTGGGTAGTAAAATCTTCAACATTTGGTAATTTAGTAATTCTGAAATATTGCATATCTGGATATATATTATTGACATTAGTATTATATATATCTTCTTCTAAAATGATTGATTTATCTGAAGGTTCTAAATTATCTGTCATAATTTTATTATCATTAATATATTCATTTATTAATTCATTATCATTCAATTTAGTTTGAATAATATTTTCTATTTCTTTTTCAAAGTTTTCTAAATCATTATATTCTAAGAAATATTTTTGTTTTTTCATCGAATATAAAATATTATCGAAAATAATATTAAAAAATGATTGGACATTAGGTATCTGAATTATTTTTAATTCTGAGTTAATTATATCCCAATCTGCTTTCATTATTTCGAAACAAGTCATTGATTCTATAAGATTCTCTTCCAAAAATTGATCAGTTAAATTTTCTTGTAAATTAGAATATAAAATAAATCCGTGTAAAATAAAATTCAAAATTCTGAAAGTAATATAACTAATTTCTCTGACTTTCATTCTTCTTTCTAAGAAATAATTTTTTGATTCTTTTTTAAGTCCTTTAAATAATTTCTTTTTTTCATTAAATACAACTGATTCTAAATCTTCTAAAAGTATATTAGGAACAGTTTTATCAGCATAGGGAGCATTTAAATAATACTCTCTATATTGTTGATTATAAAATATTCTAACATGTCCTTCTCTTCTAAATAAAATATGATTTTTTCCTCCAATAGTTTTTCCACAATCTGGACAATTATATTCAATAATAGGGAAAGAACAATAATCAATGACATAGTGATACCCGCAGGAACACAGGTAAGCACCATAGTCATGATTTTTCTTGAAATTTAATTTAATAACATTAAAAGTATTTATAAGCTTACTTGTATTCGCTAATTTACCCGGTATCATATTTTTATTAATTGTATTCAATGCTTCACCTGTTATCAAAGAATAATAAAAATTATTAGTGTATTTTTCACATAAAATACCAAAAACGAATCTGAAAGCATAAAATAAAATTTCTATATTATTAATTTCTTTTTTTTCTAAATTTAACACTCCTATTTTTGGTAAGACTTTTGTCAAGAAGGATTCTCCAAATATTAGTTTAATAAATTTATCCTCATTTGATCCAGGACTGAAATTAAATAAAGAAACTAATTTATTATTTATTAAATTAGTATCTATTTCGTTTTTTTGTCCAAGTATTGATTTACATAAACTGAAATATAAATAAGTATAATACACATCTTTTATTTTATAATCGCTCAATTCTCTAGGAATTATTACATCGTTCATTGCTTCTTTGTTTTTTATTTTATTAATTAGACTTTCATAAAAGTCTTTATAAGCCTGGAATTGGTTAAGTTTTTCATTTCCTTTGAATAATAATAAAAATGTATTATCTTTGTTAATCAAAGGAATCATAGAATAAAAAAATATTTTATTATCATTTAAATTTATGTCCTTAAAATATTCAATTTTATTGTCTATATTTAAAATTTCTTTAAAATAATTCAAAAATGTTTCATAATTTTTATTTTTTTCTTCTAAAAGAGTATTACATAATTTCAAAACATAATATTTTATTTCCTTTGTAAGAATTTTTTCGTTTTTAGAAAAAAGGATTCTATCTATGTCATTTTTTCCTTCTAAATATTGGAAATCATCGCTCATTAAAATCTTCATATACAATTCCAAATATCGTTTTATATAAGCAATGCAATAATTCTTTCCTAAAATATATAAATATTCTTTGTTTTCAAATGAATTTAAATAATTTATTGCTTCTTGTAAATATATTTTTGACATTTTACCACAAACATTTTGAACATAATTTTTTCTGTCATCTTTAAATTTAAGAAGTATTTTATTGAAATAATTTTGGAAACAATTTTCGTAGAAGTAAATAATTACCTGGTTTAATGAAGGATAATCCTTATTCAAATATTTTTTATAATTGTATTGTCTATTCCTTATATCTGTTACGAAGTTCAAAAATTTTTCTTTATAAATAGCATTCTTTGTTTCATCTAAATTAATTTCGGGTTCTGATTTTTCCAAAATTATGCTTATTAATGGATATAATTTTTCTAATAAATTTTTATTTGCTAATTTTTCTTCTTCAGGAATAAGTAAATTAAGAATATTCGCCCTCATTTCATCCAAACGAATTAATTTATATCTATTTAAAGTCAATAAACTTATTAATTCAGTATATTCATTTGAATATTCATCAAAAATTTTTTTTAAGAGCTCATTTATTTCAATTAAATTTTTGTTTAATTCTCCATATTTCTTATCCAAAAATAATACATCTCCATCCATAATTTTAATAATAACATCTTTATATTCACTTTTTAATTCATCTTTACTTTGCTGACTTTTTTTTTCATAAAATTCAAAAATGTTTATAAGAAATTCAAAAGTGGATAATTCCTTACTCGAAAGAGACAATGCTTTATCCATTTTGAACCAATTCATTATATGATATTTCAATTTTTTAAAATGTTTAATAATTTCAAAAAAGTCTCTTGGTTTTAAAAATTCAATAATTTGCATTAATATACTTTCAATAACGAAATAAAAACAAATTGTATTTATTTTTTGTTTGTTACTTTTTTCACCTCTGATTTCATCAAAAAATATTTTCTTATCAATTATCATTTCTTTTATTTTTTTTATGTTATTCCTCTCAGTTTGATTATTCAAATATTGAAATACATTTAATATTGAATAAATTTCTTTGGAATAACTTTCTATAAAAATTAAAACATCTGCAAATATTTGAGTATAGGATATATTGTTTTCATTATCATTATAATTGTTATTATCTTCTTCTTCTAATATTATTTCATTAATATTATTTTCTTTTTTGATCTTAAATATATCTAAAAACGAATTGGATAAAATTATATCATTTGCATAATAGGTAAAATCTAGATTATTATTCAATCTTGGTTTAAATCTTAGCTGAATTATTAAATCTAATAATTCTATCAAAGAATCGTAATCATTATTTAAAATATTACTTTTCATTAAAAACACTTGGAAACAATCATTAAATAAATCTTTTATTAATTGTTCTTCACCACTTTCTAAAATACTTGATATGAATTGATAGTTCATTAATTCATTTTTAAATTTACTACTTAATATATTAGAATTATCCAAATATCTTTTTTTTTCTGATTCCATTTTTTCATCATCAATTTTTTTCATTATAATAGATTCATTTTTAATATATAATTTTGATATTTCATTTTTAATAAAATTGAAAATATCATTTCTTATTTTATTTTGAACGAAAGGGATTTTTATGCCATATAAAATTTTACTTTTAATTTTATTATTAAGATTAATATTATCAATATTAATATTAACTATAACATTCCCAATATTATCGACATATTCATTTAATTTATCTACAATTAACTCAGATTTATTGATATTTTCATTACAAATAAAAGATACTAATATTTGCTCTTTATCAAATAAATATAATACTTTTAGTAAATATAATTTTACTTCCTGTTCAATATATTTATTTAATTCTTCAATAAAATCGTTATTGTCTTTATTAACTAAATTATTCTTATACAACCTAATAAATACATCTTCTTTTTCATTTTTAAAAAGATTTAAGATTGACTTTATTATTAATGTCTCTAAAGTTTTATTCATACTTATTTGATATATTATATTTTTCCTATATGAACTTTGAGAATATGAATCCAATAGTCTTTCTATTGGGTTTATTTCTTTTATTAGAATTGTGTTTTTGACTACTTGTTTTATATTATAAAGAGTAAAATCAATATTTATTAAAGCATTGCCTATTTGTTTTGTGATTAATTTATTTTTTTTAATTGTGTTAATTATTATATCTTCTACTGGTTGAGTAAGGATTTCATTGAAATGAGAATTTTTGTTATTAATATCATCAATGAAATATTGAGGCGTTTCTGATAAAAATGAAATAAAAAATCTATTATTAGAATTATCTTTTTTATTATACTTTTTGAGATTTTTATTGTCCATATTTATTTCTGCGATTCTTGATACATGAATTAAAATAATGCACATCTTTTTTTTTCTATTTATATCTTGACTAAAACCACAATCAAAACCATTAATGGCATATCCATTAACCAAATTATAGATATCACTTAATTTTATTAAGTCATTTTCTCTGAATTTTAAAATGCATAAATTATAATCATTATTCATTATAAAATTTATCATATAATTATCCAACATTTTAATAGTATTAATTTCTGAAATATAAATTTCTGCAGTTGAATCCTTTGATATAATTTCACTGAAATTTTTGTTGTTTATTACTTGGGTTTTGTTTTGAAATAATGAATCATTTATGAATGAAAATGTATATATTATTGACAAATTATATGAATTGTTTTCTATAAAATCTTTTATGTTACATTTGTAATTAGATCTATATATATCTAAAATATTTTCATAATATAAATCATACTTTGCTTTAAATCCAAATGAATTAATAATAATCATTATATCCTCGGTAAATGTTGGTACTATTTTGTTCAAAACAAATTTAAAAAAATCATCTTTTTCTTTTATTCCTTTTTTAGAAGCAATATAAACAAGTCCTCTAATTTCTTCATTATTAATAAACTTAATATCCGTATTTAATAGATATTTATAATAAATATTATTAAGATTTTTTTGATATTCATTAACTTTCGAAATATACAACTTTATATCATCGATCATTAATTCAATTTCTTTAGAAATATCAATTAATTCTTGAGTAAGAATATTATTAAAAGATATAATATGTTTTTCAAATCTATTAATAAAAGGAGGATCTTCCTTTGTCATATTTTCTTTATCAACCAAAACAATAACCTTGAATTTATCATTAACTAAAGAAAGAGATCTAGACTTTCCCAATCTTGCAAATTTAATATTTAATAAATAAGTAAAACTTTGATTAAACAATTCATATAATGAAGGATATACAATTTCTAGATCCTTTAATATAATGACATTTTCTGTTTCCATTTGGCATTTTATTTTATATAAAATTTCATCACAATAATTTATACTATTTTGATCTGATTTGAATTTACTTCCAAGGAATACTTTAACTTCTTTCTTTCTTAAATTTATGTCTTCTTCTTGATTTTTCTTGCTTTCCAATACTTGTTTGTTTATTTCTTCTATCATATATTTCAGGATATCTTTACTTATTGAATTTTCTGAGATTAATAGGAGATATCTACTTTTGGTGTCATATAAATTTTCTTTAAGATATTCAAGTAAATTATCATTATCATAAATTTGAAAATCTATAATATTATTAAATAATTGTATAAAATTAGATTTAAGCTCAATTGATGAATTCTCCAATCCTCCAAAATTTCTTTCTATATTTTTCATGCATAATTTCAATACAAAGTCATTTGGATTTTCATTATTCTTGAATTCCAAATTTTCTTTATTTTTAATAATATCTGAAATAACACATTTAATTAGGCAATAAAAATCTCTTGAGCCATGGAAATATTTATTTTCATCATTAATTTTTTGTTCTTTATTAATAAAACTGAAATAAGCTTTTGATAAATTCTTAAATATTTCACTATATTTATTATAATAATTAACCGAAAGATCATCATAAGAATTAACTATTTCTTTCGCTGTTTCAATTAAGTCTTCTTCATCAGGGTCTTGAACAACTATATATAAAACTCTATTCATTTTTGAGGCATCTAAGGCCCAATTTGATATTCCGACAAATGGAACTTTGTCATTGTCTTCTCTTTCTAATTCAAAGTGGGTTACTTTTAAAGGATTATTCGGGCTCAATTCAGCTAGACCCATTTCGTCCATTAGTACTAAATGTAAGTGATTATCTTTTCCTAATTCATCTTTTTGTTTCTGTCTTGCTTCTTCAAATACTTTTAAAACATCGTCAGTTTTGGTATTTAAGGCTCCTTGAATTTTATAGATTATTAATTCAGGGAAATATTTACATAAGAAAGATTTGGAACTAATTTTACCTTTCAAAGAATTTTCTAATATTTGAATGCACAAAGTTTTACTTCTTCCAGGCTTTCCACAAATAATTATCGGAACTTTATTAACAATGCAAAAAAGTGAACTGAATAAATTTTCTTTTAACGCTCTATTTTTCGCAATTCCCGGTGGGATTTCAAAATTTTTAATAACATAATCCATTTCCATTTCTGGTATTTTCAAAAAAGGAATATCTAAATATTTCAAATCATTTAATTGTTTTTCTAATCCTTGTCTCGATTCTTTATCAGGTAATCTTAAATAATAACACAGAAATAAACTTAAAATAACTGCAACTTTGTGATAAAAAAATATGGTTTTATTCTTATAATATTCAACGATTTCATCATTAAGTAATTTATATTCATTAAAATCGGGGTCTTCTTTATTTCTTTTTTGTATAAAATTTTCGAAAAATTTAAAAAAGGTTAAAAATCTATTTACTTCTCTAAGACTTACAATGGAAACATCATTCTTTTTTTTTAAGTAATTTTGTGCGACAAAAATACATTCCGTTTGGATAAAAATTAAATCATCAAATTCTTTTTTATTATTTTTATAATAATCAGAATATAATTCCATAGTTGAAATTACCATGCTCTTGATATATTCTTTTTCATCCAATGGCTTCAATCTTCCGAAATATAGTACAAAATTAAGCAAAGAATGAGGTAAAGGATTTACAGAATATACTAACATATTTTTATTTTTTCTTTTATGCAATAAAATTTCGTCCATTTTTCTTTCTTTGGTAAGTAATCTATAAGGATTGCATGCTGCAATGAAAATAAAACGTTTGTTGATTTTGGTTCCTCTATAAGAATGATTGCAAAGAATTTCGGAAAGTAATCCCATTGAATTACAAGTGTTTATTTCGTCAAAAAAAATCCAGATTTCTCTTTTATAAATTTGTTTTTTTCTTTCTTCTAAATATTTTTTGCCTCCGGCTTGGGATAATTCTTTGGCATATAAAGAATCATCTTCGATATTTACTTCTTTGATTGTTTTTTCAATGAAATTTATTATATCGTTATCGTTCGTTCCTGCATGAATATCAAGCCTTTTTATTGAAATATTTTTATTTTTGTTTATTAATTTAAAGGCCATTTCTATTAATCTAGTTTTACCGCATCCAGTTTCCCCCATCATAATAACAGGAACTTTTGCTCTAATTCTAAGTATAATCAAAATAACTTTTATCAAATTATCTGCAGTATAGACATAATTCCCTACAATATCTTTAATTTCTTTTTCTGATAAATTCACATTCAAAAAATTTTTTAAAATCGCCAAAATATCACTACTATTTAACGAAGCCAAATTTTTTAATTTTGAAGCCTTTTTATTCTTTTTATAAGTATCAATATTTTGAGAATTATATAATTTTTTCAAGTTTTTAAATTCCTGATCTTCTTCTGAAAGTGTTGTTAAAATAGAAACACTACCTCCATCTAAATTAAATACAACCAAACTTGGTTTGATATCATTATAAGTTATGCCTTCAATTTTGTTTTCCATTTGTGCAATAAAATCTTTGTCTAAATTTTTTTCTTTAAGGACTAATCTTGTGTCTTCTTGTGTTTTGATTAAATCCTCGAAAGGACCTGATGTAAAATGTTTTGTTACGTTAATGAAATTTTGGATTATTAATTTTCTGATGCTTAAAGCTTCAATTTCAGTCATTTGTAAATATTGTAAATTTTCTTTAAATATTTCTGGAGAAAAAGCATGGCATTGATTAAATTTTTCGAATTCAAAAGCTAAAATTCTTATAAATGATTTTATTTGATAGTAATTGGGATTTTGGATACCTAAATATTTTAAAATTAATCTATTTGTAATATTTTCATCTTTAATATAATCTTTTTCAAAATCAGGAATATTTTCTATTATTGAATTATTTTCAAAACTATTTAATATCACAGAAACTTTTTTAAGATTTTCTTCATCTTTAATTCTGTTATATTTAATTCCATTAATTGATCGTATTATTTGAGGATTTGTAAAAATTGAAAAAATTTTATATTTATTTGGATAAGAGAAGAAATCATTTGCAAGTTCAATATAAATGGCAATGTTTTTATTGATATAAATTACATTTTCTTCAATTTCTATTTTTTTAAGAATTAAAAGCTTAAAAAGAAAATCCTTAATTACTTCAATATTATCCGTTTGGGTGAAGTCCACATGTAAAATATAATTTTTTTTTATATCAATTTTAACTTTTTCAAATGCCCTTAATATTCTATTAGTTAATTCTTCTTTTGTCATTTCTCCACCAATTGGTAGATATATTATTTCTTTTTGTTTATTGTTCATATTATTTATAAAACTTGATTTTCCAAGTCCGCATATTGATGAAGAAATTATTTTAACATTAAGTTCTTTTTCAAGTGCTTTATCTTCAAAATCTAATAAATAAGGTAAATTAATTAAATTGATTTTATAAACTTTAGTGATTGATTGATGGAATTCAGAGTCTGAGAGATTGAATAAAACAACTAAACAACTTTTCATCATAAATTGTTCTTTTAAGGCCTTTGTTCTCAAATTTTTTAATAAATATATCTTTTGAGCATTATTAATGTATTCAGGAATGAATATTATGAATAAAGAATGAATTTGACAATATATTGCTCTTAAAATAAAAGTTTGAATTTCACGGAATGATGTTTCTTTATTGCAATATAAAATATTAGTATTCATAGGGATTGATTGAGTTAAAACAAAGAAAAAATTTAAAATGTCATTTTCTTCAATATTTGTAGGATAATAATAAAATCCTTGATAATCATTTTCTTTTATAATTAATCGATTATTTTTATCTTCATCATTTTCTGAAATTTGAATTTGATTTTTTAAATATATTTCTTTTATATCTTTCCCATTATAAGTAAATTGCTTTTCAATATATAATTTTATATTATTAATCATTGTTTTATATACATCTTCTCCTTCTTGTTCAATATAACTAAAATCATTATTAAAATCTTTTATTAAACCATTTGTTGCACACCTGATTAAATCCTTGATTTTTTCAAAATTTTTTTCTTTTAGACATTTATTGATTAAATATAATTGCTTTCCATAAAAAATTCTTATTTCTTCATAACTGGCATTTGCTTTATATAATCTTAATTTACATTTTTTTAATTTTTCATTGAAATTATCAATTAATTCTGAAGGTTTAAAGTCTTTTCCACAAAATATGCATTTCATATCAAGTCTTATATTAAATTGTATATTTATTTCTTCAGGATATCCATAATTTAGAAACAATTCATTAATTATATTAAGCATCTTTTTCATAGCTCTATAATTTTCAATAAAATTTTTAATATAATCTTTTTCTCTATCTTGATTAAGAGACATAAAGACCCTTTCATAAAGCTCATCTAATTCATCTGATTTAATATGAATAAATTCTGCTATTTCTGGATTCATTAAGCTAGTACTTTTGCTATATTGTCCATCAAGTTCATACATATTTTTTTCTTCCCATAATTCAATTGAAAAAATGGAAAAATTCATAATATCTCTTATTCTATTAAAAATTCCACTTTCACGCTTTAAAAATTTATCAAACAAATTTTTGAATTTATTATAATCTTTAACTATTATCAAATAATCTTGGAAAGTATTTTTATCTAAAATTCCTGAAATGAAAGTCTGAATCAAATTAACTGGATTTTTTATCTTCATAATCTCCTCATTTAAAAATTTAATTATTTGAATAAATTCATCAATTTCATATAAAGTTAATTCCCTTTCATCACTATCCAATAAAAATTGTTTTATATTTGAAATTTCATTTAATTTAATATCTTTGAAAAAAATGAAAGCTTCTTTATTAACATTAAAACTATTAAAAAATGGTAAAATATAATTTTTATAATTTTTGTCATTATCATCAAATGATATTTCATTAAAAACGAATTTAATATGATCTATTATTGATTCTATTTCTTTCGAAGAAATTTTTTGTTTTAAAAGCTCTAAGTTTTTTTTTAATTCGTTAATATAATTTTCTTCGTCTAAAGGAGGATTGAGATTATTTTCGTAAATTTTTTCTAAAATTAATATTCCATTGATGACATTAATGATATTTTGTTTTTTAATTAATAATTTAAATGATGAAAGTAATTTGGATTTTTGTTCTTCATTTATTTTTATATTTTCATTTTTAATAAGCCAATCAATTTCTCTTTCTAAAGATTTGTCATTTTTATAACCAATTTCATAGTAAAAATTAATATAATAATTGTTATGTATATTTTCTGGATTTTCATTTAATAACTTAATAGCAGAAACAAAATTTTTATTAGTTTCTTCAAGTAGATAAGCTTGATCCTCAATTTTTTGTTTATTATTTTTATAAATAGCAACAAATAATGCTGAATTTTTTTGTCTTGACATAATAGGTTTGGATTCTTGGATTATTCCTTTAAATAGTTCTAATTTTTCTTTGACACTTGATTCAGAATCAATTTCATTCAATTTTTTCATCCACAATTCATTAATAAAATAATTTATATTATTTCTTAGAGACATCCTCTCCTTGTTTTTATCAAAAAATAATTCTAGATAATAAGAAGCTTCTCCTAAATCCCCTCTTATTTTTTCCACGGCACTAAATTTTTCTTCTAATTTTTGTAATATTTGGTTACTTTCTTCTTTGATTTTTTCGGTTATTTTTTCTTCTAAAGACAAAAAGAATAAGGCGTTTGCAATTTTATTTTTGAATTTATTTTTTTCGGAATCATTAAATAACATCAATTTTAATTTGATGCTATCGTAATTAAAATTTTTTAATTTTAATATAAACCTAGAACATACAGTATTAGTTTTATCAATATATTCTCCGTTTCTATTATTAATAAACTTCTTTTTATGCTTTAATAATAATTCAAATATTTTATATTTACTAGTTTTATGAAGATCAAATAAAGTTTCTTCATTTATCGATAAATATCCCAACTCTTTTAAAATTATTGATATTATTTCATTATCATCTTTGGTGAAATTGCTTATTAAATAATTAATATTATCTAGTTTTTTTATGTCTTTATTAATAAAAACAAATTTGGAAGAAATGAAATATAATATTAAATCTCTTATTACTTTTTTAGTAAGACCAGTATTATAGTTCAAAAAATATAAAAATAGTTCTTTACAAAAAATATTCAATTTTAATATTAAGTTTTTCATAAAATCATCAACTAAATCATCTCTTAATTTAATTAAAACTTCGAAAAAATTATTCACATCATTTTTAAAAGATTTGCATTCTTCTTTAGAAAAAGTTACTAAATTTTTTAATATCCAATGATATAAAGGTTCAATTGATTCAGGTTTATAATTTTGTTTTGGTAATATTTCAAAGAATATTCCCAAATTTTTAATATGTGAAATTTTATTTATAAATATTTCAATATATTCTTTAGGCATATCCAAACAAAATAATAAATATATTTTATTTTGTTTTATATTTGAAATGATTGCTGGGCCTTCTCTTGAATTAATATCTACCTCATTTAGGATATTAATAGACTTTTTATTTTTTAAAGAATCATTGTATTGATTCACAAATTTATCATAGGTTATTTTACAATCTATTTTTCTAGAGGATTTAAATACGTCGCACAAAAGAATGAAATTAAGCAGTTTTTCATTTTTTAAATTTCCATTAAAATATAAATTCATACCTGCGTAATAATAACTCATGGTAATTTTATATTTGAGTTCGTAATTAATTTCTTGATTTAATTCATAGTTAAAAAGTGTGATGATTTTTCCTAAGTTTATTAAATTATTATTATATATAATTAAAAGTTTTTCAATAAATTGGGAATAATTTATAAAATATTCTTTACGATTCTTCATTTGATAATCAACAACTGGATTATAATAAACACTAAAATTATTTAAATTTAAATTATTTATTTCTTTCAAATTTAAAACTTTTAAGCTTGTATTATTGGCATCTCTTGAATCAAATAGAGAAAAAATAACATCAATATATTCATAAATCATTTTTGTTGTTTCAATTATATTTTTTCTGTTGTTAATTATTTTGAAAAGAATATCTTTTGATTTTAAAGCTATTTTTTTATCATCAAAAAGAATATCTTTGCGATATAAGGAATAATAAGTTATTTGCAAATTTTCTAAATGCTTGATATAATCTTCAAATCTATCTTTTCCTTTATTTGTTGCAATTATTGTAAAAAGTTCATCACTATTACTAATATAATCATTTAATAAATTGTAAAAATCTTTATTAATATCATCTTTTATATAAACAAAATTATTGCATATTTCTAAAAATTGAAGAATATATTTATTTTTATGGCTTAAAATAAATAAATTAACTGCAGTTGAAAAATTCAATTCAGTTACTTTTGATTTTTTCAAAGTATATAAAAAATCACCTGCTAAATATTGGCTATATTCATTCATCCTATGTATATTATTATTAAATGTAATTTCCAAAAAATTCTTATATATAGCCAATTGTTTTTCCTGATTTAATTTTAGGTAATAATTATCTTTGGTTAAAGCATTATTTCCAAATTTATTTTCAAGTGCAATATTAAATTGAGCTATAAATTTTTCGCTTATTTTTAAATCTGAAAAAGTAAATCTTGTTTTCTCTTTTAAATTTAATTCTGTTAATTCCAAATTTCTTAGATGCTCATAATTTAATAATAAATAGACATAATTTTCTTTTTTTTTACTTTTAAATTTAATACAAAAAATTCTATATATATAATCCTTATTGATATCAGAATATTCCTCAAATTCAGGATTTATCAATTCAACTGGTGGCTTTTTAGAAGTAAAATAACAAGTTTTATTATCCCAAATCCAATTATGAAAACTAGTTATGAAAAAAAATAAATTTTCTTCATTTTCAGGATTCTCATTTTTTATTATACTAACATTCATATCACTTAAAAAACTAATTTCATCTAAGCTTTTCATTTTTTAATTAAAAATTAAATTAAATTTAATTATATATAAATATAATTAATTAGGCCCCAAATATAGGATAGGGGGATGGGGGATTGGGGGATGGGGGATTGGGGATTGGGCCCAATCCCCAATCCCCAATCCCCAATCCCCAATCCCC
>JAEEGL013027918.1_pt1 | contig 15134 bp, 15 predicted proteins | sample 9134231 | NCBI WGS metagenome assembly JAEEGL01 (sample SAMN16246548, study PRJNA631951) | gut metagenome | biome: gut microbiome; feature: rumen; material: fiber-attached | host: Bos | place: Iran: Karaj | collected 2018-10 | reverse complement strand
GGCACACCTACTCTCTGCATTCTCACGGAGCCAGTATAGCACAGTTCCGGACCGATGGGAAGAACCGGCCGCTTTCCACTGCCGGGGAGGCGCCTTCCGCACAGGTCAAAGAAAACAGCCCCCGCCTCTCTGTAGGGCAGGGACTGTTCCCGGATGAAACGGAGGCTGCGGTTCTGACCGGCAGCACCGGAGCGGTTGGCCGGACAGGGTTTCTCGGGTCTTCTCGTCCCCTGCCGTTTTTCCTTCCGCGGGTGATCAGAACTCCCACATCCACATGCCGTAGATGGTGTTGAAGTCAGGCTCGTACTGATACCCCATGATGGCCGGGTCGGTGGACTCGGGGCAGACCAGGCAGCCTTCCCCGTCGAAGGCGAAGACGGCGGAGACTTCCTCCTCCAGCTGGTCCGCGTCCAGGTCCAGCTCGCCGTTCTCCTTGTAGGTGTAGAGCAGCCTGAAGCCATTCGTCACCAGGGTATCCGTGGCCGGATCATAGGTGCCGGACAGCGACCAGCTCCAGGTCTGGAAGGCGCTCTCCGGCCAGTCCAGCCACAGGTCGTAGATCAGGCCCTCGCCTGCCCAGTTGACCCGCAGCTGCGCCCGGTCACAGAGGTACCGGCCGGGGAACCTGCCGATCCGGTTGAACACCGTGGTCTCAAAGGTGGACTCCTTCTCGTCAGCCCAGCAGAGCTGACCCGCCTCGTTCAGGAAGAACCTGGCGCTGCCGTCCTCGTATTCATACACGGAGTCGGTGATGGTCCCGGTCTCATCGAAGGTGTTGGCGGACTTCATGCCGGTTTGATCCGCCACCAGGCTGTTTGTCTCCTCGTCGTAGACCAGCAGATACTCCCAGGAGTTGAAGGTGTTCTCGCCCGTCATCTCGACGATCAGGATCTCGTATCCGCCGTCCGTGTGATTGCCCTCGATCCGGACCTGGGCATCTCCGGACACCCAGTACGAATCAAAGGCGAGCACGCCGGGGTGCTCCTCCCAGTAGGCTTTCTCCTCGGTCTCCTCGCCCAGGGCGGCAGCCGTCACGATCAGGCACAGGGTCAGCAGCAAGGCGAACAGTTTTTTCATGGTTTGGATCTCCTTTCTTTGTTCACAGGATCGTTCCCGCATGGACAGAACGAAACGCGCGGGGTCCTTGTTCCCCGGAGGGAACAGGATGGGGCGTTCGATCCGGAAAAGATCCTCCGATCCGGTCAAAAGGCCGTGACAACTATACCACGAAACACCGCGTATTGGCAAGGGCGCAGCCGGGATCCTTTCATCCGTATTGCAAGCGCTGTGCATTCCCGGCCATTCCCCTGAGCGGTTTCCCCGCCGTCACCACCGGTTCGTGCCCGGGCGGTCCGTTCGGGGTGCGTCCCATGGAGCGGCCAGCCTCAAAAAATCAGCGGGAGTTTCTTTTCCGGGGTATTCCTTTTTGGCGCCGTGCGGCATATAATGCCATGGGGCATGTGAGCCCGCGGCCGGTCACTGCGCCGGACGGAGCATCAACCATACCGAAGAAAGGACTGAACGGAAATGATGAGTTTTGAAACAGGCGGCTGGGAATCCGGTGGGGGGATGAGCCCGCTCATGATCGGCCTGATCGTCGTCTTTGGCCTCCTTCTGGCCGGAGCCATCGGAAGAGGCCTCTGGGTGTGGATCAGGAACAACAATTCCCCTGTGGAGACCGTGAACGCCCGGGTGGTGACAAAGCGGATGAAGGTCTCTGGCTTCGGTCAGTCCAGGGTGGGACGTGTCTCCGCCATGAACAACACGATGGGCTCCTCCACTTACACCCGCTACTTCGCCACCTTTGAGCTGGAGGGCGGCAGGCGGCTGGAGCTTGGCCTGAAGGACCATGAATTCGGCATGATCGCCGAGAACGACCAGGGCAAGCTCACTTACCAGGGGACAAGGTACCTCGGGTTCGAGCGGGAGTAACCGTTTTTCCAATCAACCCCTGCCTTTGCGCGGCCGCTGAAGGCGTCCCCGGGGTTCCCGGCCAAAGCCGAAGGAGCCGGAAACGGGAGGGCGGCAGATCCGCCCCTGCCGTCATGCACCTTGCACCGCCCGATCTGCAGCGCATCCCACACAATCTGATTGAACAGACTCGCAAGCCTTGGAGGGACCGGAGTCCCCTGCGCTTGCGGGTCTTTCATTTGGGATCCTGCGCGCTCCGTCAGTTCGCGTAGGTGGTGGAGTGGGTGGTGCCGTTTCCATCTTCCCAGGTCACGGTCTGGCTCACGATGGGGTCAAAAGTCTTCGGCTTCTCGCCGCCCACGGTGTAGGAGTACTTGTTTCCGTTCGCGTCCTCCCAGGTCACGGTCATCTGGAGGATGGGGTCTTCCGCGCCGCCCGCGATCTGCTCCAGGTCCATCATATCCAGCGCTTTCTTCATGCTCATTTGATTTGCTTCCTTTCTGCGGTCTGTGCCGCTCACACGCTTTTGTATCGCAGGCTCACTTTCACCTGCGCTGATTGATACGCCCTTCCGGAAAGGGTGGCAGCACATTTCAAAAAGATTTCATCAAAGCGGATCCCTGGCATGGTGTTCCGGCACAGGACCGGATGTCAGCTGCCATCCGTCCCCAATTGCGGCGTTTCTGGGAAAAGCCGTCGGAGCATCATCTTTTGGGTTCGTCCAAAGCCGCCGGGCGCGCTGGAACGACAGGTCCGTTTTCTCTGTGGCACGGCCCGGCCGGCGGCGTCAGGTCTGTACAATGAACGGATGTACAGATTTGCACCCGGGAGCTCTCCCCGCCCCACTTCAGATTAGTCTTGCATAACCACACGATTTGTGCTACAATGAGGCAGCGTCTGAGGAACAGACAGTACAAAAAAGGAGGACCTGACCATGGCCTATACCATTACCGATGCCTGCATCTCCTGCGGTGCCTGCGCCGCCGGCTGCCCCGTTGAGGCGATCTCCCAGGGCGACACCCAGTATCAGATCGATCCCGAGAAGTGCATCGACTGCGGTGCCTGCGCCGACACCTGCCCCGTGGGTGCTCCCACCCAGGAGTAAGCTGACAGCCTGATTCCGCCCGGCCTCCGGGCCTGCGGGATCCAGACAGAAGCCCTGCTGCGGCCCGTCCGCGGCAGGGCTTTTGCATTGGTCCAGCCTCTCCCCCGCGCAGGGACATTCCGGTATGGAAAATCCCTCTGCCTCCGCATTCCCGCTTTGACGGGAGACACGGCGGCAGAGGGCTGATTGTTCGTCAGGCCGGATCAGACAGCGTCCTCCTCCTGGAAGCTGGCCGCCTGGTCGTAGAGGGCTTCCACCTCATCGGAGGGCGCCGGCGTCACCAGGGTCACCAGCACGGCAGCCAGGGTACCGCACAGGAAGCCGGGCACGATCTCATAGACTCCGGTGCCGGAGAGGAAAGCCAGCCAGAGGATATCCACCAGCGCGCCCACCACGATGCCCGTCAGGGCGCCCTGGAAGTTGAAGCGCTTCCAGAACAGGCTCAGGAGGATGGTGGGGCCGAAGGCGGCGCCGAAGACGCCCCAGGCATTGGAGACCAGGGACATGATGGTGCCTGCCCCCGGGTTCGCCGCGATCACCAGCGCCACCACGGCAATGATGAGCACCACCATGCGGCCGGTCCAGAGCATCTCCCTGTCGCTGGCCTGGTTGTTGCGCACCAGGGGTTTGTAGACGTCGCTGGAGAAGGCCGAGGCTGCCGCCAGCAGCTGACTGTCCGCCGTGGACATGGAGGCCGCCAGGATGGCGGAGAGCAGCACGCCGGAGATTACCGCCGGGAAGATCCTCCGCACCATGGTGATGAACACCAGGCTGTTGTCGTCGATGGCCTGGTCATAGCCCAGCATCTGCCGGCCGAAGACGCCCACCAGCGCCGCGAAGATCAGGATCAGGGTGGTCCAGGTGATGCCGATGGCGGCGGACTTCTTCAGGGATTTCTGGGACTTCACGGACATGAAGCGGATGATGATATGGGGCATGCCGAAGTAGCCGAGGCCCCAGCCCAGGCCGGAGACGATGTCCTGCCATTTGGTGAAGGGGTTGAAGAAGGCAGGGGTCTCCGCCGCGATGGCCTCCGTGGTCACCGTGAGCTGCGAGGCCGCAAAGATGGGGGCGATCAGCAGTGCGCCCAGCATCAGCAGGCCCTGGAAGAAGTCCGTCCAGCACACGGCGGAGAAGCCGCCCAGGAAGGTGTAGCAGATGATGATGCCCGCCGCCACATACATGGCCACGTTCTCATCCAGGCCGATGACCGTGTGGAACAGGGTGCCCGCCGCCTTGATGCTGGAGGCCGCATAGACCGTGTACGCCACCAGGAAGATGATGGCGCAGGTGATCTGCAGGGCATAGGACTTGGACCGGAAACGGCGGGTGAGATACTGGGGGATGGTGATGGCGTCATCCGCCACAATGGAGAAAGCCCGAAGGCGCGGCGCCTCGAAGATCCAGCTCAGGGCATAGCCCAGGGCCAGGCCCACGGGGATCCACAGCTGGCCGAGGCCCAGGGCATAGATGGCCGTGGGCAGGCCCATCAGCACCCAGGCGCTCATGTCGGACGCACCGGCGGACAGAGCGCTCACCCACGCGCCCATGTGGCGGCCGCCCAGGAAATACTCCTTCTCGCCGCCCTTCCGGTTCCGGAAAAAGAAGACCAGGCCGATGCCGATCATAAACAGGAGATAGATGACAAAGACCACGATCTCCGCCGTGTTGGCCGTGCCGTTCATGACGATCCCTCCTCAAGTTCGGTTCCCGGATAAAAAACCGCGTCTATGGTATCATATTCCTCCAAGGGCTGTCAAATCGGCTTTTCGACAGGCTTTGAACGGTTTTCAGGAGTTTTGGGCCGTCTTTCCTCTCCTCCGCCATGCCGCGCCGATTTCCCGCAAACGGCATCAGCGCTGGATTTGCGCCGCATCGCCACGGAGGACGGCAACGCTTGGGAAAGCATATTTCCCCTTCTGATGAATTTGCCCTTGCAAACAAAGCCGCTTTGTATTATTATTGTATACAAAGTGCAGACAAAATGCAGTCTGTGCTTTCACCCAGCAAGGAGGAATCACGGTGATGAATCAGATCACCTTTCAGCCCATGATGGAGTCGCGGCCCATCCGGGAAATTGCCTATGAAGTTTTGAAGCACGCCATTATCACCGGGGACATCCCCGCAGGCGAACGGATCGTGGAGACGGATTACGCGGACCGGCTCCACATCTCCCGGACCCCCCTGCGGGAGGCCCTTCGGAAGCTGGAGCGGGACGGGCTGGTGGAGTATGTCATGCGCCGGGGCGTGGTGGTGCGCGCCTTTACCATCGCCGATGTGGAGGAGATCTACACCATCCGCAACGCCCTGGAGATGCTGACCCTCCCCGCCATTATTGAGAAAGCCACCCCGGAGGACATCGAATCCCTGCGGGAGAAACTCCATGAGATGGACGAGCTGGTGGCCAAGCGGGACATTGAGGCCCTGTCCCCCCTGACCCGGGCCTTCCACACCCAGCTGACCCGGCTCTGCCGGCAGAACCGCATCCTGCGCGTCATCGAGGGGCAGGACGAATTCATCACCCGCTTCTCCGCTATGGCCATCCGCCAGGAAGCCCGCATCGACGAGGCCCACCAGGAGCACCACCATCTGGTGGATCTGGTGGAAGCCCGGGATCTGGAGGGTTTCCAGGTCCTGATGCAGCACCACATCGACGCCAGCAAGCAGAACTGCCTGCGGGCCCTGGCGGAACAGCGCCGCCTCCAGAACATATAAGGAAAGCAAGGATCACATGGTTCCGAACACCGCCAAATGCAATTATCACACCCATACCACCCGCTGCATGCACGCCCAGGGGCAGGACGAGGAGTATGTCCAGGCGGCCATCCTGGGTGGTTTTGACGTGCTGGGCTTCTCCGACCACGTCCCCCTCCCCTTCTCCGATGGCTATGTCAGCTATATGCGCATGCCCATGGCGGAGCTCCCCGACTACCTCACATCCGTCTCGGACCTCCGGGACCGCTATCAGGGGCAGATCCGCATCCACACCGGTTTTGAAGCGGAGTATTTTGCTGATTACGCCGGCCATCTCCGCCGCCTGAGGGATCAGGGCGTGGAGTACCTGATCCTGGGGCAGCATTTCGCAGACTACGAGGATCCCAAAGCTTATGTGGGTACGGTCTGCAGCCGGGACGACAGCCAGGTGCTGCATTATGCCGAGGCGGTGGTCCGGGGCATCCGCAGCGGGCTTTTCTGCTGTGTGGCCCACCCGGATCTGTTCATGCGCTGCCGCCGGGACGACGAGTTCACCCCCGCCTGCGAGAGGGCCGCCGACATGATCTGCCAGGCGGCGGTGGAGGCGGACCTCCCCCTGGAGTTCAACCTGCTGGGGCTTCGCCTGCAGATGACCCACATGGGCTGCGGCTATCCCAGCATGGCCTTCTGGAACGCCGCCTGCCGCTGGAATCCCCGGGTGATGCTGGGCGTGGACGCCCACAGTCCCTCCCTGCTGGAGGACGGATACCTCTGGATCAAGGGAGAACAGATCCTGGATGAGCTGGGTCTCCGGCGGATCGCGCAGCTTCCCCTGGACGATTGATTTCCCCACATGAAAGCACCCGGATCACCGTGACGTTCCGGGTGCTTTACTGATGGGAACAGGATGGGCTCAGCCGTTTGTCAGCCGCTCCGCCATGCGGGTCTTCTTCAGGCCCAGGTAGAACAGCAGGCCCAGGATCAGGGCCACCGTCTCCCCCGCCGCCACCTCCAGCATGGTGAGGAGCAGGGGCAGTTCGAAGGTGAAGCTGAGCACCATGCCCACGATCACGCCGTTGCACAGCACCGGCCAGAGGGCGGAGAGGAGCGGGAGCTGCAGCTTGCCGGTCAGCTTGTTCCGGGTGACCCAGCCGAGCACCGCCGCCAGCAGGGTGGCCAGGGTGCCGAAGACGATATCCCAGGGGGTGCCGGAGCCGATGAGGTTCGCGATGAGGCAGCCCACCGTCAGGCCGGGAATGGCCTCCGGGAGGAGGACCGGCAGGATGGTCAGCGCCTCGGAGACCCGGCACTGGACGTTCCCATAGGAGATGGGGGCCAGCAGCAGGGTCAGGGCGGCATACAGCGCGGCGATCACCGCACTGATGCACAGGGAGCGGGTATTCAGCAGCCTCTTGGACACAGAGGTGCCTCCTTTCATGGACCGGGTTTCAGGAAAGCAGTCCTGACCCGGTGTTTTCTCCTGTTCACGGCAGGACGCCTTCCATTCTATCACAGTTTCGCAGAACCGCAAGTGCAAATCTGTCCGCCGTTCGCCGGTGTCAGGCCGTCTGCCCGGTCCGGCCGGTGCATGAACCTCCGGTTTATCCAACTTTGTTGGGAAGGGAAAAAGGAATTTGGCCAAACGTGTCTAACATTATGTTGCAACACAGGAGGAATGCCGCCATGACCATTCGTGAGCGCACAGAGCAGCTGGAGAAGTCAACGCTCTCCCCGTATGCCACCCTGGCCATGGCTTCCAGGGGGCGCGACCGGGAGGAAGCACCCTGCGACACCCGGACGGCTTTTCAGCGCGACCGGGACCGGATCCTCCACAGCAAGGCCTTCCGCCGTCTGCAGGGGAAGACCCAGGTCTACATCGCGCCGGAGGGGGATCACTTCACCACCCGCCTGACCCACACCCTGACGGTGGCCCAGATCGCCCGGGCCATCGCCCGCTGTCTCCGGCTGAACGAGGACCTCACCGAGGCCATCGCCCTGGGTCACGACCTGGGGCATACCCCCTTCGGCCACATCGGGGAACGCTCCCTGGATCAGCTGATGCCGGAGGGCTTCCACCATAACGAGCAGAGCAAGCGGGTGGTGGAGGTGCTGGAGCGGGACGGACAGGGGCTGAACCTCACCTGGGAGGTACGGGACGGCATCCTGTGCCACAGCGGCGGGAAGCTCCCCTCCACCCTGGAGGGGGACTGCGTGCGCCGGGCCGACCGCATCGCCTACCTGAACCACGACCTGGACGACGCCCTGCGCAGCGGGGTGCTGAAGCCCTTTGAACTCCCGGTGGACTGTCTGAATGTGCTGGGCCGCACCCACAGCGAGCGGATCAACACCATGATCACCGACATCGTCCGGGAGAGCGAGGGAAAGCCGCAGCTGAGCATGAGCCCGCGGGTCCAGGCGGCCATGGACGGGCTCCGGGAGTTCATGTTCGAGCATGTGTACCGGGACTCCTGGCGGGCAGCGGAGGAAGCGCGTTGCGACTATGTGATCCGCGCCCTCTTCCAGCACCATTGCCAGAATCCGGGCGATATGCCCCTGGACTACGTCATGATCGGCTACCGGGAAGGCGTGGCCCGCGGTGTGTGCGACTATCTCTCCGGCATGACGGACCGCTATGCCATCCGGGTCTTTCAGCAGCTCTTTGTCCCCAACAGCTTCCCAGTCAACAAACAATAGACGCAGGCCACAGAGGAGGAGGTGGAAAAATGCCCGGACGGTTTCCGGAAGCATGGCTGAATCAGCTGCGGGATCGGGCGGACATTGTCCAGACGGTTTCCGCCTACGTCCCTTTGAAGAAGAACGGGCAGAACTACTGGGGCCTCTGCCCCTTCCACAACGAGAAGACCCCCTCCTTCTCCGTGAGTCCCGGGAAGCAGATGTACTACTGCTTCGGCTGCAAAGCCGGCGGCAGCGTCATCAATTTCGTCATGGAGATGGAGCATCTCACCTTCTCCGAGGCCGTCACCCTGATGGCGGACCGCATGCATATCCCGCTGCCCGAGATGGAGCAGGACCCCGGCTATCAGCAGCGCCGCGCACAGCGGGAACGCCTGCTGAATGCCAACCGCGACGCGGCCCAGTTCTACCACCAGCAGCTTTTTGAACCGGCCGGAAGGGAGATGCTGGCATACTTCCAGTCCCGCGGCATCAGCGATGCCATGATCCGCCGCTTCGGCCTGGGCGCCGCCCCGGACCGCTGGGATATGCTCACCCAGCATCTGAAAGGACAGGGCTACTCCGAAGAGGAGCTCCGCCTGGCAGGGCTGACCATTGTCCGGGACGCGGAGCCGCCCACGGAGGACAGCCCCGGGAAGCCCCGGCAGGTCTTCGACATGTTCCGGGGACGCGCCATGTTTCCCATCATCGACCAGTACGGGAATGTGCTGGCCTTCGGCGGGCGGATCCTGGGCAGCGGCCCCATCAAATACCTCAACACCAGCGACACCCCGGTGTTCAACAAGCGTCTGGGGGTGTATGCCGCCAACCTGCTCCGGAAGGAGCGCCACCTGGAGCGGGTGATCCTGGTGGAGGGCTACATGGACGTCATCGCCCTGACACAGTTCGGCGTGCCGGGGGTCTGCGCCACCCTGGGCACCGCCCTCACCGCGGAGCAGGCGCGGCTCCTCAAGCGTTTCGCCCCGAAAATCTTCCTGGCCTATGACGGGGACAGCGCCGGACAGAAGGCCATCCTCCGGGGCCTGGACATCCTGGAAGCGGAGGGGATACCGGCCCGGGTGCTGGACTTCCCGGACGGCATGGACCCGGACGAATTCATCCGGAAGGAAGGCGCCGAGGCCTTCGGCAAGCTCCCCTCCCTCAGCCCCATCTCCTACCGGATCCGCCGGCTGGAGGACAGTTTCGACCTGTCCACGGAGGACGGGAAGATCGAGTTTCTCCGGGCCTGCGCCGAGGCGATGCAGAAGCTGGATCCCGTGGAGCTTGAGGCCACGCTGAAGTATCTCGCCCGGCGCACCGGCTTCAGCCAGGAGACCCTGACCCAGCAGGTGGGGATTCGTCCCGCCAAGGCTCAGACCTCCTTCTCCAGGCCGCCGGCCCGCATGCCCAGGGAACAGCTGCCGGAAGGGCAGAAGCTGGACCGCGTCCGCGCCCAGGAGATCATGATCTCCCTCCTTGCCACCGGGCAATTGCCGAAAGATGTTGTCTCGCAAGAGGATTTTGAGGATCCCTTGTTGAAAACACTATATGAGCAACTGATGCAGGGGGTCTCTCCCGCCTCGCTGGTGGAGATCCAGGACGACCCCGGCGAACGCTCCCGGACAGCCCGGCTGGTCTTCGCCACCTTCGGCGAGGATCGGAACGAGCAGCTCCGTATGGCGGAGGAATGTCTCCAGTCCATGCGGCGCAGCCGGATCGAGGATCAGTTGAACGCCATCAAATCCCGGATCAACCTGTTGGAAGGCGAGGAGAAGCAGCGGGCCCTGGCAGAAGTCCTGGCCCTGACCCAGGCACTCGCCAAACTGAAATAGATAAACCCTTTCTTTTGTGCCTTTGTTGAAAGGAGCGATTCCCTGATGTTTACACCCGATACCCTCGAACAGCGCTTGAGCGAACTCACCGAGGCCTGCAAGGCGAAGCGCATCGTCACCTATACCGAGGTGATGAATCAGCTGATGGATCTGGAGATGGATCCGGACCAGCTGGAGAGTGTGCTGGATCGTCTGGAGGCCGCCGGCGTTCGCGTGATTTCCGAGAGCGACGCACAGGCCATCGAGGTCAGCGAAGAGGGAACCGAGTCAGAGGACAGCGCCAAGAAGACCCCCGCCGTGGAGAGCAAGGCCTCGGATCCGTCGGACGAGGTCAGCATGACGGACCCCATTCGGATGTATCTCAAGGAGATCGGCAAGATCTCCCTGCTGACCGCCGAGGAGGAGGTCGCCCTGGCCAAGCGGATTGAACGGGGGGTAAAGGCTCAGGAAATCGTGGCCCAGTACAAAAAGGGGACCGGCAAGGAAACCGAGAAGATCATGCTGGCCCGGGCCGCCCGGGATCAGCTGAAGGATCCGGATACCGCGGCCGCCCTGTCCGGCGAGGAGAAGGCGTCGCTGACCCGGGTGGTGGAGGAGGGCAAGGCGGCCCTGGCCAGGCTTCGCGAGGCTCCCGGCCTGGCCGCGGACGGCGCAAAGGCCAAGGAAGAGCTCATCAACGCAAACCTGCGTCTTGTGGTTTCCATTGCGGGCCACTACAACGGCCGCGGCATGCTGTACCTTGATCTGATCCAGGAAGGCAACATGGGACTGATCAAGGCCGCGGACAAATTCGACTACTCCAAGGGCTTCAAGTTTTCCACCTACGCCACCTGGTGGATCCGCCAGTCCATCACCCGCGCCCTGGCCGATCAGGCCCGGACCATCCGCATCCCGGTGCACATGGTGGAAACCATCAACCGCCTGATCCGCACCAGCCGCCAGCTGATGCAGGAATTGGGCCGGGAGCCCACCACCGCCGAGATCGCGCAGGCCATGCACATCACCGAGGCCCGGGTCCAGGAGATCAAGAAGATCGCCCAGGATCCCGTGAGCCTGGAGACCCCCATCGGCGAGGAGGAGGACAGCCACCTGGGGGATTTCATCCCCGACGACTCCGCTCCCGCTCCCGACGATGCCGCCTCCTTCACCCTCCAGCGGGAGCAGCTCATGGAGGTGCTCAACACCCTGACCGAGCGGGAGAAGCAGGTGCTCATCCTCCGCTATGGCCTGCACGGCGGCCGTTCCTACACCCTGGAAGAGGTGGGCGAGAAGTTCCACGTCACCCGGGAGCGTATCCGCCAGATCGAGGCGAAGGCCCTGCGGAAGCTCCGCCAGAACCGTCAGATCAAGTCCCTCCGCAGCTGATATGCTGGACGCACGTCTTGCCCTGGCTGCCTCCCTGGTGCCGCCCTGCAGCCACGGGGCCGATATCGGAACCGACCACGCCCTGCTGCCCGCCTATCTTCTGGAGCAGGGCGTTTGTCGTCGCATGACCCTCACCGACATCAGCGAGAAAGCCCTGGCCCGCGCCAGGGAAGAGATTGGCAGGCGCGGGCTCTCTGACAGGGTTCGCTTTTTGTGCACGGACGGTCTCACAGGGCTGGAGGAGCCCTGCCAGGCCATCTCCGTCACTGGGATGGGCGGGCGGACCATCGCCGGGATCCTGCTCTCCGGAGCGGACAAGCTGGCTGGCGCCACGCTGATCCTCTGCGCGCACACCGAGCAGCCGGAGGTCAGGCTGGCCCTGCAGGCCATCCACTATACCCTGCTGCGGGAGGAGCCCTGCGTATGCAACGGCCACGCCTACCTGGTCTGGCAGGCCGTGCCCGGGGACATGTGGCTCTCCCCCCGGGAAACCCGCCTGGGAAGCCTGGTGTTCCGCTCCCGCTCCCCCATGCTCAGGCCCTACCTGGAGTCCCGGATCGATGTGGCGGCGAGAAAGCTCCGGGGGCTGCTGATGGCCTCCACGCCGGACGATGCCGCCATCGAGACCGCCCGGACGGATCTGGCCTTCCTCTGCGACCGACTGAAGGAGACTGCCCCATGAGAATGCAGGAGATCTATGAGATCATCGACCGTCTCGCCCCCTTCGACACCCAGGAGGACTTCGACAACGCGGGCTTCCTGATCGGCGATCCGAACCGGGAGGTCACCGGCATCCACGTGGCCCTGGATGCCTCCATGCGGGTGCTGGACGAGGCCGAGGCCAACGGGGCCAATCTGCTCATCACCCACCACCCGCTGTTTTTTCACCCGCGGAAGAATCTCCTGGAGGACGACTGCGAGGGGCGCCTGGCGGCCCGGATGATCCGCGGGCGCATGGGGCTGATTGCCGCCCACACCAACTGGGACAAGGCCCCTGGCGGCATCAACGACGTGCTGGCCCGGCTCTGCGGCATCCCGGACTTCATCGGTGAGGGATACTGGCGGGCCGGCCCCCTGGAGACGCCCTGCTCGATCCCGGCGCTGATCCGGAGGCTCAGCGTCTCCCTGAACACGGTGATCCGCCCCATGGGTCCGCTTTCAGCCTGGTCCGAGGTGGACACCCTGGGGGTGTCCGGAGGGGCGGGCTGCGATTACTGGAAGGACGCCTGGCGGGAGAATGCCCAGGTTTTCGTCACCGGCGAGGTGAAGCACCACGTCGCTCTGGAGGCGGCGGACGCCGGCGTGGTGCTGCTGGAGGCAGGCCACTTCGCCACGGAGGAGCCCGGGATCTTCGCCCTGGCCGACACTTTACAAAACGAACTGAATGGGGTACAATCCCCGTTGAGAATCACCCGGTCTGCCTGCGGCGCCTACGCGCTGCCGGGAGGCTCACCAAAGGAGGTCACCCCAGATGGAAGCCCGTGACATGGAAATGCTCTGGATCTACATGCAGGAGGACATGAAGGCCGACCGCATCAAGCGCGGCATCGAGAACTCCCCCCTGCGGCAGGAGGCCGAAAAAGAGCGCGCATTCATTATGGAGCAGAAAAAAAAGTATGACCAGATCCAGGAGCAGGTCGCGGTCTACACGGACCGCAAGGATGCCCTGCACGATGCGCTGACCCGTGCTTCCGATCAGCTGAAGACCCTCCTGCAGCGCTATCAGGACGCTCCCCCCGCGGATGAGCAGGCCGCCAGGGATATGATCGCCGAAGTGGAAAAGTTCCGCCGCACCCTGGCCGGATACGAGGATGAGCTCCGGCACATCCAGAAGGACGCCAACACCTTCATCACCCGCTGCGAGACGCTCCGCAAGGATACGGCGAAGGCCCGGAAGAAGTTCGAGGGGCTGAAGGAGCAGTACGTCCAGGAGTCCGCCGAGAAGAAGGCCGTCCACGCGGAGGCCCGGAAAGCGGCCGACGAGAAAGCCAAAGGGATCCCCGAGGAACTCCTGGCGGTATATAACGGTGTGAAGCGGCACATCACCCCGCCCATCGCCAGGCTGAACGGGACCCAGTGCAGCGGCTGCAACACAAGCCAGCCCAGCGCCGCTCTCCGCCGCATCGAGTCCGGAACGGAGATCGTGGAGTGTGAGACCTGCGGCCGGATCCTGATCAAATAACAGCATCCCCCGGCCGGAAAAAGAGCCCGGCGGCATTCTCCGGAACGCCGTCGGGCTTTTCTGCTGTCTGCTGTTGATGTCCGGGCGGTTTCATCTGCCGCCGCCGCTTACGCCTGCACCTGGTTGGAGCCGCTGACGCTGATGCCCTCCAGCAGCACGGACGGGCTGCCCACGGAAAGGCCCCGGAAGGTCAGATCGCTGCCCACCTCGCAGATGCCCTTGAGCAGCTGATAGAAGTTGCCTGCCACGGTGATCTGCTCCACCGGGCGGTCCTTCTTTCCGTTGACCACCAGGAAGCCTTTGGCGATCAGGGAGAAGTCGCCGCTGACAGGATTCGCGCCGGCGTGGAGTCCGGAGACTTCGGTGATGAGCAGACCGTCGTCCAGGGTCTCCATCAGCGTGGGCAGATCCTTCTCCCCCGGCACCAGATACAGGTTGGTGGGAGCGACCCTCACCGGACCGCCCACCCCGCCGCGGGAGGCGTTGCCGGTGGACTTCACGCCCTGCTTCCGGGCCGTCTTCCGGTTGTGGAGCAGCGTTTTCAGCACGCCGTTCTCAATGATGGCCTTGGTGCTGCAGGCGGAGCCCTCCGCGTCAAAGGGGGTGGAAGCCATGCCGCCGGGAAGCAGGGCGTCGTCCATGAGGGTGACGCAGGACGCCGCGATGGTCTCCCCTTCCCGGCCGGCCAGCAGGGAAAGCTTCTTCTGGGCGTTCTCCGCGGAGAACATGCCGCTGAACGTGCTCAGCATGCTCTGCATCACGTCCCAGCGGAAGATGGCCCGGTAGACGCCGGACTCCACCGGCCGGGCGTGGAGCATGGAGAGGGCGTCCTCTGCCGCCCGTTTCCCGATGGCCGCCGGGTCCACGCCCCTCGCGTTCCGGGTGGCCTCGAACTCGCCGCCGGAGGTGGTGGACTCGCCGTCCTGGGCGACCAGGTAGATGCCGCAGGTGAACATGCCGCCCTGGGGCGTCTCCCGGGACAGGTCCAGGCCCTTGCTGTTCACCAGGCGGATCCGGCCCTTTGTGGTGCCCACAAATGCGCCCTGGCTCTTGGAGATGCGCCGGTCATAGGCCTTGGCCTCCCGTTCCAGCGCCAGGCACATGAGGATCTTCTCCTCGGGCTTGATCTGATCCACGTCGCTCTCCACCGGGGCCAGCTCAGGATAGGCGCCGTCGCCTTCGTAAATCTCGTCCTGGTCCTCCGCCTCCGCCAGGGCGGCGCTTTCCAGCACGCCGTTCACCAGCATGGCAATGGCGTCGTCGTCGAAAGCCTCGGTGGAGGCATAGCCGATCTTTCCGTTGACGGCGCCCCGCAGGCCCAGCTTCCGGGAGGAGGACACTTCGTACTGTTCGATCTTCTGTTCCATGGCCT
>JAEEGL012531962.1_pt1 | contig 15134 bp, 14 predicted proteins | sample 9134231 | NCBI WGS metagenome assembly JAEEGL01 (sample SAMN16246548, study PRJNA631951) | gut metagenome | biome: gut microbiome; feature: rumen; material: fiber-attached | host: Bos | place: Iran: Karaj | collected 2018-10 | reverse complement strand
CGATCTTGTCGAGCGTGTCGGTCCTTGCCGTAAGCATGATTATCGGAACATCTGAGGTCTTACGGATCTCGCGGCAGATATCATTGCCGTCCATACCGGGCAACATGATATCAAGGATGATAATGTCGGGTTCGGAACTGTTGAACGCAGCCACAGCCTTGTCGCCCTTCATACAGGTAGACACGCTATACCCTTCCTTCTCGAAATAAACCTTGAGAAGTTCGATTATCCCTTCGTCATCATCAATAAGCAGAACCTTTTTCACCCTGGCACCTCACTAATCATTCCGAATCCCTGTTTATCTCTTCAACTTCCTTAGTAAAAGACGACACATCCGTAAAATCCCTGTAGACGGACGCGAATCTTACATATGCTACTTTATCGAGACCCTTGAGCCTGTTCATGACGAGTTCGCCGATCGCATTGGACGAGATCTCCCCGTTGCGCTGTTCCTGAAGCAGCGACTCAACGGAGTTCACGATCTCCATAAGCTGGTCATTAGATATCGGACGCTTGGAGCAGGCAGCCGACAGGCCGCTCATAAGCTTCTCTCTCGAGAATTCTTCCCTCGTTCCGTCCTTCTTGATCACCTTGAACTGCAGTCCCTCGATCCTCTCGATAGTCGAGAATCTGTAACCGCACGCTATGCATTCACGGCGACGTCTTATTACGCGGTTCTCCTCAGACGGTCTGGTATCTATAACCTTATCGTCGTTCTGCCCGCACTTAGGACATCTCATTGCAAGTCACCGTTTTAATCCTTAATTACTGATATTGTCTCCCGATGAAGGATCCCCGGAAGAAGATCACTCGGAATCTCTGCCGAACATGAACCACGGCTTAGCAGACTTCTGAGGCTGTTCGTCAGCTGCAGGAGAAGGGCTGATATTAGCCTGGGGCCTTCCGCCGCGCTGAACCTGAGGCTGCTGAACAGGTGTCTGCTGATAAGGAGGGATCGACTGAGCAGGCTGTGCAGGCTGAACTCTTACAGGCTGTACAGGTGCCTGAGGCTGTGCCTGCTGAACAGGTGCCTCAACAGGCTCTGCCGTTACTTCAACTCTGGAACCCCTCGGAGCGCCCGTTACAACGGACTCATCACCGAAAAGGAATCCGGGAGCCGCCGTACTTCTCTGAACAGGCTCCGGTGCGGGCTGCTCAACGGGACGGCTGTATACACTCCTTGACTGAGCCTGAGCCTTAGGTGTCTCAGTGATCAGATTAGGGTTATTCCTGGACAATACGGATGTGCTGGCACGATGGTTGGCCGAAGCATTGATGCTGTTGTCAAATCCTGAAGCGATAACAGTGATCATGATCTCATCCTCAAGGGATGTGTCGATAACGGCACCGACAATGATCTCAGCCTCGGGAGCAACTGCCTCACGAACGATCTTGGCAGCGGAGTCGATCTCCTGCAGCTTCATGTTACGTCCGCCTGTGAAGTTGATGATTACGCCGTTAGCGCCTTCGATTGTTGTATCAAGGAGAGGTGAATTGATAGCCTGCTTAACAGCAGCTGTTGCTCTTCCCTCACCGCTTGCACGGCCGATACCCATGTGGCATACGCCGGCCTTTGTCATTACTCTTCTTACGTCTGCAAGGTCGAGGTTGATAAGTCCGGGGATAGCAACGAGGTCGGAAATACCTGCGACACCGAACTTCAGTACCTGGTCAGCCATGTTGAATGCTTCTTCGAATGAAGTATCATCATCAACAACCTCGAGGAGCTTATCATTAGATACGACTACGAGTGCATCTACATACTTCTCGAGCTCGCGGATACCTCTCTCTGCATTCTGGGCTCTTCTTGCACCCTCGAATCCGAAAGGTCTTGTAACTACGGCAACTGTAAGGATACCGAGCTCCTGAGCGATCTGAGCTACGACAGGAGCAGAACCTGTTCCTGTACCGCCGCCCATACCGGCAGTGATGAAGAGCATGTCAGTATTGGAAATAGCCTCGGCGATCTCATCCTTGGACTCCTCGGCAGCTCTCTCTCCGATGCTGGGATCAGCACCGCACCCGAGACCTCTTGTTACCTTCTCACCAATCTGAACCTTAATAGAAGACTTGGTTCTGGCAAGTGCCTGATTATCACTGTTTATAGAAATAAACTCAATTCCCTGAACTCCGCTGTCGATCATTCTGTCAACGGCATTACATCCACCGCCGCCGCATCCGATTACCTTAATCGTAGCGAAATGGTCCTCGTCCAGAACAAAACCTCTCTTATCAGACATTGTCAGATCCTCCATGTATCTGTTTAATGTACGTAATTTCCTATATATAGTACAATCAAATGAATTTTATACTAAATGTTGTACGTCCACAATAGAAAACTCATATATTTCCCGCTTAATGTTAAACTTTTTTGGGTTCTAATGCAAATAACATATATATTACATAATTATGAGCTGTATGCCCTGTATATCTTCTCTTCCTCCGTCATGTCGAGTGATCCTGCCGGCAGTCCTTCGAACGCATCGGCCCTTATGGCATAAAGAAGCCACTGCATGTTCTCATCAATATTCTCCACTCCGTCAAGCTTGACCTGAAGCTCAGTTCCGTCCGGAAGTTCAACAGTAAGGAATATGAGACCCGAGGCTACTACCCTTATCTCCTGCACGCTGTCGTAGAAATTGTAACCGTCATCCCTGATGGAGCCTCTCTCCGCATCGAGCACCGCACCGAGCACGAGAATCATCTTGCGGAATTTCAATGAATCCGTGATGTCAGTCCTCTGCCCTATTACCACGCTGTCGAGATCAAGACCGCACAGCACAGGATGCACATCGGTGTCAACAAATGTCGAGAAATCGAGTATCATGCCCTCCTGATCGATGACGGCATAACCGTCCGGCACCTTGATGTAGGCAAGCCTGTGTCTCTCTACCACGTTTATGACGATAGCGGAAGGGAAATCAAGTCTTACGTCTATGTCATCTATATAAGGCGTACTCTCTTCGAGAGCTCTTGCATTGAACAAAGTAGGCTTAAGCACATGATCGCCGACGTGAATATTGAGAGCATCAAGTATCTCTTCGTCGGAGAACTCGTAATTGCCGTTGATCGTAATGGTCTCGATCCTCATGGACGGATGGAATATTAAAGACCAGATGAACACTATCATCGATATCGCGAACAGGAACAAAAGCACGGTCTTGAAGTCAAAAGGGAAATCCGGAAGGTATTCCTTCTCCGGAAGTATGCCCGCCTTTCTCTTCCTCTGATATTTCTTATGCTTGGGCAAAGGCTTAGTGGGTTTGGCTTCCGGTTCGGAAGGTGTCTCTTCCTTATCCGGCTCCTCCGACGAGGATTCCTCTCCCTTCACCTCCGAAGATGATTCAGAAGTTTCTTCGGAACCGGCTTCGACAGCAGCTTCAGCTTCGGACTCAGAAGATTCGGGCATGTCTTCGCTGACGAATACAGCTCCGTCCTTACCCTCGATATTCTCCGCAGTCTCGTTCTCTTCTACGGAATTGTTCTTCTCTTCCTCACTCAATTCCCGACAAGTTCCTCTATGGCTTTTACTATCTTCTCATCGCAGTCGAGCACTGCTAGTTTCTTTGCGTTCTCACGCATGCTCATGCGCCTGTCCTCATCGTTAAGAAGGCTTCCGAGCACCTCGAAAAGCTTACCCTCAACAACATCAGCATCAGGCATCAGGATACATCCGCCTATCTTCTCGAATGTTGATGCATTATAAGTCTGATGATCATGAGCGGCATGCGGATAAGGGATCATGATCGAGCACGATCCGATGGCTGCGGTCTCGGCGCATGTTACGGCACCTGATCTCGTGATCGATACATCCGCAGCACACATGTACTCATTGGTATTGGAGATGTATTCAAACATCTGAAGATTATGAGGAATCTTAATCCCTTCAGTAAGCTTTGCCGTCTGCTGCTTGCCCGAACCCAGGACAAACTTAATGTCCTTAAACTCCGGCCTCCCGGCAGCCTCGATTATGAAATCATTTATGGTCTTGGAACCGAGGCTTCCGCCCATTGCAAACACCATCTTATCCGAAGGATCAAGACCAAGCTTCTTCCTGCATTCATCGCGGTCATTTCCGATCATTATCGATCTTATCGGATTGCCGGTATGTATGACCTTATGTGCCTTTGGGAAATCCTTTTCGATGCCGGGGAAACCCGTAAGCACCAGATCCGCCTTCCTTCCCATGTAGCGGTTTGCCCTGCCGGGGAAGGCGTTAGCCTCATGTATTACAACCGGAACCTTAAGAGACGAAGCGGCATCCAGAAGAGGAGCGCAGACGTAACCGCCCGTACCGATGACGGCGTCGGGCTTAAAGTCCTTAATAATCTGCATGCACTGCTTCTTGCCCTCGTTAAGAGCGATGAAGGCCTTGATCATGCGAAGCGAAGGCTTCATCGGGAAAGGCTTCGCAGTGATGTTACGAAGTTCATAGCCAGCCTTGGGAACGAGTTCTCCCTCGAGTCCTTCCTTACGGCCGGTGAAGATAATCTCGCAGCCTTCAGAAGGACCGTAGTGAGCCATCAGTGCATCTGCTATCGTAATGGCGGGATTTATATGGCCGGACGTACCTCCGCCCGTTACTATAAAACGCTTCATTGAACCGCCTCCCGCTTCTCTTTGATCTTAACCGATGTGCCTGATCTTGATACACAGAGAATGAGTCCGTATGCAGCAAGAAGAATGATCTGCGCGGAACCGCCGTAACTTATGAACGGCAGCGTAACACCCGTGGACGGGATTACCTGAAGCTCAACGGCGATATTAAGCACGACCTGAACTATAATCAGCGTCGTACAGCCCGTGGCAAGCATCCTCGAGAACACTGAGTTCGCCCGGAGAATTACCTGCACGAACATCGCGAACATTCCAAGATACATGAATATCAGAACGGCACCGCCGACGAATCCCGTCTCCTCAACATATATAGAGAAGATATAGTCATTCTGTGCCTCGGATACGTAGTTATACTTTGCACGGGAACTTCCGATTCCTCTGCCCCACATGCCGCCTGAACCAAGTGCATTATGGGCATTCGTAACCTGACGCGTCTCGTCCTCCGTTACCTCTATCTCCTCATCACCGCTCGTAGCAGCAAAGATGTTAAGTCTCTGGTAAACGTGTGCAAAGTTCTTACGGAAATTCGGGTTAAGAGCTATGTAAGCAGAACCTACTATGATGCCGACGAGAAGTATCGACAGGCCTCCGAGGAACCACGCCCTGATGCCCGCACCGGAATTCAGCGTGCACACGAATACGATGACGCCGATGATAAGGAAGCACGAGAAGTGGGGCTCAAAGAGGATGAATACGTCAACCAGAAGACATGCCGCGACGGGGAGGATAAAGTCGAAGAACGCATGGTTCCACGCCTGGGCTTTGCCGGTCGCCGACTTAAGCTTGCCCTGCGCACGCATGTGCACTATGTATTCCCTGTAGCCCGCAAGCGCGACTATGAGTCCGACCTTACAGATCTCGGAAGGCTGTATCTCTATGCTTCCGATGAATATCCATCGTCTCGCACCGTTGATCTCACGTCCTATGAACTTAACCGCAATCGCAAGCGCCAGACTCACAAAATACGATGTCATGAATATCGCCGGATGCTTGAAGAAATTAACCGGTATGAACGATATGCCGAGCGCTGCGCCGATACCTATGAGTGTGAATATGATCTGCCTCTTAAGATAGTACGCCGAATCGTGCGTGGACTTCGCATAGCCCGCAGGACCCGACACTGAATAAAGAATGACAAGGCCGAACATGACGATGGCGAACATCATCAGTATCAAAGGTATATTGCTCTTCTGCTGTGCCTTGATCTTAGTCATTATCTATATATTCCTTCGCGAGTTCCTCGAAGCCGAACGAATGCGATGCCTTGAAGAGCACCGTATCTCCGGGTTTGATGATATCGCTTATCTTCTTACGAACTTCATTCGTGTCTGCGCATGATACCACATCAGCTCCGGAACAGACACTTCTTAAGCCCTTAATGAAGTCTTTCCTGTCGTCGCCCGTAACGACGATCTTATCAAAACCGTACTTGCCGCATTCTCTTCCCGTCTGCTCATGAAGCTTGGCCGATACATCGCCCAATTCCAGCATGCCTCCGAGTACAGCGACCTTGCGGCTGCCGGGATTGGTTGCATCGAGATTTCTGAACGCCGCCGCCATGGATTCCGGGGAAGCATTATAAGCATCGTTTATAACCGTGTAATTTCTGCCGTGATACGTCTTGCCTCTGCCGTCCATCGGCGCATATGAAGCGAGGGCCTCGAGCGTCTTGTCCATGTCGGCTTTAAGAAGGTCTGCGCAGAGGATGGCAAAGCAGGCATTACGCACGTTGTGCTCTCCGCCTATGGATATGTGCACGTTCTCCAAGATCCTGCGCTTCTCCCCCATCGAGAAGGCAACGTCAAAATCCATGCCGCTGTTCTCCTTGAGGTTATATGCACTCACGCACACAGGGCAGTTCATCACGGCACCCTCCAGTTTATCGTTTACCGACACTGCTGCAAGGCCGTTATTAAGCGGGATTATGTTTCTTACATAATCGAAAAGGAAATCGTCATCACCGTTTACCATCAGGATACCCTGCTCGGTAAGCCCGTTTATGATCTCCGTCTTCGCTGCCCTGATCTCTTCCCTTGAGCCCAATATTCCGATATGTGAATAACCGATATTGGTGATCACGGCGATATCGGGATGAGCGATATTCGTAAGATAATCGATCTGTCCTCTTCCTCTCATTCCCATCTCGAGAACGAGGATCTCCGTGTTCTCGGGAGCAGACAGGATCGTCTTCGGAAGACCTACCTCATTATTCAGATTATTCTTCGTTGACCAGACATTGAACGAAGGCTCGAGTGCGGCCTTGATTATCTCTCTTGTGGTTGTCTTGCCGACTGATCCGGTTACTGCTATGACCTTGCATCCGAGCTTGAATCTGTAGTGGGATGCGATATCGCCCAATGCCTTAAGAGTATCCTTAACAACGATTCCAATCGAATTCGAGGGAACCTTGGTTGCACTGTTTACGATAACGGCGCATGCACCCTTCTCGACTGCCTGGGATGTGTAGTTGTGTCCGTCAAAATTCTCACCCTTAAGAGCGATATAGACATTTCCTTCCTCTATGGTTCTGGTATCCGTTGATACTCCGGATATAAACACGGTGCCGCCAATGGCACCTTTACGGTTAACAACCGTTCCGCCTACTGCGGCAACTATCTCATCGAAAGAGAACATTCTTCTCATGACCTGCTCTCCTTTATCTTCCTTGCTTCATCATAAGCAACCTCTGCATCATCAAAATGAATGGTCCTGTCCTTGAATATCTGATAGTCCTCGTGACCTTTACCTGCGATGAGAACGATATCTCCGGGCACTGCTATCTCAATGGCTTTATGGATCGCTTCAGTCCTGTCTTCGACTGCCTCGAACTTACCTTCAGTCTTCTCTATCGCAGAGACTATATGACCTATGATGACCTTGGGATCTTCAGTTCTCGGATTATCTGATGTGACGATCGTGTAATCAGACTTATTACCTGCCACTTCGCCCATCTCGAATCTTCTCGTATGCGAGCGGTCTCCGCCGCATCCGAACACGGTTATTACTCTGCCTTTCGATGTCTCCTTAAGCGTATCGAGCACATTCTCAAGGCTTGCTGCATTATGCGCATAATCCACGAGGATAGTAATGCCGAGATCATTCTTAACAGGCTGAAGTCTTCCCGGAACTTCGATCCTCGCGAGACTCTCCTTTACCGCACCCGCACTTACTCCCGACAGGAATGCTGCCGTAAGCGCACAGAGGGCGTTATAGACATTGAACTCACCCGGAATTCCGACATAGAGCCTGCCGTTATACCAGGGGCTCGTAAGATCAAAGAATGTTCCGGCGCGGCCGTCATTCATCCCGTTCTCAAGATTAGTTGCCTGAATGTCACACAGATCCGACAGACCGTATGTGATGATTCCGCATCCGCTTTCCTCAGCCTTGCTAATCGCTGTTGCACTGACCGGTGTATCCATATTGATGACGGCGAGCTTGGACTGAGCCCAGAGCTTCATCTTGCAATTGAGATAATCCTCCATGTCGGGATGCTCGTTCTTGCCTATATGGTCCTCGTAGAAATTGGTGAAACATCCGATGTCAAAGTTAATGTAATCAACTCTATCGAGCTTAAGCCCCTGGCTGCTTACTTCCATAACGCAGGCGTCAGATCCGCAGTCGACCATCTTCGACAGAAGCTCGAAGTTATCCCTCGCTTCAGGAGTCGTGTGATTCGCGTGTATCTTCTGATCTCCCACGATATCGTATACGGTTCCAATAAGACCGCTTCTCTTGCCTGATGCCTCGAACATATCCTTAACCATGAATGAGACTGTAGTCTTACCCTTGGTTCCGGTAATACCTATCATCTTAAGCTTCGACTCAGGGCAGTCATAGAAGGATCTTGCAAGCTTCGCGCACTCTCTTCTGGTGTCCTTAACAGATACAATGCAGGCACCGGTCTCCTCCGCCATCGCCTTAAGCTCCTCATCGGAATAAGGGCAGTCATCCGCATCCGTAACGATCATGGATGCACCCTGGGAGAGGGCCTGCTTAATGAAGCTGTGTCCGTCTGAATTAAAGCCCTTAACGGCAACGAATATGCTACCGAGAATTACCTTACGCGAATCAAATTCCACCGAAGCAATCTGCTCCTCCGGGATGGTGCCGGTTATTATCCTGTAATCACTTTCGAATTTCATATCAACCTACCGCTCCGCTTGATGTCTCTTCAGCAGCGTCACCTTCCTCGGACACAACGCCATCCTCGCCCTAAGGATCAGTAGGAGCCACGTCTGAATCAGGCACTACATTTGTATCCTCCAAAGTTACGGTAACTACCGTTCCCGAGAAGACCGTACTGTTCGGAAGTTCGCCCTGGCTTACGCATATACCCATAACGTCACCCTCAATATAGCAGTTGAGGTTGGCGTCTCTTAATGCCTCCATGCACTCAATGGCAGTCTTGCCCGACAGATTCGGAACTGTGCTCGTGAGCATCTGTGCATTCTCTCCCTCAGGATAGAGCATTACTATGCCGCTGCTGTAAAGCTGTGCATCCGTGGAAGGATATGTATAACCGACGATCGTCTCAGCGGTCATGTTAGCGGCACCGTATACACAGGAGATTCCGTTATAACCGATTCTTGAAGCAGCCTCGGTGGCACTTAAGCCTACTACCGGCTGAACCCAGTATCTTGTCGTGAGCTGATCGTAATCCTCAGCCGTGAGTATTCTCGGAACGCCCATGTAACGGAGAGTTCCTTCAACTATTCTTGCTGCCGTGGACGCAGCGGCGGATGAACCGACCGAGTTCTCGGCAGGCTTGTTAAGAACTACGAGAACCGCGATCTGAGGATCATACGAAGGGGCGAAGCATGAGAACGAGAGAACGTGTGCACCTGCAAGCTCACCGTTCTCGATCGTTGATGTTGAAGTCTTACCTGCAACATAGTATCCCGGAACCTGACCTGCAGAACCTGTACCTTCGTCTACTACGTCTACCATCAATTGTCTTACTCTCGCGCATGTGTCCTCGGAGAATATCGTTCTTATTACTTCGGGCTCGATCTCATCAACGATATTGCCGTTCTCATCCGTGATGTAACGGACGATGTGAGGAACCATCAGGTTGCCGCCGTTAACTATGGCGCAGTAGGAGTTGATGAGCTGGATAGGAGTAACTGTCGCGGACTCACCGAAAGAAAGACAGCTCATATCGATGACGCTCGGATCTGTATGGAAGATACCGGTTCCTTCAGCAGGAAGATCGATACCGGTAGTCTCGTAGAAGCCGAACATGTGAACATATCTGTAGTATCTGCTGACACCTATTCTCTGAGCGAGCTGAACGAAGATAGGATTGCACGAATTCTCGAAGCCCTCACGAAGAGTTTCCATTCCATGGTTGCCGCCATACTGCTTCTGCATCCAACAGGAGATCGTATCTATGTCGGATACCTGGATAGGAGCATCCGAGAAGACCTCATTCTCATTGGTAAGATTCTCTTCGAATGCAATGCATGTGGTCAGGGCCTTGAATGTGGAGCCCGGCTCATAAGTATCGGATATACATCTGTTTCTCCATACATTACCCATGAGGTACTCAACCTGGGCATCATCATCCATCGAATTCCAGACGATGGCATCCATGCCGTACGGGATTCCGTAAGGATCATTGAGGTCGTAGTCGGGGAGCGATACCATCGCGAGCACCGCACCCGTATAAGGATTCATTACGATGGCGCAGATACCGTCTCTCGGAGCATACTGAATGTATGCACTCCTGCAGACCTCCTCTGCGATTCTCTGAATATTAATATCTATGTTAAGAACGAGGTTATTGCCGTTGACGGCAGGCTGTGTGATGGCATCGGAATAAGGAAGAACTCCCTCCGTTCCCTGGTCAACCTCCGAATACCTGTAACCGTCCGTACCGGAGAGCACGCCGTTGTAATAAGCCTCCAGTCCGTATACACCGTTAAGGCTGACACCGTCGTTGCTCGCATATCCTATGATCTGCGCCGCAAGGCTTCCGTAGTTATAGTATCTCTGGGGTACTGCAAGGAAAGATATTCCTGCAAGTTCATGCTGCTGACAGTAAGTCTTCGCAGGCGCTGCAAGTTCGGCCTCTACATTTCTTATGAGGTCCATACCTGCGACGTTGTTTCTCTCGTCCGTCGGATCTTCAGGATCTACGGGAAGAACTTCGTCTATCTCCTCCGAAGGCATCTGAAGAAGCTGCGACAGATCCGAGATAAGCTGTGATCTAGTCAGCGTTCCCGATGCGATCTCGGAGCTGCTCATGAGGATCTTGGGCGATACAACAACCGTATAGTTATATGTATTAGATGCGACAGGCATGTTGTTCGCATCATAGATAACGCCGCGGTCAGCTTCGTATGACATGAGTCTCCACTGCTGGTTGGAAGCGGCTCTCGCATAGATATCGTAATCAATGACGGTGGTCTTATAAAGATTGCCGACAAGATAAAGCGCGAACACCCCGATAAGCGCATAAATACCGAGAGTCAATCCTAACGATATCCTCTCGTTGCTGCTCTTCTCAGGCTGTTTATGATTTTGTTCTTCTACTGAAGTATTCCTGTCGTCACTCATTCCTATGCTTCTTCTTCGAGGTAGTAGTTCGTCAGAGCCTAGACAGCGCTGTTATACGCCTCCTCGCTGATTCCGAACTCCTCGTCATATGATATCATAGTGACGAGTTTGTCATCCTCCGGCATCGGAATAATCACGACCTGATTTGTGTTCGGGTCCTGCATACCGAGAGCGAGTGCCTGCGCTCTGATACTGTCCATGTCAGTTATACCGTTTACGTCCTCCTCGGAATCAAGGATATTTCTCTTCAACACCGCTATATCATCCTTGAGATCCGAATTATCTTTTGCAAGTTCCGCAAGGCCTACCTGCGGATTGATAAGTAACATAAAGAATACACCAACAAACATAATAAGACCAACAGCAATTATGGTCTCGAAGGCTCTGCTTCTTGCAGCCTTCCTGATGAGCTTCATCTCCTTCTCGTGCTCTTCCTTCTTACGGTCTTCTTCGGAAATATTGAGCGCAGGATACTCGTATACCTGCCTTGTAAGCGGCACATATACTTCTGTATAAAATTCGTTTGTCTTAACTGAAGACATCAGTCCTGCCCCCTTTATACTTCTTTTTCAAAGACCCTGAGCTTCGCGCTGTGTGATCTGTTGTTAATCTTCAATTCTTCCTTACTCGCCGTTATAGGCTTTCTGGTAATAACCTTTCCGATGCTCTTCTTCCCGCATACACACACGGGGAAATCCTTCGGACAAGTGCAGGGATCCTGTAGAGTACGGAACTCTTCCTTTACGATGCGGTCCTCGAGTGAATGGAAGCTTATGACTGCCATCCTTCCGCCCTTCGTAAGTCTCTTGGGTCCTTCCTGCAGTAAAGTTCTGACGGAATCCAGTTCATGGTTGACCTCGATCCTTATCGCCTGGAAGCAGCGCCTCGCCGGGTGCTGATCCTCATACCTTGCTTTCGAAGGCATGTAGGAAGCGATGCTTTTCGCAAGTGAGAGCGTGGAGTCAAAAGCCTTCTCCTTCCTGTCTCTCACGATGCCGGCTGCAATCCTTCCCGCATAACGCTCCTCGCCGTAAAGCCTGAATATCTCCTCAAGCTTCTTCTCGCTGTAGGTATTAACCACAACATAAGCCGAGAGCGTCTGTGTCTCATCCATCCTCATGTCGAGAGGACCGTCGATGGCGTAGGAGAAACCTCTCTTTGCCGTATCGATCTGGTGTGACGAGACACCGAGGTCTGCAAGTATTCCGTCTACCTTGTCAATGTTCATCTCATCGAGAACTTCCGCTATGCGCGAGAAATCCGATTTTACAGTCTTCCAGTTCTTATCCGGATGCGTCGCTGCCTTCGCATTGCATACTGCAAGAGCCTCGTCATCCTTATCGAGCGAGATGAGAAGACCTTTGGAACTTAATCTTCCGAGTATCCCCTCGCTGTGGCCTCCGCCGCCCGCCGTGCAGTCTACGTAGATACCGTCAGGCTTAATGGCAAGTGCCTCCATGCACTCTTCGAAGAGCACCGGGATATGAGAGAACTCTCCTGCACCCGTCTCCATCACAGGCCTTCTACGATGTACTTAGTCTCAAGACCTTCAGTGATCGACGAGATATCGTGATCCTCAGCCTCGTAGTGTGCCTTAGTGCATATATCAAGCTTGCCGTCGATGTCGAATACGCAGATCTCATCGCCCGGCTTGGCTCCAATTCTCTCCCAGAGCTCATCGCTGACCTTGATCCTGCCCTGCGAATCAACGCTGCATTCAAGAGCCTCACCTACGATAACTCTTCTGAGCTTTCTGACCTGAGGATCCATGGAATTGAGTTTGCTTAACTGCTCTGAAACTTTGCGGAAACTCTCGGCTGTGTAGACGCTTAAATAACCTGAATCGAGGCTGTTGGTAACTACCAGCTCCTCTCCCAGTTCCTCTTTGTGCTTAGTGGGAATGAAGAATCTCCCCTTAGCATCAATTTTCTTAGTGTCTCTTGCCATAAACCCGCTTTAACTGTGTTATATTGTTACGTTTGTGCGATATACTGACACTTTACTCCACTTATGTGCAATCCAGTGCCACTTTCCGCCACACATCTGAATTATATGTGTAACTTTTTTGTTATGCAAGGACTTTTCTCGATTTTTCTTGATTTTTTGTTTGTATTTGCATTTAAGCGCCCTTTTCATCCCTCCGGGAACCAAAAACAACGCCGGAATCAATGCAAACTGGCACTGTTTCCGGCGCTATGGCAAAATAGAAGCATATTAGTTATGTTACAAAAAGGATGTTTCTATGGATTATCTGCTGACATCAGCTCTTGTATATATATTTATTATTAATCTCATCGCATTCGCGGCGTACGGCATAGACAAGGGCAAGGCAAGACACGGTGCCAGAAGGATACCCGAGAAGACCCTGATAGGACTCGCGGCATTCGGCGGGGCCATAGGAGCCATCATCGGCATGCTGACATTCCGCCACAAGACCAGAAAGATCAAATTCACCATCACGGTCCCTGCGTTCACCATCCTGTGGACCGCAGTTACTCTATTCCTTATCTATAAACTGATCTCCGGCTGACCCCAATTCCTCGACAGCTCCACTGCCGTGATATAATCATCCACATGGAAGATCAGCACATCAAATTCATGAGGGCCGCGCTTAAAGAAGCGCAGAAGGCTTATGAGAAGAAAGAATGCCCCATCGGCTGCGTAATAGTCAAGGACGGCAAGGTATTCGTTCGTGCCCATAATCTCAAACTTACCAAGTCCAATGCCCTGATGCACGCAGAGATTATCGCGATAGATAAAGCGTGTAAGAAACTCGGCGACTGGCGCCTCAATGATATGGATATGTACGTAACACTTGAACCCTGCACTATGTGCTCAGGAGCAATAGTTCAGTCTCGAATCAGGAAGGTGTACTTCGGAGCATATGAACCCAAGTCAGGAGCTGTATGCTCCTGCAATGATATCTTCAATGTCGAGCACGGCCACAATCACAAGGTCGAATTCGAAGGCGGAGTCATGGAACAGGAATGCTCAGACCTAATGCTCAAATTCTTCAAGGAGATGCGCGACAGGAACAGACTCAGGAATCAGCTACGCGAGGAATCGTAAAGGCTCATTGTGTCAGGAGTCTTCTTCACTAACCCCCAGAACTGGTCCTTCTTATATTCTTCCTCATAGATAATAACGAGCTCGTCGCCCTTATTGATCGGGAAAAAGTTTCCGCATCCGACATAACCGAACCACTGCTCATTGCCATCCTCATCGTAATATCCGCCTTCACCCTTCTCGACAACCATCCAGTCCACAACGAACAGCTTCATCTTTAGTTTGGAAGGAAGAAGTTCTTTAAGCTGATCCTTATAGTGACTCGCCTTTGCTTTATTCAGGTTCCTGTCATCTGCCTTGATATAGATCAACGGAACAGCCGCAATGGAGACGAAGAAAATGGTCAAGGACAAAGCAACTGTGAGGTTACCGTGATCCACAGCAAACTGCGGAAACATCAGAATAAAACCGGCTATAAGAAGCAATGACAGGGCAGCCGGGATTAGAGCCTGAAGCAGCGAGAACCTATGAGTCTTCATCGCCTTCCAATAATCGAACATTACACACTCAGGATGATCCAGAAGAATCTGTATCTCTTCGGGAGTGAGCTCTCTTCTTATAACCTGTCCGGACTCAAGCATGAGTTATACCTCGATAGCCATATTCTTCCTTAACAAGTATACATATCTTGATTTAACAGGTATACCCGATGCCTCAACAGCCGCAGCATAGAGTTCAAGCTGTTCGGCATGGCGGTCCTTAACCGTCTTAATGATCTCGTCTTTATCATCAGTCTTGATATAGTCCGTCTTATAATCGATTATCACCGCACTTCCGTCTTCGTCGATATACATCGCGTCGAGTGTGCCCTGTACAAGCTTATAGTCGTCACGCTCAGGGTTGATACGAATGGCGCATGTAAGCTCACGTTCACGGTACATAAGTCCCTT
>JAEEGL012171063.1_pt1 | contig 15134 bp, 10 predicted proteins | sample 9134231 | NCBI WGS metagenome assembly JAEEGL01 (sample SAMN16246548, study PRJNA631951) | gut metagenome | biome: gut microbiome; feature: rumen; material: fiber-attached | host: Bos | place: Iran: Karaj | collected 2018-10 | reverse complement strand
ATCTGCCCGGGGCAGTTGAAGTGGGCTATCGAAACATAACCTTCCGTCTCATTGCATATCTTCTCGATGACCCCGGCATCCATTCCGAGCACCGCTGCCATCGCGCCGCCCGTAGGCACGGCTTCCTGCATAAAAATACCGCGCTGTCTTACTACCTTGAAAGCATCTTCATAGCTTAATACTCCGGCCGCTATAAGAGCACCGTATTCACCGAGCGACAGGCCTGCGGTATAGTCGCATTTAAGGCCTTTCTCCTCCATAACGGCATATATCGCCGCCTCAACGGTGAGCATCGCTATCTGTGTGTATTCCGTAATGTTGAGTTTGTCATTTTCCTCAAAACACAATGCCGCGATGTCAAGTCCCGTTGCCTTGCCTGCTATATCGAATATCTCCCGTGCCTTTTCGTATTTATCGTACATGGCCTTGCCCATGCCGACAAACTGCGCTCCCTGGCCGGGGAACATGAAGAATGTCTTGCTCATGTATTTTTCTCCTTATACTACTATATTTTCAACAGCTTACCCGCATCTGTCACGATCTCTTGTATGATCTCAGCGCATGACATATCATTTCGCGAAATGAGTCCCGCGATCTGACCTGCCATCATAGATCCGCGCTTGGCATCTCCGTCGACCACAGCCGCCTTGAGCGAACCGAGCGTAAGGTTCTCGACCTCTTCGAAGGGCACGCCCTTTTTTTCCATCTCGAGATATTCCTTGGTCATCTGGTTACGCAAAACCCTTACCGGATGTCCGTAACTGCGGCCCGTAACCTCCGAATCTATATCCTTTGCCTTTACTATCCTGTCCTTGTAATTCTGATGCGCTATCGACTCCGTGGCAGCAACAAAACGAGTTCCCATCTGAACTGCTTCCGCTCCGAGCATAAAGGCCGCCGCCATTCCACGGCCATCTCCTATACCGCCTGCCGCGATCACGGGAATTTTCACTGCATCAACCACCTGAGGCACAAGTGTCATTGTAGTAGCCTCACCTATATGTCCTCCGGACTCGGTTCCCTCGGCTATGACTGCATCGACTCCGCTCCTCTCCATGAGCTTAGCCAGAGCAACGCTGGCAACTACCGGGATCACCACCGTTCCGGCTTCCTTCCACATACTTATGTATTTTCCGGGATTGCCTGCACCCGTTGTAACTACCTTTACGCCTTCTTCCGCGATAACCTTTGCGATCTCATCAGCCTCGGCGTTCATGAGCATAAGGTTTACTCCAAACGGCTTATCCGTCTCCTGCTTGCAGGCCCTTATCTGATCCCTTACCCATGTCGCAGGTGCTCCGCCGGCGCCTATTATACCAAGACCTCCCGCGTTTGAAACCGCGCTCGCTAGCTCATGAGTGGCAACCCATGCCATTCCGCCCTGTATTATCGGGTATTCTATTCCCAAAAGTTCCGTTATCCTTGTTTTCATATCTACCTCTTGACATGACAAGACACGGGGACGGTTCTATCGTCTTTTCCGCTCCGGTCACTCTGCATAACAGTTTTACCGAATATGACAAAAGAACCGTCCCCGTGTCTTACATTTATGTAATCTATTTATTACTCATCTGCACCGTGTTCTTTAAGATAATTGATAACATCGCCTACTGTAGCGATATTCTCAAGGTCATCTGTGGGAATCTCTGTTCCGAACTCCTCCTCTATAGCCATTACAAGTTCAAACAGATCAAGTGAATCAGCACCGAGATCATCCTTGAAGGAAGTCTCTTCTGTAATTGCTGCATCTGTATTTAACTGCTCCCTGATCATTTCTGTCAATTTCTCTAACATGATTCTTCTCCTTACTGATTAATTCATACTTATTATAATGCGGCAATCATGCCGACGTTCAAATCATAGTATGTATGCATGGTTTTGTCAACATGTTTTACAAGAATTATGGGCATTTGTGAGGTATGTGATCAAACGTTCATAAACAATGTATTAATTATTTTATACGTTTTCCGACAACGACAAGACGTCCGTTTTCGACATGATAAGCGCAGACGGAAAGAGTGATGAATTCGTCACCGAACTCAGCCGTTACGCCTGTATCATAGAGTTGGAGTTTTTTGATGTTTTTGTAAAAATCGTCAAATTCCTCCGGTGTGTTTGCCTCAAAGAATTTGTAGTACTTGAACACATCCGTCTGCTTCGCCATATATACCTGTGACAAGAAGACCGATATGATCTCATATTCGCGCTCTTCATAAAGGCTGCAGAACTTGATGATGCTGTGTGATCTTTCAAAATCCTGCTTCCTGTACTTGTCAAGATCGCCGAACATCGAGCCGTTACGCATATTGTGGCCATGGATAATGAGATTGGTACTGGGTTTGGTGCCATCCATATAGTCGTGTTCTTTAGTACCGTCACCGACAATCGAGTCTGTATCCATTATAAGACTTCCAGCCTGGTCGGGATTACCCTCAAAGTTCCTGTCGAGGTAATAATCCTCATTCTCCGGCGTCTGCATGACAGGATAATCGATCACCATGTCATCCACCTTGAGCCACCCCACACAGTCATTGTTCTTCTCATAGTATGATCTCATCTTTGGGAGCATGTCTTCCGGAGTCTTCTCACCAAACAAAATATCATCTTCATCCATCCTTGTTTCAAGCTGTGCCGCTGCTGTATTGCTCACCTTTATCCCGGATGGCTTTTTGACGGGCTGTGACACTTCAGGCTTCGGTGTATACGACAATGATGCGATAAACGCTAACAGATATATTGTGATAATAAATGCCGGTACAAAAACGAGTGGAGCAAGTTCAACTCGCTCCACCCGAAATGGTAAATTTAGTTTTACTACACCTAAAAAATATCGGTTGGTAGTATTACCCATAATGTATATCTCTTATTCTATTATCAAAAGCAAAATGATCGTTAATGAGGATTAGATACTTTTCTTGCTCTTCTTATTATATGCATACAGTCCGTAACCAACTGCTCCGCATACAACTACTGCCATTACATATACGAATACGTTGCTCTGGCCGGTCTTCGGAACCCTGTCAAGACCTTCCTTGGTAGCTGCTGCAGCTGTACCATATGTATATACGTTCTTGCTTGAGTCTGCATTTACGACGATCTTGGTAACAGGATTGCCATTAACATCTACGATATCCGTAACACCTGAAGGAGCTGTAAGTGTCTGTCCTTCAAGTCCATACAATACATATTCCTTACCTGCCGCCGTAGTAGTTGTTGCTGTTGTGGTAGCTCCCGTATTCCTCTGAGCTATCATTGCTATCGGAAGAGCATATGCACTTGCTGTCTTGGAACCTGCCGTTGCAGTCTGGCCGGGCCTGAGGATTACCTTGTAAACCTTGGCATAGGTTTCATGATATACCTTCTTGTTGCAGTTACCGCTGCTGTCTGAAGGATATGCCCTGAAGGCTACGGTACAGTCACCTGTAAACTTTCCGCTGTTGCCAAGATTGGTGATTATTGACTCCATTGTTGAAGCATCCACTGTAGCGCTTGTACCCTTACCTGCTGCTGTGGTCGTGGTTCCAAGGATAGTGTCATTAAGAAGAACATTGATCCTTATACCCTTAACCTCGGATACAGCATCCTGTGTGTATGAAAGGTTGCTGTCCTTACCTGTCTCTGTACCTGTATTAACCTTGGCAGGAACCTTGTAACTCATAGTTCTGTCGCTGTTGTTGTATGAGTTTGTAGGATTGGAATAAATGGTTATTTTCTTTTCGGTATCAGTATCACTGTTAATAGGGCAGGCAGATCCGCTTTCTCCGCCAATAAGTATCTTGAACTTAACTTCCTTGCTGTTGGTACCCTTGTCAAGCTTTTCACTTTTGAATTTTACCTTGAATGTTACATTCTTATCAGAAGTACTAGTTGAAGTGTCAATGTTATCAACATAGTCGCTTCCTTCCGAGAAGACCAGTTTGGCATTTGCGTTTGCAAGATTCAACGAGCTGTCTTTAAATTTTGCCGTAAACTGAAGCGTATAACCATCTGTAATATAATCCTTAAAATCATCACTCAGATTAATTCTGCTTACAGCCTGACCATTATCCAAAATAGTGAAACTGATAACATCACTTGTAGTTGTTTCCGTACCAAAATGTGCAACTGCCCATGCATCAACCGGCCAGTCATACCCATCTTCATCATAAGTGGTATACTTGGCTCTGTATTTGCCGGTACTAACTTTTTCAAAATACTTAAGGAAATCCGTATCCAATCCAAGGGTACTTGCACTTGTTGCACCCGAAGGAGTATTTGCACTGAAAGTAACAACTTCGCCAATATTCATTTCAATAGACGAAACTGTGGTGGATCTGTATGTCGAACTTCCTATTGTTGCAGTAAGGACAGGATCGTCATATACGGGGCTTGAAACAAATGATGCCACGTAAGGTCCCGCAGCCGAATTTACAAGTGTTATGCTTCCGCTTGAATATGCACCAAAGGGAGGTGTCGGTGTCCATTTATCAAATCTGTAGCCCGAACTTGCTGTGGCTACAACCGGGATAGAATCACCCGAGTAACCGTAATCCCAAGCCGTGGCGCTCTGTGTCGATCCTGATAAGGCGGTATAATCACCGACTTTAACGCTGCCTCCTGTGGAAGTGGTAGCAGATACTTTATACAGCTTATCATTGAGAGTATGAGAGGCCGCCTCCAAATAATCTCCACCTTTATTATAAACGGAAACAGACAACTCACTTAAAACATCTGACGAAATCTTTTCCGATTCGCTTAATGTCCCTTTTACCTTGCTCTTTACATTTACCTCGATACCGTTTGTTGATAACTGACTACTGGAACCAAGATCAATGGTCACACCGCCGATCACCATTCTCGCAGAACTTGCGTTTGCATTATTACTGCTTATGGTTATGATCTTATCACTTGTACCACCACCGGCAGGCTTGATAAATACATCTGCCTTTGCTTCCTGCGCAAATCCGAATGACCCTAACACTCCGATGAATGCGCCGGCAAGCAATAATTTCTTTAGCATCCTCATTTTGCTTTCCTCCATCATTTTCATCCTATAAAATACAACCCCTTAATACCGACTCCCCAGTCCAAGTTGTTTTATAGGGATATCCGTGCCCTTGTTGACTGACACAGTCAAATAGACGTACGGGCACACTCCTACTAACTATGGCTTATTTTACAATATTTTTATTTTCAAGACAACATGGTTTTTTGTGAAAAAATCAACAATTTTTAGGCTTTCATTCATATCCGGGGGCAAAAGTCCCTATTTTACGGCATTTACAGCCTGTTGACATAAATCTATATTTTGTGTTTGTTCCGGATTTTATACACATTTTCTTGTGTTTAAGGCCATTTTAACGATTTTTGCATCAAATATATGGTAAAGTTGCACAAAAAAAATAAAGCCTGCAAACAGCGCATTTTCCATATAAACACCGAGTAAAAACACTCCTATCTTATCCTGAATTTTTTAAATCCAAACTCCTCTCCGATCTCCTCCGTTTCAGCCTCACCGTAATGTTCCCTCAGGAATTCCGTCTTTTCATTGACGTAGATATTATCCGTAAGGATCACTTCGGCATTTTTTCCCGGTTCATCCGAAATACCTGCAAGCGCCAGATAAGGATTGTCGTAACCGAAGCGGCCGGTTATCTGCTTCGTTATCGGAGAATTCACGTACCAGCTGCCAACTGCCGCGAAATTCCTGAGACTTCCCTGCGAATACGGATTAAACACATCATATCTGTAAGCCTCCTGGAAGGTGAAGGTATCGGCGATATACAAAGCATCATCCGAAGCGCCGGTATTTTCAAGGAATGCCCTGTAATCCTGATCGCTCCGCCTGTATGCATTATAGTCGAGCCTGTTACCGAGCAGTACTGTAAGGCAGGATATCACAAGAAGGACAATGATGCCTGCTGCAGTTCCGGAAGTCCCGTTGTCTGTTACTGTTTTACCTGATATTTCACCGATGGAACTTTCGTTACCCGGTGTCCGATCACCACATGCCAACAGATACACACCCGAAGCCATCAATATCATCATCGCCGCAAATACTATGCGGTGGCTCCATCGGCCGCTGTATTCATAATACACTATCACTCCGGCAAAAATCATGAGCTGCGATATGATCACCGCAAACAGCCCCCGGGTCTTTTTCCCGATGGTCATCACCAGCACTGCAGTTATAATAAGAAGAGTTCCGATCACAAGCGGATTAAATGCCAAAATGTCATCATAAATATGCTGGGCAAGTTTCTTGACAAGATCGATATCAAAGCGTCTTGAGGGGGCTCCATTCAGGATTTCCTTCATCTTTTCTGTGCTGAGGACCCTATCATCCCCGAACTGCCATGTAAGATAGAGGAGAGCATCATTTTCGCTCACTCCCATACTCTCAAGCCTGCTGCCGTATTTATTGTAATCGAGAAGGTCGTATCTGTAATCGAGAAGCTGCATACGCGTCCCGTTGTATTCCATAAAATCCTTCCACGCCGCATCCCTATCATAGGCTGTTCTGTCAACATATTTAAATAGAAGAAACAGACACGCCATCGCAGTGAAAATCCCTATGAAAGCCTTTATTTCGGCGGGTTTCCTGCCATTTTTACCACACAGCTTCACAAATTCATATATACCCGCCGGTATGAGAAGCAGAGTCGCAAGCATGAAGGAAGAATCCCTAAGGAGCATGCCGTAAATAAGTAAGATACAAGCCAGGATCCGCATGGCTGCATTACCGCCGGCACACATTTTAATATGATCTTCTCCATCCTTATTTATCCTTCCTGTATCAGCATTCTCACCGGTATCCTCGGCTGACGGTTTAATAAAATCTTCAGGAGCGTCCGTTGACCAATTCGGTCTAAATGAAAATAAAAGGCACAGATAGCCGGCTGCGCTTACAAATGCCGCAGTCTTACTGTACTGCAGGGATACATAGGCTTCGTAGGAAATACCGAGGACGAAGATGATCGGCAATATGATATCCCGGCTCCTAAGAGTCCGGAAGAATGTGCCAAGGAAACCGTCCCCCTGTCTTGCACAATGAAACGGGGAACCGTCCCCCTGTTTCAGGAGGATAGTGGTCAGGGTGCTAAGGGCGGTGAACAGGAAAATGTACTGCAGGATACTGTGCCATCTTATCACGGGGCAGAGTGTATACAGAGCCTTGTATATGCGGCCCAGGATTATATTCGTATATATCAGGTGCGGCTCCCGCACTCCGTACGCGCCTTCCGCTATCATCGAAAGAAAAGCATCGTCGTTCTCCTCGAAGAAGGGCCTGTACACAAACAGAGAGATGATCAGAGTCACCGCGTTCAAGGCTATGGAAGTCCATATAGGGTTGTAAGTCTTATTCTCAGTCTTATTCATGATGTACTCCGATACATGACAGCTTTCTTCACAGCAGAGTCGGATGTATATTTGTCGATTTGTCGCAGGAATGCTTAGGAAATTGGCGTCCGAAGACCATGAGACAACAATACATCCGACTATGCTTTATCGCAGATCAATAAAAAGATCCCATATACTACAGGCACTACATACACAAACACCGCCACAGCAGCAAACACTCCGATATACACCGGTGCGACAACATTGGATATCCTGCCGTATGCACTTTCTGCCTGCACTTTTAACGTATCCTTCTTTATCCGCATGATCACCATATATACTGCCGACAGGATGAGCGAAACAAGGCTTATTATCGTTCCCGCGAGCGCTCCCGGCGGTGTAAACTTCATCGAAACCGTGTTTTCTCCGGCCTCAAGCGGTACCGCGGTGAAAAGCCCGGCCATGGATGAAGCCCTGACGCGGTGTCCGTTGCGTATTATCTTCCATCCCTTATCATATGTAAGCGGAAGGAGCATGACAGCGCTGTCTCCCGCACTATCGCCCGTATCAACCGTAAATGAGAGCGTCCTGTTCCCCGCCGCTATCCTGCTGTCAAGCTCAGGCGGATACATGCCGCATAACTCATCCATCGCATCCATGGACAGGCTCATAAGATCGATCTTGAAATCCTCTCCCTTTTCCGTATCCATGGTAACCTTTATCCTTACCGTCTCGTCTTCAAAACATCCCAGATATATCGCATTATTGTTAAAATGTGCCGGATAATATATGTTGCCCGGATCTCCGATCGTAGGGATCGTTATATAGCCTTTCTCATTTACCCCGTCAACTGCGGGATCCGCATCGATCATCTCGATCGTACAGTTGGCAAACTCCCTGTCACCGCCGCTTCCCATAAGATAAAGTGCGGATCTGCCGCCAATACCGGCCTCTATCGTAACTTCCCTTGAAGTCTTTGTCCTCGTCTCATCTACGGATACATCTTCGCCCTTTACGGAGCCCTCCCTTATGAGCCAGTGTGCAGGTTCGTTATCGCCCTGCGCCCCGCCTTCTGACGCCTGCCCGGATATACCGTCGCCGTTCTTCATTCCCGTATCCGCCGACTCAAGCATCGCCTTATACACGAGGTTATGAAGCGCTGCCGTATCCTTTCGCTCAAGGGCCTTCTCCATGGCTTCCCGCGTATCCTTGTCCGCATCGATAACAACGCTAAAAGGCAGACTGTATCTTGGCTGATACGTCGTGTATGCGGTCTGCTCACCGTTTAACATATCCACCGTAACCGTGTCCTTATCCGGAACCCGCTCGTACAGGTATTCATCCATGGGAACAGAGCTTATGACCTTCCTTATCCCGAGCAGAGCATCAGAAAATACTGTGCCGCCCGAGTCAAGGAGCCTCGTAAACTGTATGCTGTAACCCCATGCCGCAGCTCCTTCCTGTTCACCCGGCGCTATCATGTGTGTCCAGTTCGACAGCGCAGGCTGCATGAGAACAAGCCCATAGTTGGCGTTAAGACTCTCATCGGGATTTTTGACTCGATATAAAAATTCCTGCTCCAGCCCGAATTTTTCACGCAACTGCTCACAGATATTTATATACTCCCCGTTCTGCTCCGGCTCTTCGCTGTATCCCGTGATAAAATCAGGCTTTCCGAACAGCAGGAAACCGTAGCACAGCACCTCGAATACGAGTACACCCGCTGCCCACCTGTATCTTGCACTCTTTCTGCGTTCAAGGGCGGTTTTCTCTTCTTCCTCAGCCCTGTCCTTCTTAAGCAGATGCAGAGGCTTTTTCAGCTCCTCGATATTCAGCAGAACAAAATAGAACACAAATGCCGCCGCCATGATGGCAGATGTCATGTGGAACACACTGCGAAGCTGCATTCCCGGATGATTACGGTAAAATGCGATGAACACAAGGAATCCCGTCACAGTAAATATGAAACTGAGATATGGGCGGCCGGATCCCGCACGTCCGGCTTCCGGATCCTTAATGTCTGCGTTCTCGCTATCCGCATCTTCTCCGGCTTCCTTACAGTACATTTCTCCCGCAAAATAGCATGAGAGATAGGCAAAAACAAAGTATATGATGAACCCGTTCCTTATCGGGTACTGGACATACGAACCGAAATGCCAGATAAGGTTGATGCTCTCGAAGAAGAGTTCCAGCACCATCATGAGGATCAGAAGCACCGTGGTCAAGACAGGTCTGTAACGAAGGATGTCTGTCATCGTCATACCGAAACCGTTTTTGATCTCAGCCGATTTCCCATTGGTTTCAGTTTTGGCCGGTTTCCCGTTGTCCTCAGTTTCATCCGGTTTCCCGTTATCTTCAGTCTCATCCGGTTTCCCGTTGTTCTCAGTCTCACCCGGTTTCCCGCCGGTTTCAGTCTCAGCCGCTCCACCGCCGGTTTCAGTCTCGGCCGCTCCCCTGCCTATCAGGCGTCTCCTTATACAGAAGATAAGACCCGTTGCTATGACCGCCGACATGAACGATATCCCGAGAAGTGACCACCAGCGCGTTGTATAATCACCCTTGACATGCGAAAGGATTTCAAGATATTTTCCTATCATACCTGTGCTCTCACTTCCGTTCCCGTTGTGGAAACGCGCCGATCCGAGCATCTGGGTAAGCTGCGGTATGATGATGAACGAAGACAGAACAAGGCTCAGTACCGTTCCTATCCCCAGTTCCGTTATATGCAGACAGGTTCCTCTTCTCCCTGTCGACTCCTTATCCCCGCTTATCTGTTCCAGCCTGTCTTTCCCGTGTTCTTCCTGTTTATCTAAAGCGCCCTGATCATCCGCCTCATCTGCCGCAGTCTCATTTTCAGCCTTACCTGCCCCATTCTCATTTTCCGGCCGTCCACTTCCCTTCCCTGCACCAACCGCCCTGCCGGGCAGGATCTTCTCCTCTGCCAGCATCAATCCCGTATACAGGAAAATAAAGATAAGGATCATGAACCCGAGGTAATAGCTCGCGATCAGCGTTATCGCAAGCGTTATCACGTAGCCCGCCATTTTCCCCGTCTTCATGAGTCTGTCGTAGAAATACATGATGAGCGGGAACATCACCGCAATGTCGACCCACTGGTTCGTTATGTACAGAACAAGCACGAAGCCGCAGAAGGAATAGCCCGCCGAAGCCGCCACCCTGAAAAATTCGGGAGTTTTCTCATGCGTCCTGCGAAGATAGAAATACATGGTAAAGCTCATGCACATGAGTTTGATCCCGTTGAACACCGACAGGCTCTTAAGCAGCGAACTGCGCCTTATCAGCAGGAAAAACAGGTTGAAGGGCGAAATGTTCGAGCACCCCGAAGTGCTCATCGCCATATTTACTCCGAGAGCCGTATACCAGTCGTAGAAAAATCCCTTTGTCCCGTGAAGTGCATCGTAGACATGATAATAGAACGCCGCTATCTGCTGCGCCATATCGTAATAATCTATTGTATTGCCGCCAAACGGATAAATTCCCTTTACCGCCAGGATAATGCTGTATATTACGAGCGTTATCGCAGGCGGGAGCAGGTATGTCCATCTGCCTTTATTGCCATTTTCCATATTTTCCACAAATATCCGCATCCATTATGCCGGCCGCGTACATGCCGTGCTTATTTATTGGTAAAATCGATCCTGCCCTGCCCTTCGGGATCCCTGTAATCCTCCGAAACCTTCCCATCCATCGAGGCAAGATATTCCCTGAGTGCCGTAATATCCTCCAGATAGCGGTCAAGGTCTACCTTCTCACCGTCAAACATGGTATATCCGTTGCCTTTGTTAAGCAAAATATATCTGATCGAAGCCGCCTTATACTTCTTATCGGGATCGAGAGGTTCGCCGTTGATCTTAACATTTGACACCCTGCGCCGGTCCTTGTCAAAGCGCGCGAACATACCCTCTTTATCAAGTTTCACGCCGGCATCCTCCGTGGTATCCACGTCGAATGTTATCCCCGATACCTGCAGGAAGCCGCCGAATTCATCCGGCGCAAAACACACGCTGTATTCAAGCGCATCGAGCAGTTCCTGTCCCGTAACCTCTCTTACGCACAGTTCATTGGCAAAAGGCTGCACGTTAAGGAGGTCCTCGTAGGTTATATCGCCTGCCTTGATATTGGCACGAATTCCGCCGCCGTTTATTAACGCGATATCAGCTCCCGTTGCATAACGATATGCATCCGCAACGAAATCTCCGAGGTTTGTCTCTCCCTTCCTCACAAGCCTCACCGAGCCATCCCCGGCAGATGATATCATGTCAAAATCAACCGTTCCTATCTTCTCATCAAGCTGATCTTCAAACGCTTCCCTTTCCATTTTTATCGCTGCCGTTATCTCCTTGTCTCTCCCTGCATATTCCTGTATAAGTTCCGACTTGATGCTTCCATCCGCAGCGATCGTTATCTTGCCAAAGGCAGGTATCTGGTATCCCGCCTGCGACAGGAGCACTGTTTTGCCTTCCTTATCCTTAACCTCTTCACCATCTATTATGCTGTGCGAATGCCCGTCGATGACCGCATCAAGACCGGTGGTATTTGCTATGACTTCCCTTGATGTAAACGGAGAATCATCCTCATCTATACCCAGATGCGCCATCAGTATGCAGTATTCGGCGCTGTCTTCCCTTGCAGCATCCACAGCCTTCTGGATCGCATCATAGAGGCTGCTTCCGTCCTCATCCCTAAGGAATCCGTATATCTGTTTTCCGTTTTCATCTTCAAAATACGTCGGTGTTGATTCTACTATGGTATTGGGAGTTACGGCACCGATGAAGGCAACCCTTCTTTCGCCTATCCTCTGTATCGTGTAGGGTTCAAATACCGGCTCTCCCGACCTCATGTCAACAAAATTACAGCATATATATGGAAAATCGGCCTTCTTCGCAAGTTCAAGGAATCGGTCGACTCCATAGTCAAAATCATGGTTACCGGGCACGGCGAGTTCATATCCGACCTCATTCATGATACGGATTATGGCCTCACCTTTCGTCAGGGAACCCATGACACCGCCTTGGATCTCGTCACCGTCATCCACGAGAAACACCGTATTGCCTGCTTCCTCGAGTTCTTTCTTATATGCAGCCACGCCGGCATATCCTATATTGTTGTCAACGCCGCAGTGAACATCGTTCGTGTGCAGGATGATGATGTCACCGTCTGACTCTCCGTCCGGATGCGCATCATTTCCCGTACCGTTTCCGAATACGTTTATGCCGTTCACGCTTACATTGAGCAGCCCCATATTCCTGGCCGTTTCCATGTATTCTTCGACAGGAACGCCGTTTACGGATACGGCACCGCTTACGGGATCGACATCAAAAGTCGCACTGCACCCGCACATCAATAACATGGCCATCACCATAAAGAAAGCGAATATCTTCTTTTTCAAGTTTTTCTCCCTGTTAAACATTAAGTTATGTAAACCTTATCTCGATTTTATTTTGCACTGTTACGGGCTATTATACCATTTTTTAAGGCACTTGAACACCCATGCCGCGATCCGACCGCTTCGCGATCCCGCTATGGTTGTACCCGTTTTTCACCGCGAGTAAAAAATCCCCGCTCATTCCTCTTGGAACAAGCGGGGATCGTTTATCATATATTATGGATAAATCCCGTGAGCCCTGTCAAGCTGCGGACTCAATGCAGAACTCAATCCTTCTCGGAATCAGCCTTCTTCTTGGGGATCATCGTGAAGCATACGATGCAGGCAACAATATAGAGAGCCAGCGTAACGTAGAGTACTGTCTGGTAGCCGGTCGTATTGACCGAAACCACCGTGCCGTCAGAAAGCGTGGTGTCTGAAAATGTGCCGACATGCTTAACGATGTATGTCGCAAGCTGGTTACCGGTAAGTCCTGCCATAGCCCATGCGGACAAGCACATACCGTGAACCGCCGAAATACTCTTCATTCCGAAGTGGTCTGACAGGAGCGTGGGCACGTTTGGGAAGCCTCCGCCGTAGCCTGCGTTTACCATGATAAGAAGGGCAACGCAGAGAACAACTATCTTATTATTTATACCGTTTGTAAGAATAACGGCGCCCGTAAATACGATCGACAGTATGAAGATGATCTTATATATCGTATTCCTGTCCTTGAACATATCAGCCCATGCAGAGAAACCGAGACGTCCGGCAGCATTCGCGATAGCCGTAACGGAACCGAGAGTTGCCGCAAGCGCAAGGCTTAAGTCGATCGAGTTGAAGATCGCCTTCTCCTGAGAGATGAGCGCAAGACCGCAGGTGATGTTTATATAGAACATGATCCATATTCCGATGAAGGTCTTGTTCGAGAAAGATGTCTTGAAATTCTTACCGAGTGTTGCGAAGAATTCCTTGATACCGCCGTTGTCTCCGTGAGCCTCAACCCAGTCGGCAGGCTTCTTGAGGAGAAGATGTCCGATGAACATCATCACGCAGTAGATGCATCCCATGATGAAGAACATGTAAGCGGGATTGTTGTTGAATTTTGTAAGGAAAAACTGCATCACGGGAGTCGCGATGGCTTTTGCAAGGCCAAAACCCGCAACGGCAAGTCCCGCAGCCAGTCCCTTACGATCCTGAAACCAGAGCATCAGTGTCTTAACGGGGCTTAAGTAACCCGTGCCAAGGCCTATACCCATTATGCAGCCGTAGAACAGGAAGATAAGCGGAAGTGACTTAAGTAAGATCGCCGCGCCCGTTCCGAGCATACCAACCGTGAAACATATCGTTGCGATAAGCGATGATTTGTGGATATCCTTCTCAACAACGTCGCCTAAGAATGCGGCCGACATACCGAGGAAGAAGATCGCCAGCGAGAACGCCCACTGGACCGCACTCGCATGAGCCTGGAAGTTCTCGGCCCCGTAAATATATTCACCTATTTCCTTGGAAAATGTTCCCCAGCAGTAAACCGTACCGATACTGCAGTGGAGTAAAAGAGCGGGGATGGCTGCGCATGTCCACTTATTTCCGCCTTTAGCAGATTTAGAATCACTCATTTTGATACTTCCTTTCTGTTGAAAAATTACCGCATATATTCTAACACCTTAATGTTGTTTCCACAAGACCGTAATTACTGCTTATTGAAGTAGCGAATTCCTGAATCCGGCCGGAAATAGGTACGTATATATCCGTCTTTGGAGACGATCACAAATTCATTTGTGGTCTTCACATAATACACATCATCTCCGTCTTCCTTTTCTTTCTTATGCAGAGCATACGGGTTCAAAGTAGCAGAAGAAGCAGCTTCTTCGTATTCATCCGGAGATTCAAAGCCCATTTCAATGCCATGCTTTTCATAATGCTCCTTTAGAAGGCGTTCATTCCTGAAGCGGAGCGGCTTCTCCTCCTTCGGTATTTCCTTCTCAGGATATTCTCCCTGCGGCTGTGTATAAACCTTAGTCTCTGTTTTGTGAGTATCCGGTTTTAAAGTGTAGCTCCCGCAGCCCGCAAAAACAAAAAGCAGGGCTGTGACCGAAAGCGCAGCAAACATTATTTTAACCGGTTTTATCAGTTTATCTGTACTCATCTTTTCTCCCTGCCGTCTCTGCCCTTTTTTCATATATTTATTTATCATCTGCTTCTTCCGCCAAAGGAGCCCTCACATGTTTTGTGAAACGCTCCTCGCAGGCGCCGTACTTCTTATAATTCTCCCTGCCTTCCCTGAGACTCAGGTCATTTGCTCCCCCGGCAAGATCGGGATCCTCCTCCTGCACCGGATCGTCCTCCCAGAAACATACCGGACAGATATCGTATGCGCCCGCACCCGGCAGCGTATAATATCCGCAGCAGGGGCACTTGCATTTTT
>JAEEGL011027950.1_pt1 | contig 15134 bp, 12 predicted proteins | sample 9134231 | NCBI WGS metagenome assembly JAEEGL01 (sample SAMN16246548, study PRJNA631951) | gut metagenome | biome: gut microbiome; feature: rumen; material: fiber-attached | host: Bos | place: Iran: Karaj | collected 2018-10 | reverse complement strand
GCGTGCCGCTTGATCGAACGCTCCCAGCCGATCGCCGCGCCGAAGATGACCGAAAGGGCCAGCCGCAGCAGCACCGACGCCACATTGACGGTCTCCACCCATTCGCCCAACCATTTGGTCAGAGGTTCCACCATACCCGTTTCCTCCTATCTTCTTCCGAAACGCTTCCAGTGCGCGTTCTGCGCCTGAAACTGCGCCTGATAATATTCCTCCGCCGCTTCCGTAAAAGCCGCCTCATCCTCTGCCGCCTGTTCATGCGGCGGCATCTCCTGCTGGATCGCCTCGATCCGCTCGATGAGCAGTTCGACAGGCGTCTTCACGTGGCCGTCCGTGGCCACCTCCGGCACCTCGACTTTATCCTCCAGCGCGTCGCTGTAAGAGCCTGAAAGGTACAGGCTGAGTTTGGCTGCAGCCGGTCCGATCAGCTCATAGAGAACGCTGGAAGCCAGAATGATCGTTTCCAGAGCAATGCCCGATTCCCCGCCCAAGGTTCGCGCGCCAAGAGATGCGAGCCCGATCGCGACCCCGGCCTGGGGGATCAGAGCCAATCCGAGATAATTCCGGACCTTCCGGCTCTTCCCGGCTGCCTGGCACCCCAGAAACGCGCCAAGGTACTTCCCCAGGATCCGTACCGCAAAGTAGAGCACTCCCACCAGAAGCAGCGGGGACGATCCGACCGCCGCCGAACTGCCGGTCAGCAGATCCAGCTTGAAATTGACTCCGGACCGGACAAAAAAGAGCAGCAGGATCGGCGGACTGAAATAATTCAGCTGCGCGAACAGCTTCTCGTCTTCCGCGGTATTGATGTATACCATTCCCATGGCCATGCATCCGAGCAGAGGGGAGACACCCAGCACCGTGCAGATTCCGCAGAACAGGAACAAAAGCCCGACAGAGATGATGAGGCGGTTGTCCGTCGTCCGTTTCGGGGAGATCAGCCATTTGAGCAGAAGTCCGAAAAAGCCCCCCAAAATGAGAAGCCCCAGGTTCAGCAGGATCGGAACGATGACGCTTCCGTTGCTCTGCCGGTCTCCGATCGAGGCGAGCGCCAGCGAAATGGCGATGCTGTAGGCGACCAGGCTGACCACGTCGTCCAGGGCTACCACCTGCAGGAGTGTATCCACGAAATCGCCCTTTGAGCCCGTCTGCCGGATGGTCATCATGGTCGAAGCGGGCGCCGTCGCAGACGCCAGAGCGGCCAGAACCAGAGAAAAGGCGAAATTCAGCCGAAGGATGAAGAATGTCAGAACAAAGACCAGTACAGAGGCAAGCAAGGCTTCCGCCAACGTGATGACGATCACTTTCAGACCGTTCTTTTTCAGGGCAGCAAGACGAAAAAACTCTCCTGTACTGAAGGCGATGAAAGCCAGGGCGATGTCGGACAGGAAATCCATCCCCGATACCACCTGCGCCGGAATCAGATCCAGTACGTACGGTCCCAGAAGGATGCCCGCCGTTATATAAGCTGTCACATTGGGCAGCTTCAGCTTTTTGGTCAGCCGGGTCATGGCAAATCCGCCGAAGAGCATCAGGGCTACGGAAAGAATAGCCTGTGCCCCTGCCGGCTGGTTGGCGATCATTTCATGAATACCGGTCATGTCACTCTCTCCTGGGTATATGGAAGGCCCTGCCGCCGTCCCGCAAGGACCGACAGCGGGGCCGAAGCCTTCCACTGATGGAAGTATACCATATTTACTGTTCGGAATCCAGCTGTTTCAGATAGGATCTTCTCCGTTTGTGCTGCACCGCCCGGAAACGCTTCCAGAAATTCTGGATCGCATAGTTGTTCTCCAGATTCAGGTTGGTCTCCGCCGAAAGACCGTTATCGCGCATCATGTGGTCCAGATCGGCGGCGATGATCACGGCGATACCTTTGTTGGTCCAGGCAGGATCCACACAGATCAGGGCAAAATCGATCACTTTCGGATGATTGGCTGCCTTCAGGATCCGGACAAGACAGCCCGGGGTCAGTTTTCCGCCCGATTTCTGCACAGCTTCCGCAATAGAGGGGAAACAGAGCCCGAAGCATACCGCATTGCCTTCTTCATCCAGGATCAGCCCTACATACTTCATCTTGATCAGGAGCTTGAAGTTCGTGATCAGCATCTTCTTGGCCCCGTCCGTCAGCGGAACGGTCCCATACAGCTTGCTGTAGCCCTTATCCAGCAGATCGAAGACCGCATCCGCATACTTCTTCAGAAAGATCGATACATTCTTCTCATCGACCATGGTGAGATGATAGCGGTCCATCAGGGTCTTCTTCATCCGGTCCATCCGGTCGTCGTACTCTTCCCGGGGATAGACCTTGCTCTCGACCCAGTCGATTTCCTTTGAGTAGCCGCACGCCTCGATCAGGCGGGGATAGTACTCGTACGTATATTGTTCCTCAAAGGTGGAAAGCTGGTCAAAACCTTCGATCAGCAGCCCCTCGCGCTCCAGATCGGAAAAACCGAGCGGTCCGCAGACTTCTGTCATCCCCTTTGACCGGGCCCAGTCTTCCACGGCTTCGAAGAGAGCCGCGGCAACTTCCTGATCGTCGATCGAATCGAAGCGGGTGAAACGGACGCGCTTCTGCCCCCATTTCTCGTTACTGGCCCGCTGCAGAATGCCGGAAATGCGTCCGACCGCCTTTCCGTCCCGCCAGGCCAGGAAGTAGACCGCCTCGCTGGTCTCATAATAATGATAGTCCGCCCGGAAAAGCTGCTTTTCATCGCCATAGAGCGGCGGAACGAAATAGGGATTCCCTTTATAAAGCTTCAGGGGAAGATCCAGAAACTGCTTCTGTTCTTTCTTTCCACGGACTTCTCTTACTGTGACCATAAACGCCCCCGCACGATCCCTCCCGAAGGAGTTCTGAATTCGGATTCATAATAATAAATTTTTTCTGAAGTGTCAACCCGTGATCCCGTAGACTTTCCGCAGGAACGGCTCGATGGCCTTGGCCATGTTCCAGAATCCGAGATCATTCGGATGCGCCCCGTCCACCGTACAGTCATACTCTCCTTCGCGGGCGAACATGGTCCTGCCATCCAGATAATACAGGTTCCTGTCACCGGCGTTGCTCCATTCTCCGAAGTGTCTGCGAATGATCTCCCGCCTGGCCTCGTCTGTCTTTTCCTGCTCCGGGCTGTAGCGCCAGTGGCAGTTCGAAACGAGCAGAACAGGCGTAGCGGGATGCGCTCTGCGGAAGGTCTCATAGACCGCCCGGTGAGTCGGCTCAAGCATCTCAAACGTTGAATTGGCGTCGTAGTCCATGACGAAAGAGCTGACATCCAGCGTTGCCAGATAATCGGCGATCGCCTGCTCTCCCTTGGCGGAACCGCTGAACCCCAGGTTGATATAGTCGAGATCCAGCCAGCGGCTGAGGAATCCCTGATAAGAGTTGCCGGGACGCGACGCACAGCCTCCCTGGGTGATCGACGCACCGTAAAACAGGACCGGTTTCTCGTTGCGGTACCCGGGAGCCTTCCTGCAGACGGCGCCCTCTTCCAGCCCGATATAAAGCTCGGAAACGTTGTCGTAGAGAGGGAAGTTCAGTGTCAGATCACGTTCCTTCCGGCTCCGGAAATGGAGGATCGCCTCAAATCCTTCCGTGAACCTGACCGGCGGGATCAGACTTCCGGCATAGATGTATCCCCGCTCTTCCTTCACGTAGACGTCGAAACCGGATGCACCGAGGAAAGCCATGTGAGGCATGATATACGTCCGGAAAGGACGGATCACCCTGATGGCCACATATTCCGAATCCGTCACAAAACGAAGACGTCCGCCCGCCGTGCGGGTGCTTAAGGATGCCACCCCGCTGCTGACTTTATCCGCCGCTTCCTGCGGCATTCTGCGGTAGACGGGTTCCGAATAAGGTTTGTAGAGGCCGTAGATGTCGGCAGAAAGCTTCTTTGCATCTGTAAAACAGATACTATCAGGCCATTCCTGCCTGGCCGTTACCCCCAGAAGCCTGTCGATCTTCCCTTCCGACTCAGCCACTGCCGCATCTTTCCCTTCTGCCGGGAAGTCCAGGCAGGACCGCACCGCCGTATACGGTCTGACGAAACCGTTCGCCGCAGCGACGTGTAGGGGATGGACCGCGTAGCCTTTCAGAGACTCCTCGTCAAGAAAGACCGAATCGAGCATCAGATCCGCGTTCGAGGAAGGCAGGGCGCCCGTCCGGATCTTCAGGGAGATCAGGCCCGGAATCTTTCCGTTGAGTCCCTCCAGGTTTTCCCGGATCCCCTCCATGACCTTTTTTTTCTCTTCTTCCGGCATCTCCTTCAGTTTCCATAAGATCACGTGTCTGATCATGTTTTTCGTCCTTTCCGGCCCTGCTTGAGGGATCGCAGCAATTTTACTTCAAAGCTCCCGATCAACGCTCCGCGTCAGATCATCATTCCCGATCTGCAGACAACAGACCCGCCGTGACGGCGGACATTGCGCGGGATGCATGGGGCTTAATCGATGTAACGGTCTTCCCGGGACAGTTTCCGTACCAGGAGGAAGGAGACCGCAAACATAAGGATGATAAAGCCTACAAAAAGGGCGGTATAACCGCCTCCGTCGTGCGAAGCGACGTAGTCGTAGATCCCGTGAAGGAGGCAGGGGACCAGAAAACTCATGATGCGGTAGAAGGTGCTTTTTTCCGGGTATCCGTAATTGTCACAGCGCTTCGCTATCCCGTACCAGGCGCCCATGAACACGCCAAAACAGGCATGCCCCGGAACAGCCGTCACGGCCCGGATCAGCGCGGCCGAGAAACCGTACTGGATCACATAGTTCACGTTCTCGACCAGCGCGAACCCCAGCGAAACGAACACCGCGTAGACCACCCCGTCATACTGACAGTTGAAAGAAGGCGAGAACCAGGTCCTGCGTTTCAGAAGCAGATATTTGAAGCCTTCTTCCGAAACGGCCACCACCAGGAAAAACACCAGAGCCAGGTAGGTTTCCTCGCTGCTGTAGGTGAAACGCCCCAGGATCCAGAGGCCGGCCTTCTCACTCAGGGAAGCCATAAAAGCGGCCACTGCCCCCATCAGAGCCAGCTGCAGGAGAAGGCGGAGAGGTTCTCTCTCAAGCTTGTCCTGCCGGTAGACATAAATCATGAGGGCCACTGCCGGGATAACGGCAGCGGCCACGATGATCGGATTAAAGAATGGATCAAAAATAAACAAACACTCTCTCCTTTTTCGGCGGTCCCTTACGGTTCGGAAGCGGTCTTCCCTTCCATAGACTCGGCGGCGCTCTCAACGGGATCCGGTGCTTCTGCTTCCGGTGCCGGCTGCCACTCGGGAAGAACGTCTCCGAAAATACCGAGAATAGGTCCCGCTGCCCCGTAAGCTGCTGCCCGGAAGCCGGGACGCCTGTCATCCGGCAGCGTATCGATCACCTGTTCCAACGGCCTCGGATGAACGTCTTCCCACACCGTCTCCCGTTCCGTTTCTGTCGCGGGAGGGGACGTTTCCGAAGGTCTCGTAGGAGGCGCTTCTGTCTGCGGCGGATCGGTGGGAACCGGCGGCGGCGTCACGGGTTCTGTGACCGGAGGATCGGTGGCCGGAGGGTCGGTGGGCAGAGGATCGGTGGGCGGCGGATCCGTTACGACCGGTTCCCGAATCACGGTCAGATAGTCTCTGTAGCAATACAGCAGCATTCCCTGATAAATGACCGCAGCCCAGGATCCTCTGACATCATAAATAAAGACTTCTGTGCCGGGATAGATGATCTCCTGCACGTTGGGAAGGTCCAGATACATGGTACGGCGCAGATTCAGGCCCAGACTGTCCATGGGCGTTGCCGCCTGCAGAGTACTCAGATCAACAGCCGGTGCCGCCTGCGGCATACCGGAGCCTCCCGGGAATTTCAGATATTTGATATATTCATATTTGTGGAACGTTGCGTAGCGGGGATCGTTGCAGTCGAGAGCGTAGGCGTACCCTTCCCAGGTATAGTATGTTTCGTCGTAATACGGGGCGTTTGGGTACCCTCCCTGAAAGACGGTAAACCCGTTCTCGTCGATATGGACAATGATCTGCGTATGGCCGTAACCGTCTCTTCCGGTACTCGTTAGCACCTGACTGCCGTTGATATCTCTCCCGCTTTGTCCTATCTCCCCGCAGATCCGCAGGATCGTTCCGGGAACGCACTGCCGAATGTACTCCCGGAGATGATCCGGCGTCAGTTTCAGAGCCTCGTAGTTACCGCTGTCATGGAACTGTTTCAGCAGATTATCGGTCGTTCTGGGATTCTGATTCTGGTATTCGCCCCAGATCCGGTTGTAAAAACGATTTCCGTACGCCCAGCATTCATTGGGGGAAGAAGGCCCCAGATCGCCGACACTGTAATATTGGTTGTTGAGAAGATACGAACCGCCGCTCTGCGGAGACTGCGATCCGGAAGAAGGATCCGGCTCTTCCGCCCGGACGCCGAAGACGCTCCCAGCACAGACGGCCGACAGCATGAGGCAGAGAAGCAGTGCCAGAAGTCTGATTCCTTTCCGCTTCACATCCTTCATTTTCCCCTCTCTTCTCCTTTTCACTCTTCCTCGGGACTGTTCGGATCGAACCGTTCGAAGATCACGACCGATCCGTCCTCTTCCAGTTCCTTCATCCGCTTCGGAGTCCGCACCGTCCAGCTGAATTCCTGCGCGCCGTACAGCCAGCGGCAGATCCTCAGCGACAGATTCTTTCGATAATAGAAATTATAGGCAATAAAGTCCGGAACAGTCAGAAAATTCCCCATCAGATTGCTCAAAACAACTTTTGTAGGGAAAGACAGCACTTCCCTGGATTTAAAGAAGTTGGTCGACAACTGTCCGCGGATGATCTCAGGCCGGTTTTTCCGGAGCCAGACAAGGCAGCGGGGATCGAAGCTCTCGATACAATACCGGGCTTTATAGCGGTCCAGCATGGCGACCGTCGCTTCGGTGAGGGCCGCGTAGTTGCCTTTCCAGCTCTTCAGCTCAACGACCAGCGCTCCGGTGTTTTCAAACAGCGGCAGCACTTCGTTAAGCAGCGGAATCGGTTCGCGGGTTCCTTCCAGCCGGTATTTGTTCAGTTCTTCCAGCGTAAGATCCTCGATCACCACATCAGCTCCCGCGGTTCGGTACAGGCTGCTGTCGTGAATGACGGCCAAATTGCCGTCCTTCATCAGATGGACGTCCAGTTCCGCCCCATACCCGCCTTCCGCTGCCCGCCGGAAAGCGGCCAGAGAGTTTTCGGGAATCTGGGCAGTCTTGTCATGCAGCCCGCGATGGGCATACCGATACCGGGTCAGTTCCTCCATCTCCGGATGAGAGCCACGGCAGCGCAGCGATACCAGATAGAGCACCGCGAGCATAAACAGTATTCCGCATACGATCCATAACCAGAACACGGGGGTCTCCTTCGGCATGATTGCCTAAATGATTGAGGGCAGCACTTCCTGAGGTCAGGCGTCCAGATCTTCCAGCGCCTCAAGACCTTTCTTCGCTTCGGGGCGGCTGTCTCCATGCTTAACGAAGAACATGGTCACGAACGCCAGCGCTACGGCAACGGTCGCGTACGGGAATAGGATGCGCATCCCGAAGTTATCCATTAAAAAGCCCGAAAACATGGGGGTCACCACCTGAGCGGCCATGCTGGCTGTATAGTAGAAGCCCGTATATTTCCCGATATTCCCTCCGCTCGCCAGTTCCACGACCATCGGGAAGGAATTGACGTTGATCGTTGCCCAGGCGATGCCGGCCAGGGCGAACATCGCATTCATCAGCATGGTCGGACTGTCGGCTTTCATGAAACCGGCTACCAGGAACGCGGCCGCGAGCATGATGACACCGGCCATGATCGTTTTCTTTCTTCCCACCTTGGAGGCGATGATACCTACCGGCAGGTAGGAAACGATCGCCGCTGCCTGTGCGATGATGATCGTCATATTGTAGTCTTTATGAAGGATATTGGTCGCGTACACCGAGTATTTGCTGGTCACGGCGTTGTAACCGAAGAACCACAGCACGATCGACGTGAGGATCAGCGCAAGAGAGATCTTCTCATCCTTCGTAAGCTTTCTGTCGCCGCTCTCAGCCTCTTCCTTATCTTCGATCCCGTAGCGTACGCTGTCTTCTCGCATCTGCTTCGCCCAGGGGACCTCTTTCACAAAGAGCATAAAAACGAGCAGCGAAACGAGCATGATGGCTGCGATCGTAAGGAAGTAGGTGAAGTAAGGCATCATCGAGTTTTTGATAGCCGCCGTTGCGAAGACCATACCGAGGCCAAGCACGATGATCCCTCCAAAGCTGCCCATAAGATTGATGATCGCGTTGCCTTTGGAACGCAGCGGCTTCATCGTAACGTCGGGCATGAGGGCGACGGCCGGCGAACGGAAGGTCGCCATGGAGACAAGTACGATCAGCAGAACCACAATAAAACGGATCAGGGTCCCCGGATGACTGTTGCTTACCCCTCTCGCGTACTCCTGCCTGGCCGGCATCACATAGTCAGTAAAGTCAGGATTGGCTTTTGTCTTCCCTTCGGCCTCGATCTCCATCGGGATAGCGGCGAATTCGGACTTGGAGTATCTTTCGTTAACCACAAAAGTCGTCCCGTCGGGAGTCATCAGCTCCTTATCCGACGCCGCTTCGTAGTATGCCTCCATCGCCGCCGGAGAGTCTATCTCTCCCGCGTTCCTCACGTTTCTGAGCTGTTCCGCGTCGATGAACCCCAGCAGCACGAGGGAAACGGCCGCTACGATCGTTCCGACCAGAATGAAGGGCGTCCGGCGCCCCATACGGCTTTTGCATCTGTCAGAGATCGCTCCGAACAGCGGCAGCATGAACAGTGCCAGGATATTGTCCAGCGCCATGATAATGCCCGAATACGTCTGCCGCATGCCGAACTTGTTCGTCAGGATCAGCGGAACGATGGCATCATACCCCTGCCAGAACGCGCAGATCAGGAAGAAAGCGAAGCCGACCAGAATGGTTCTTTTGTAGTTCAGTTTCATTTTTCACCGCTGCGGGAGGTTGTTTGTTTCCCGGATCTCCCGGTAGACCTCCGCAATATCTTTCCGGATCCAGGTGGGCCGGATCCCGTATTTCTCTATATCTTCTTTCACGCCTTCGCCGCTCAGGACGAAGACACTGTCGATGCCGGCATTCACGCCGCAGGCAATATCCGTATAGACCCGGTCGCCGATGATCACCGCCTCATCGGCGGAATAACCGGTCTTTTCCAGCGCCAGTTCCACCATATCCGGCTGCGGCTTGCCGATGACCCGCGGCTTTCTGCCTGTCGCGTGCCAGAGCATCTCACAGACACTCCCGCAATCCGGAACGTAACCGTATGCGGTCGGACACACCCAGTCCGGATTGGTCGCCAAAAAGATCACGCCCCGGTTCAGGAGCTTGACAGCATCTTCCAGCTTTGAAAACGTGAGTTCTGTGTCAAACCCGCACAGCAGAATGTCGATTCCGTCTTCCAGGCAGGTCGTAACGGGGATCCCCGCGCTCCTCAGCTGCGATTCAAAAGATCTCGTCCCGAAGCAGTAACACTTCCGTCCGGGATATTCGTGCTCCAGCACCCGGACCGTCGCATCGACCGAGGTGAGGAAATCTTCCGCCGAAGCAGGTATACCCAGCCGTTCCATCTTGGCAAGGTAGCCTTCGATCCCCCGGGAGGAATTGTTGGTCAGGAAGAGGGCCCTGCCGACCGAACGGATATGCTCCAGAAACTCCGGAACTGATTTAAAGAGGTTTTCGTCCAGATACAGAGTCCCGTCCATATCCAGCAGAAACAGCTTCTTATCCGAAAGACCGCGCACTTTCGCCTCCCCGGTGCCATATATTACACCAAGGTGTATCATACCACGAAAACGGAGGATTTGCAATCCTCCGTTTCCTTATTCCGGATAGAGAGTTCCCGAGGCTCAGTATGATTCCGACGCGAGATAATCCAGCCCCAGGGCCCTCAGGATCCTGCGGGCCGTGCCGTTTTTATTCTCATCCACACTGATCTCCACGTCACAGACGGAGCGGTAGATCGGAAGACGTTCGGTTTCCAGCTGGATCAGTTTCTGCCGGGAGGAAGAAAGCGGCCGTCCGTATGTCGAAAGCGATTCCACCGGTCTGCTCAGAAAAACGACCCGGCCATTCTGGCGCAGGGAGTCCTGGTTTTCTTCTTTCAGCACAGCTCCGCCGCCGGTAGCCAGGATCACCCCGTTCATCCGCCCGAGTTCCCGGATGACGGCTGCTTCTTCACGCCGGAAGGCCTCCTCCCCGTACTGCTGGAAGAAATCTCCCGGCTCGACGTGCAGGCTGTAGCGAAATGCCTGATCCGAATCGTAGACCGGCCGCTTCAGCATATAGTTCAGAAACCTGGCCTGCGTGCTCTTTCCGGCACCGGGCATTCCGACCAGCACGATATTCAAATACCGGTCCTCCATACGGCGGATCAGCTCTACGGTCTGCTTTTCCGGCGGAAGCTCCTCCATTCCGCCGGCCCAGACAGTCATTGAACACACACAGCGGGCGGCGAGACGAGGCAGACCGTTCACATAGGGGATCCTGCGGCGCTCCGCCTCCAGCAGCAGCTTCGTGCGGTACGGGCGGCAGTTCAGGTCTATCACTCCTTTCAGGGCGGGCAGATCCGTCAGATTCACCGGGCACTCTCCCTCATAAGGGAAGGCCCCCACCTTTCCCGTATAGATCAGCAGCGCCGCATCGGCAAAACCGGTCCGGTCACTTTTCAGCTGTTCGCCGGTGACCGTCTGCACCAGCGCGCCCCATTCCCGCAGTACGACCGGAAGCGCCGCAGGAGCACTGCCGTCCGTTACGACAAGAACCGGAACTTTATCCAGCGGCATCCCGAAATAGTGAAAGAGAAAATGAAACGCCTGATGATCGGTATTGTATCCGCCGTACGTTCCGTCCTTCTCCCGGCAGAGCGTTGTGACGGCGCCCACCTTCTTAGCCGAGGGGGAAAGGTAGGCACAGGAGGAAATGAAGCGGGTCTCGGCATCCCCGGTCAGATCCACCCCGGACGGCTCGTACTTTTTTAGAAACGGGGCACCCGTCGACGAGGAAGCTTCCATAAAGGCATAGCCTCCCATCCCCAGCATTTCATAAACGGAGCGGAACTGAAGGAAAGTATCTTTGTCTCCCCAAAAGCCCGTCAGTCTCGGTCGGTCGAAGGCGGCAGGCTGCGGTTCTGTCGGGCGTCTGGTCTCGGCACGGCTCAGTTTCAGAATGGTATTGCCCAGTTCCCGAAAAGATGCCGGATCGCTTCCACGGGAGAAATTGCGGAGCCAATCCGCCTCCGACGAAAAGTAGCCCGATACAGACCGGCCCTGTGCCAGGGAATGGCTTTGCAGCATTTTTTTTCGTTCTTCGAAAGCAGCCAGGATCGCTTCGTCGGCACGAGTGAGACCTCTTCCGGATGTTCCCCGTCTGTCGTCTATCATAGATTCTCCTTCTTAAACCGGAATAAGCGTACAGAATCTCAAAGTCTGAAAGCTTTCCGGCTATAGTCTCTTCCTTTTCTCAAAAACACTATAGCAATACGGCCGTTCCATTGCAAGCAAAAACACATTCAGCCTGTAAAAAAGCAGAATTCGGCGGCTGATTCGAAAAAACTTCAAATTAGGTGTTGACAATTCGGTGCGGGCAGTGTATGATGCGTTTTGTCCTCTGAAGAGGATATGCGCGAGTGGCTCAGCGGTGGAGCACCACCTTGCCAAGGTGGGGGTCGCGGGTTCGATCCCCGTCTCGCGCTTTTTTGATACCTAAACGTGAAAGACCGGCCTGCCGCACAGGGCAGACCGGTCTTTCTGCAAACGGAACAGCATTATTTGTTTTTCAGCAGATCGCGGATCTCCGCCAGAAGGATCTCTTCCTTCGTGGGTTCGGGTTCCGGAGCCGGTTCTTCGACGGCAGCCGCGGCAGCGGCGGCGGCAGCGGCTTCCTCTTCCGCTTTCTTCTTCTCTTCCGCTTTCTTCCGTCCTTTGTTGATTGCCTTCACGATCATAAAGACGACCAGCGCCAGAATGATGAAGGTGATGATTGCCGCGATGAACGCGCCAAACTTGACGGCGACTTCCGGCTTTTGCTCCACACCGTCGACTACGACAGCGTCTTTGATGACGATCTTGAGCGCGTCGTCCAGACTGTCCACACCGGGAATCAGGCCGATCAGAGGATTGACGATGTTGGCCATGAACGCGGCTACCAGAGTGGAGAACGCACCGCCGATGATCACGCCGATGGCCATGTCCACCATGTTGCCCTTCATGGCGAATTCCTTGAATTCTTTGACAAACTTCTTCATGATACTGCAGCTTCCTTTCCGGAATATTTGCTCTATTATCCTACGGTCCCGCGCTTTCTGTCAAGACCGGGCGGCACAAAAACGGCAGGATCACCAGCCGAAATGCTGGCGGTGAAGTTCTGCGAAATTCTGGCCCATGTTGTAGGCCGCCAGAGAAGGAGTGTAGCTCCCGTTATTGAAGAGGAACGCGTGCATCTGTGACACGTTGGCGATAAAGTCCTTGTAGTAGATCGTACTGTCGGAATTAAAAGAATACGGGAAGGCGCCGGCATCGGCGATCCGGTAGGATTTAACGTCGCCCAGAAGGGACAGGACTTCCGCCAGGCCGAAATTGGTCCCGATCTCCCCGAAGACTGCGTTGGCGGCGGCCGTAAGCTGGCCGACGCTCATGGTTTTGGCCTTGGCCAGCATGATGTTAAGGATGTTCCTCTGCCGGGCGGTACGAGCCCAGTCATCACCAATTTTCCGTATACGGCAGTATGCAACGACAGCCACTCCATCCAGATGATGAACTCCATCAAATTCATCAACGTGCTTGCTTGGCAACCCTGTCACATTCCTAATACCATACTGATACTCATTAATCCTTTGTGCTTCAGCTGCTGTGATGTTGACATCCAGCCCGCCCATGATGTTGACGACATCCGCCAGAGCCTTCCAGTTGACCGCCACATAATTGGTCAGCTGGAGGTCGCAGCAGTAGTTGAGCGTCCTCATGGTATCGTAGGCCCCGTTGACACGGTAGACGTTGGTGATCTTTCCGAAGTTCGTCAGATTGCTGTAGGCAAAAAGCGTATCACGGTAAACCGAAAGGAGCTTTACTTCTTTCGTCGATTTGTTGATACTGACCAGGATGATCACGTCGCCCTGAGCGCCTTTGGTAATGGACGTATTGTTTCTGGCATCCACGCCGAAGATCACAAAGCTGTAGTAGTTGCTCATGGCAGCCGCCACACCGGGGTCGATCTCCCAGCTTGTCGGGATATTGGGATTCCAGTTCGTCGTCGGCTTGGGAGTCTCGGGAGGAGCCGTCTCCGTTGTCGTCGGTTCTTTTGTCGTGGGTTCTTCGGTGGTTGGTTCTTCCGTTATCTCCTCGTCTGTAGAAGTGACTCCGGACGACGGTTCTTCCGTCGTCTCCTCCGGGATCGACTCCGTTTCCGAAGGCTGTGTCATCTCTTCGGTCGAAGGCTCCGTCTCCGCGGGAAGCATCGTTTCCGGCTCGGTGACCGGAGCCAGCGTCATCACGATCGGGTCCCCGTACTCATCCGTTTCATCCATGAGTTCGGAAGGGATCGTATTGTCTCCGGACTCTTCCACCGGCTTCTGCACTTTGCTCCAGAGGCTCGCAGCATAGATGATCCCGGCAGCCCCTGCAACCAGGACCAGCGACAGCAGGCCCATGAGCCCCAGCAGGCCGAAACGCACAAACTTGTTCGGCTCCTTGCCTTTCCGGCTCTGGTGGACCGTTTCATTCTTCGTATTCACTTCAGAAGTATTCTTAAGATCGCTCATCCATTCTCCTTTCGCGGATCCCTTGAGGGGATCATCGCTTTCGGACCGGCGTTCCGAAGGATCGGCCCTCGGAACCGTTTTATTATACGATACTCCTTCAGATAATGCAAGCCATCTCCGCAGGAACCGCCAGACCGTCAAAAGGCCCGGAGGAACGCCTCCGGGCCCTGGCTTTTTGGGGAGCGATCAGTTCTGATGCATCACACAGGTGCTGAAGTGTCCGCCGCCCAGGTCGTTGAGCGTCAGATCGCCTTCCGTGCACTTCGGCGTGACATACTTGCAGCGCGAGGCAAAGCGGCAGCCCGGCTTCGGATTGATCGGGCTCGTCAGCTCGCCCTTGATGACCTCGATCTCTTTGGGACGCATAGAGACGTCGGGGATCGGGATCGCCGCGAGCAGCGCCTGAGTGTACGGATGCACCGGGTTCTTGAAGAGTTCCTTCGAAGGAGCGATCTCTACGCACTGTCCCAAATACATGACCATGATCTCATCCGAGATATGTTTTACGACGGACAGGTCGTGTGTGATGAACATGTACGTCAGGCCGCGCTCGTCCTGCAGATCCATAAGAAGGTTCAGAATCTGCGCCTGGATGGACACGTCCAGAGCGGAAACGGGCTCATCGCAGACGATGAACTTCGGATCCAGCGAAAGCGCACGGGCGATGCCGATTCTCTGGCGGCGTCCGCCGTCCAGCTCGTGAGGGAACGAACCGGCGAAGCGTTCCGCCAGTCCGACCGTTTCCATCAGCAGGTCGACGCGGTCCCACAGTTCCGCACGGCTCTTGCAGGTCTTGTTGACGATCATGTATTCCGCGATCAGCTCGGAGACGGACATACGCGGATTCAGGCTGGAATACGGGTCCTGGAAGATCAGCTGCATATTCCGGCGCATCCGGTTCATCTCGTGCTTGCCGTACGGAACGATGTTTTCCCCATTGTAGAGGATCTCGCCCTCAGTCGGCTCGATCAGGCGGAGGATGGTACGGCCGAGCGTCGATTTCCCGCAGCCGGACTCTCCCACCACGCCGATGGTCTTGCCCGGCATGATTCTGATATTGATATCGTCGACCGCGTGCAGCATGCCCTTGCGGACTTTGAAGTATTTCTTCAGGTGTCTGGTCTCGATCAAAGGAGTCTGTACAATGTTGTCACTCATCGTTTATTTCTCCTTTCCCGCATACAGCCAGCAGGCGATCTTGTGCTCGCCCTCCGTGTAGACCGGCGGATGCTCGGTCCGGCACTTCTCGGTAGCGAACGGGCAGCGGGGGCTGAAATAGCAGCCTTGCGGAAGATCCGTAGGATCGGGCATGAGGCCGGGGATCGGCTTCAGGCGGGGCGT
>JAEEGL016832177.1_pt1 | contig 15135 bp, 10 predicted proteins | sample 9134231 | NCBI WGS metagenome assembly JAEEGL01 (sample SAMN16246548, study PRJNA631951) | gut metagenome | biome: gut microbiome; feature: rumen; material: fiber-attached | host: Bos | place: Iran: Karaj | collected 2018-10 | reverse complement strand
GGTATTCGCGCCAAAGAAGAAGAGAAGACCTACAACGGCGGCACCCTCCAGGAAGTGGTTGTCACGGGTGAGAAGAAGAAGATCGTCTCCTTCTAAACCACAACTCTAAACGGCCAGAGCCGTGCATCACGGCTCTGGTTTTTTTTAATGACCAAGCCCCATGAAACAGTATAAGCACAATACTCCGGAAGAGACTGTCAACAAGATCCGGGGGATCCTGAGCGGAATCGACATCCTCCTGCTTGAAAGGCATTTTATCAATTCTAACCGTTATTCCTGCCGCGTCAGCATCGGGAACAATGGCCTGGCGGACCTGAACATCGGCACCAACGGGAAGGGCCGTTCGTTCGAGTATTCCCTGGCCAGCGGCTATGCTGAATTCGCGGAGCGTCTGCAGAACCGGATCCTGCTGGATGCACACCGGATGATTTCGGACAAGACCTTCGGATCTTTCTCTTTCGCGAACGATGCAAAAGAGGACCTCTCCTATACCTTCGCGCCGGAAGAGAAGCTGATTGCACCGGATGATTTCTCCCCGGTCGTCAAGCAGGTCATCCGGAAGCTCTGCCGCGTCGAGGACGACATGCCGATGTCGAAGATCTTCCCGCGGTCGAAGGATGGGGACAAGGAGATCTGCATCCCGATGTATGACGACCAGAACCAGACGGAGGAGTGGTTCCCGATCAATTTCGTGCTCCGGGTCACCGGTTCCAACGGCATGGCTTCGGGCAACACGCCGAAAGAGGCCATCCTGCAGGCGATCTGCGAGGTCTTCGAGCGTTATGTCATCCGGGAGCTGTATTACAGGAATATCACGCCGCCGGAGATTCCCCTGTCCGAATTCAAGGGCACGGAGATCTATGACCGGCTGGTCGAGTACAAGGAAGCGACCGGCCACGAGCTGATCGTCAAAGACTGTTCCCTGGGCATCGGGCTGCCCGCCATCGGCCTCGCCATCATCGACCGCGAGACCCAGCGCTACTATTTCAAGGTCGGTGTCGATTTCGTCCCGAACATCGCCCTGGAAAGATGCTTCACGGAGACGTTCCAGGGAAGAAAGACGCTGGACGGCCTCCCGTACGAGTTCACGGACTACAACAACGAGAAGTACAAGACGGCCGCCGAGAAGGAAGACAACCTCCTGAAGCTGTTCGTGACCGGCACTGGCGTCTGGCCCAGCGCCGTCGTCCTGGGCGGCAAGCCGTCCTACCCGTTCAAGGGCTTCGATCCGTCCTACGGCCAGTCCAACAAGCAGGATTTCGAGATCTGCCGCCGCCTGATCAAGAACAACGGCTGCACCCTCTATATCCGGGACAATTCCGTGCTGGGCTTCCCGTCCTACTTCGTGCTGATTCCGGGTATGAGCGAGATCACGGACCGCGATCCGCTCGACACGACCTATCAGTTCAAGAAGAGCATGCTGAACCTGGAAGAGCTCAACCACCTCGGCCGCCTGACGCCGGAGATGGCCCAGACGATCCTGACCGGCATCAAAGAAAACTACAACATCATCAAATCCGAGGGATTCGAGCTCAAGCACGTCCTCGTCTATAACGTCAACAAGGACCTGTGCGACCTCGAAGTCGATATGCTGGCGTCGCTCCTTTCCTGCTACCTGGGCAATATGGAGGACTGCGTGAAGTATCTCTCCGAGTACCTCAAGGGCAAGGACAAGGGGACGTACAGATACTACTACGCCTGCCTGGACTACCTGAAGACCCGGAACGCCCTGAATGAGGAAGTCGCCCGCAAGACCGTCGCCCTGCTGTACGGCGACGAACTCGCCGCGGAGGTTGCCGGGGACTTCAAGGACAACCGCGCCATCTTCCAGTACTACCGGCTCCCGAACTGCCCGAACTGCGACAAGTGCAGGCTGGTGGAGGAGTGCCGGAACAAGCAGATCCTGGCGATCAAGCGGAAGATGAAGGCGATTGAGCTGGAGCGGGGCATCCGCCAGATCGATCTCAAAGAAGAACTCTCGAACGATGATGACTAAAACCGGCACTTTTTCTTCAGGAGGGCGGAAACTCTTTTTAGCATTGTGGGTTTTTCTGCTTTTAGGACAACTGTCGCATGGCCAGGAAATCACCGGGCGCATCATTGATTCCCGCTCGGAACCGCTGGAGGCGGTCGTGGTTGTGCTACAGAACCCGGACTCTCTTTTTGTGGCCGCCTGCGTCACGGACTCTCTCGGTGTCTTCTCTTTTTCCCAGGGTCCGCGGCCGTATCGGCTGGTCATCCAGCAGCTGTCCTACAAGCCCAGGGTCGTCCTTTCTGAAGAAAAGGTGTTGGGTGACATCCTGCTGGAAGATGATCCTTACCAACTCCAGTATGCGATTGTGAAGGATTATTCTTCCAGCATGTCGGTGTCCGAGTCCGGAGCCTTGTCGTTCGATTCGGACAAGATTGTCGCTGCGCGCCCGGTCTCGAGCGCCCTGGACCTCCTGAAGGAGATCCCGTGCCTCGAGGCCAGCGGCGACAGCTACCAGTTGATCGGAACCTCCAGCACGGCGATCACGATCAACGGCAAACAGTCCAAGATGTCGCCGGAGCAACTGGCCTCCTTCCTTTCCTCCCTGCCGGCGGAGGATGTCCAGGCGGTCGATCTCTACTATAAATCGCCGGCCAAGAGCGGCGTCGTCGGCGCCTCGATCAACTTCGTGACCAAGAAGAAGCGGGCCGGGCGTTTCGAGTCCTCGGGCGTGGTGTCCGTTTCCGACTACCTGGCCCATTACAATTCGTTCGGATTCCAGGGTTACGCCTCCTTCTTCAAGAAGAACATTTCCTTCGAAGTGGGCCTGGACAAAAGCTGGGACCATGATTTCGTCGGGCTGGACCTCGACTCGCGCCATACCGTGGCCGACCGTCTCTACAAGATCGGGCAGCGTACGGAGCAGGACCAGCGCACCGGCAGGAACATGGTCTTTGCCGGGATGGATTACGACATCTCGGATGACGCCAACCTGAACGTACAGTATTCCGGGTCATATGACAAGATCTCCAACAGCTCCTCCGGCCTGACGACGGTGGAATCGCAGCCGTTCTCGAGCCTGAACCGGCTGTCGGGCCGGAACAACATGACGGACCTCTCCGTCGATTTCACCTATGGCGACCTGGAGGTCGGCGGCGAGCTGCTGCTCTACAACCAGCGCCGTTTGCAGCTGCTGGACAGCGAAGAGGAAACCAGCTCCCTCCGGGGCGAATCCTCCCAGGAAGACGTCATCGTCAAGGGATACCTCCACCACAGTGTGAAGCTCGGCAAGCTGAACACCCTGTCCTATGGTCTGGACTATAGCAATTCTAAATCTGTCAATGCATATGCCGGCGTCTGGAGCAGCAGCGCGCTGGACCAGGATTCGTTCCGTTCCCGCCAGGTGGAAAACACGGCCTCCGTCTTCGCGGAATGGAGCCACGTCTTCGCGCCGCGCGGCCGCCTCGTCGTTTCGCTGGAAGCGGAATACGCGCGCTCGACGCTCTCGGACGCATCCGGGACGGAAGTCCTCTGGGACGGAATCGACCTGTATCCGTCCCTGTCCTTAACCTATCGAGTATATAACAACAATTTCCTGCAGGTCGCGCTGAACAGCAAGAAGACGTATCCGCCTTACTGGCAGACGACGATCGGCCGCACCTACCTCAACCAGTATTGCGTGACCGAAGGGAATCCTTCCCTGGCCCCGTCCGTTTCCTACCAGCTGAACGCCAACTACATCATCAAGCAGAAGTTCGTGCTGGGCCTGTTCGTGGATGCCACGCCCCGGAAAGCCGTGCAGATGCTGTATCAGGATCCGGGCGAGCTCCTGGCGAAGTACCGCTACTACAACCTGGAAAAGGACGCGAAATACGGCGTGCTCGCCGTCCTGCCCTATTCCTGGCCCTGGCTTGACGCGAACCTGTCGGTCAACGCGTTCTATATGCGGCAGTCGGGGGATTTCGAGGGCTATCGCTTCAGCCGGGGCGTTTTCGGCGGCCGGATCACGGCCACGGGGAACTTCTATATGAACAAGGACAAGAGCGTCTCGGCGCAGCTGTCCGGCTGGTACCAGTTCCCCGCCATCCAGGGCATCTACACGATCGAACCCCTGTCCAACGTGTCCGCGAGCCTCCAGTGGCGTCCCCGGGGGACGAACCTCTCCGTCATCCTGAAGGCGAACGACATTTTCAATACGTACAAGACACGCGTCACCGCCAGGGAGGCCGCGCAGGATTACTCCTTCGTCAACGACATGGACATGCGCTATGTGAGCCTCACGCTGAAATACGTATTCAACAATTACGAGAAGAAATCTTCGAAGACGGTTGATACGGAGCGCCTGGGCGGATTAAACTAAAGAACGATGCCCTTCCAAGTGATCCGCCAACGGGACACGATGCAATGTGGCCCGGCCTGCCTCCGGATGATCTGCCTGCACTACAAGCGGCGGATCAGTTTCGAGGAATTGGCGGAATTCGGCGAATTCTCGCATTGCGGGATGTCGCTGGGAGACATCCAGCGCGCGGCATCCGGGATCGGTTTCGATGCCTATTGCAGCCTGGTCGACCTGTCCGAAATGGACAACAGCTGTCTGCCGTGCATCCTGCACTGGGAGGACAACCACTACGTGGTCCTGTACAAGATCCGGAACCGGAAATACTACATTGCGGACCCGGCGAAGGGACGGTATGAACTGGACCGGGACGCGTTCCTGAAGGGCTGGCGCAAGTCTTCCGACCGGGAAGAAGGCGTGGCCCTGTTCCTGGTGCCCAACGAGAAGTTCACGGCCGGGGAGCAGGCTTCCGGGACGGACCGGCATGGCGTTTCGATCCGCGCGCTGGTCTCGCTTTTCGCCCGCTACAAGCGCTATTTCATCATCCTGCTGTGGGGCCTGGTCCTGAGCTGCGTCATCCAGCTCCTCCTGCCGTTCTTCTCGCAGGCGATCGTCGATATCGGTATCCAGGAGCGCAACCTGTCCATCATCTGGCTGATCATGATCGGCGAGATCGCGCTGGTGCTGGGCAACGTGGCGATCGAGTTCACGCGGAAATGGCTGCTGCTCCACATCGGCATGCGGATCAACCTCTCCATGCTGCGGGATTTCTTCCTGAAGCTCTTCCGGCTGCCGATGTCTTTCTTCGAGTCCCGCCTCCGCGGCGACATCCTGCAGCGGATGGCGGACCACAGCCGGGTGGAGGAGTTCCTGACCATCAAGTTCCTGTCCGCCTCCTTCTCCATCTTCTCCTTCCTGGTGTTCGGGGCGGTCCTCTTCATCTATGACCGGACGGTCTTCATCGTCTATCTCTCCGGCAGCATCCTCTACGGCCTCTGGGTGAGCTGCTTCCTGAAGAAGCGGCGCTTCGTGGATTACGAGCTGTTCGACAACCAGGCCAACATCAAGGAAGTCTCCTTCGCGCTGGTCTCCAACATGCAGGAAATCAAGCTCCAGGGGTGCGAGAACCGCCGCCGGAGCGAATGGGAGCACTACCAGGTCGACCTGTACAAGACGCAGATGAAGAGCCTGAAGCTCACGCAGTGGCAGGAGTCGGGAAGCGTCCTGATCAACCAGACGAAGAACCTGCTGACCACGGTCATCGCGGCGGCGTCCGTGATCGACGGACAGATCACGCTCGGTATGATGCTGTCCATCCAGTTCATCGTCGGGCAGCTGGAGTCGCCCGTCGAGCAGCTCCTGCAGTTCATCAACTCGATCCAGGACGTGAAGCTGAGCCTCGAGCGCATCAACGAGGTGCATCGCAAGGAGGACGAGGAGAAGACGGACCAGGCGACCCTGACCCAGGAAGACCTGGTCGCCGGCATCACGCTCGACCACGTCTCGTTCAAATACAACGCCCTGTCGGACGTCTATGCCCTGCGTGACATCAACTGCCACATCCCGCACCGGAAGACCACTGCCATCGTCGGCTCCTCCGGCAGCGGCAAGAGTACGCTCCTGAAGCTGATCCTGGGCTTCTACGACGCCACGGAAGGCATCGTCTCGGTGGGCGGCAAGGACGTCTCCACCCTGCGCAAGAAGCCCCTGCGGGAGCTCTGCGGCGTCGTCATGCAGAACGGCGTGATCTTCTCGGAATCCATCGCGCGCAACATCGCGATCGAGGACGGGGAGATCGATTATCCGCGGCTGGAGAAAGCGGCCGCAATCGCGCAGCTGAAAGACTACATCGAGTCCCTCCCGTTGAAATACGAGACCGTGATCGGCGCGCAGGGGATGGGGCTCAGCCAGGGGCAGAAACAGCGGATCCTCATCGCGCGGGCGATCTACAAGCGCCCGGAACTCATCATCCTGGATGAGGCGACGAATTCGCTGGACGCGACGAACGAGAGCAAGATTTCCGCCGCCCTGCAGGAGGTCTGTCAGAACAAGACGGTCATCGTCGTCGCCCATCGCCTGAGCACCGTGAAGGACGCCGACCAGATCATCGTGCTCGACAAGGGCCGGATCGTCGAGGAGGGGAACCACGAGTCGCTCCTGCAGCGGAAGGGCGCTTATTACGAACTGGTCATGAACCAATTGAACCTGGGAGAATAAGATGGAACACGAATCGGACAAAGACAGGGTCGGACAGTTGCTCCGCAAGATGCCGACGTCGGTGAAGGTCATCTCGATCGTCGTCCTGGTCGTCGTGATGGCCATCCTGGCCGTCGAGATCGTGACCGCCATCCGCGTCTGCGCCAGCCACCACTATCTGTTTTTCTCGGAATAGGGGGTGTCGCCTGATCCGTGACGGAAAAGGAGGCATCCGAAAATCCTGAAGAGAGTAGGAACTAACACGAAACCATAATCGAATTATGAAAACCGAAAGCATGGTGAAGGGGAAAGCCCTCAGTTATGAAGAGGCCGTTCTGTTCGAGGGCGGGAAGGGTATGAAGGAAGAAGAGACTACTTACGAAGGCATCACCCTTGAGGAGACCGGCGTCATGGCGGAAAAAAGAAGGATCGTCTTCTAAACGTTCTTTGTGAACGGGCGCCCGCGAATGATGCGGGCGCCTGTTTTACGTATTGACAATGTTTATTTTATTGTTTATATTCGCATTTCAACCCATAAAGCCTAACACATGCGAATTAACTTCCTCCGGGGCCGTTGCGCGTTTGGGACGCTCCTGCTGCTGGTGCTTTCCGTCTCGTGTGGGACGGAGAAGGGAGACGCGTCTGCCGATGTCGTCATCCGTTCTTTTTCCTCCGAAACCAATGCTCCCTTCTTTGCCGACGTCTTCTCGGAGGTCCGGGCCGTGCCGCTGGACCTGGGCGACAATGTGTTGGGCGGAGCGCTGAACTTCCGCCTCCGGGCTGCGGACGACCGCCTGGTCCTCACCGACCGCCAGAATGCTTCCATCTATGCCTTTGGCCGCGACGGCGCGCTGCTGGCGCGGATCGCGAAGGTGGGCCGCGGCCCCGGCGAGTATCAGTACCCGCAGACCTGCGAATATGTGAATCAGCGATATGTCGTGCTGGCGGACGACCGGCGCGTCATCGAATATGACGGACAGGGCGAACTGGTCCAGGAGACGGCCCTGGACTTCGATATGATGGACTTTACCTTCGTGGATCCCGCCACGCCGGTGTTCGTGATGTCCCGGGTCGATGGGGAGCCGGATGCGGACCGGGTCCTGGTCTGCGATGCGGATTACGAGGTCCGGCACACGCTTCTCCCGCAGCCCTTCCAGCTGTTCAACTACGAGACCCAGCTGACGAAGATTCCCGGCAGCGACGGCGCGTTCCTTTATCTGGATCCGACCTCCCCGCGCCTTTTCCGCTGCGACCGGGAGCAGGTCCTTTCCTCCTGCGAACTTGATCTCAAGGGCCGGGCGTTCCCGGAGAAGCTGCTGACCGCGGACGATTACGAGATAATCCTGGAGGTCATGCTCGCGACCCCGGAGATCTACTGCATCTACAAGGCCTTCGAGAACGACGACTATATGCTGCTGGCCCTCCAGTACCTCGCCGGCGGCGAAGAGAAGAAGACGGCCCAGTGGCTGGTCCGCAAGGACGACGGTTCCTCGCGCATCGAGTATATGGATTATGCCGGAGACCTTTTCTCGTTCCTGGGTCCGCCCCAGCTGCTGACGGCCGACAACGAGGTCATCTATATCGTTGACATGGACCTGTACGCCTCCGTCGCGGACGGACTCCCGGAACTGGCCGCCTCCGTCGGTTCGGCACAGGGCTTCGTCATGCTGGTCTGCAAGATCAAACAATAACCAATACAATGCTTATGTTCAGGAAGTTTTTCTTTTATCTCGCGCTTGTGTCGCTGGTAGCTGCGGCCGGGTGCAACCGGGAGGAGGGGGTGAAGGAGATCGTATGCGACACGGAGAATGCCGTCGCACTGAATGTGTTGGATGCCGGCATCTTCCAGGAAACGGCCCTGGAGCCGGTGCCGCTTCTGGCGCCGTCCCACATCGAGATTCCGGGAGACGGCGGCCTCTATTTCCGGAGCAATGACTCCCTGTACCGCTATTCCCTGCAGGACGGCCGCCGCGAGCGGATCTACGGGCAGCGCGGCCGCGCGAAAAACGAATACGCGAATATCTGGGAGTATTGGCTGGACGGCGATTCGGTCTGCATCTATGATGTGAACGCGAACCGGCTGCTGCGTTATTCCCGGGACGGCGAATGGCAGGACAGCCAGGTCGTGATGGCCACGGAGTACTCCTTCCAGGCTCTCTGCCGGCTCGACGACGAGCATTGGCTGGCCCAGATGAACTTCCGGGGCGATCCGGGCGTCACGCCGCGCCTGGGCATTTTTGACAATGATTTCGGCTTTTGCCGTCCGGTCGGTCCGTGGACCCTGCTGTCCGGGACCTACGTCTCCTATCCTTTCTGCCGGAACGCGGAGGGCGTGCTGTATAACGCGCCGCTCTCGGACGAGCTGATCCAGGTGACGCCGGACACGGAATACGTGAAATACAAGATCGTGTTCAAGGACGGGACGATGAAGCTGGAGAACTACGAGAACGAGTGGGCGCTGCTGATGGCCTACGAAGTCGAACGCGGTCGGCGGGACTTCTCGTTCCTGCCGCAGGGCTTCTACGAGGACGGGAACTATCTCGGTTTCCGCTACACTTCTTCGAAAAAGGGGCCGATGCTGGCCCTCTATGACATGCGGAAGGGCGTGACGCACTGCTTCAGCCTCGGGCTTCCCGAGGAGTGGCAGTGCCGCGATGCCGTCATCCGGGACGGCAAGGTCTATCTCGTCATCTACGGCGAAGACCTGGGCCTGCGCCTCATGAGCACGGACATCAAGACGCTGCTGGCGCAGTAGATATTGTTTCGATTTCGGTTTTTCTGCTTTCTGTGTGATGTCTTTGATCTCCCTAGGAAGAATTCTTCCCATCTTTGCCAGGATTGCGGCGCTGTACTTTGGGCTCGCCGCAGTCTGTTCCTGCGGAACGCGGCGTCGGGTGGATTGTCTTGATGGTTTTGGCTCTCCGGTGGAGCTGTCCCTTCAGAAGAGAATCAGGCATTTGTACATGAGTGAGCCTTATGGACTCATATTGCAGGATTCCGTACTTATCTCCTGGGAGAGTTCTGAGGGGAAGCAGCTTTCGTTCCATTCGATAAATGATGGGACGCTTCTTTTTCAGTGCCTTGATATGGGTCGTGGTCCCGGAGAGGCGCAACATGTAGATGACGTGTATGTCAGGGGGGATTCTTTATATGCATCCGTTTATCCCGAAGGATTGTTCGGGTATAATCTGGACGATCTTATGACTGGCCGTCGCCGGGTGGCGCAATCGGTATATGCCCATGACGGCATTATTGCCTCTACCGGAATAACGGCGTTCTCGAAGAATGAAGCGGATGACGAAAATGCGACGATGTACCGGACCGCTTCTTTGGCGGACAGTACCTTGTTGTATTGGTGTGATTTCCCTGCGGATGATCCGGTGGACTACCCGAAGGCGGATTTCTCTAAACAACTCGCTTATCAAGGGCATTATTTTGTGCCGGAGAATGTGGGTAAGGCGCTATTCGTGTATTATTATGCGATAGGATTCAGTGTTTTGGATTTAGAGAAACTCTCTGTCGATCACCATTTTTATACATACCCTCAGGTGGAACTGCAATATTTCCCCACATTTGATGTTACAAAAGTCAGTTTTGTAGAGAAGCATCAAAAGGGTTTTAAATCAGGGGCGGCATGTGATAATTGCTTCTATTTGTTGTATGAAGATGAAAACGTCTCTTCCGGTAGTTATATTCTGTCTTTTGACTGGGAGGGCCGTCCGATGGGGCTGTATCATGTTGACGAATCCCTTGCTTGTTTCGCTGTGGATGAGGATGCTGGAATTCTCTGTGCGCTTGATGCTCGGGAGGAGTTGGAGGGGAGTGACTTGCTGGTCTATAGTTTACGATAGCGGCCTTATTGAGAATAAATGCTAGTTTTATAGGATAACCGATAAAAGAAATCGAAGAGCATGCGGAGACATATTTTAACTAGTGGTTTGTTAATTGCGATGGTCCTGGGCACGGGGGTGCGCGGGGCGGCGCAGCCGATGACGCTCGAAGAGGTCATCGGCGTGGCGCGGACGCAGTCCGTGCCGGCGCTGGAAGCGCGCGCCGCCTTCGTATCTGACTACTGGGCCTGGCGGGCCTACCAGGCGAGCCGCCTCCCCACCGTCATCGTCTATGGCGACCTGGGCAACTTCGACCGCTCCCTGCGCCTGCTGCAGGAGCCCAGCACCGGCGAGCTGGTCTATACCTCCAACTTCAACATGACCAACAGCCTGGGCCTGATGGTCCAGCAGAACATCACCTTCACGGGCGGTACCGTCCAGCTCTATTCCGACCTCTCGCGCATCGACCAGTTCGGCTCGGGCGGGAAGACCTGGTATTCCCAGCCGGTGACGGTCTCCTACAGCCAGCCGCTGTTCGCCTACAACCAGTTCAAATGGGACAAGCTCATCTCCCCGAAGGCCTACGAAAAGGCGAAACGGGTGTACCTGGAGGCGATGGAAGACGTGACCCTGTCGGCCGTGGACCGCTACTTCGGCGTGATGGCCGCGCAGCGGCGCTATGACGTCTCCTGCACCAACTTCGAGAACACGGGCCGGATGCTCGGCATCGCCCGCGAACGCCTCGCGCTCGGGAGCATCACGCGCGACGAATACCTCCAGCTGGAGCTGCGGATGCTCTCCGACAGCCTCTCGATCAGCGAGAACGACGTCCTCCTGCGCGAAGCCCGGATGCAGCTCAACTCCCTGCTGGGCCTGGACGAGACCCGCGAGGTGTCGCCCGTCCTGGACGAGAACCTCCCGCCCATCCTGATGGACTTCGACCTGGTGTACGAGAAAGCTTCCGAGAATTCTTCCTTCAACCTGTCCAACGCCATCGACCTCCTCAACGCCGAGGCGGCCATCGCCAAGGCGAAGGCGGACCGCGGCATCAGCATGCGGCTGAGCGCCCGTTTCGGTCTGTCCAAGACGGCGCAGGACCTGTCTTCCGTCTACCGTGACCCGCTCAACCAGGAGGTGGTGGGCCTGTCCTTCTCCGTCCCGGTCCTCGACTGGGGCCAGGGCAAGGGACGCGTGAAGAAGGCGGAGGCCTCCGCCGAAGTGCTGAAGGCCCAGGTGGAGCAGGCCGAGAACGACAAGCGCATCAGCCTCTTCACGGCCGTCGGCCAGTTCAACAACCAGCGGCAGCTGTGCGACGTCTCGCGCCGCGCCGCCGCCATCGCCCAGGAACGCTACGGGCTCGTGATGGAGAAATTCCGCAACGGCAAGGCATCGGTCCTGGACCTCAACACCGCCCGGACCGAGAGCGACAGCGCCGTCCAGAAATACGTCGACGACATCTCCCGTTTCTGGTCCTACTACTACACCCTCCGCAAGCTGACGCTCTATGACTTCCTGGCCGGCGACGACCTGACGGTCAACTACGAGGAAATGACGAACTGATATGAAGATGAACAGAATATATCCCATCCTGCTGGCGGCGGCCCTGCTGCTTCCCGCCTGCAAAGGCTCGAAAAGCGCCGATCCGGAAGACGCTTCCAAACTCGCCTATTCCCCTGAGGTGAACCAGGTGGAGACCGTCGTCCTGAAACGGCAGGCCTTCCCGATGCAGCTGGTCGCCAACGGCAAGCTGGCGGCCGCGCAGCGGAGCGCGCTGTATTTCCGCGAAAGCGGCCAGATCGTGGAGCTGGCGGTGCAGAACGGCGCCTCCGTGGCCCGTGGCGCCGTCATCGCGCGCCTGGACGACGCGGAGCAGCGCATGACGCTGGAAGCCGCCCGCATCGATCTCGAACGCTCGCGCCTCGAATACCTCGACGCCCTGGCCGGCTTCGGCTGGGCCGTCGCGGACTCCGCCTCGGTGCCCGCCGACGTGCGGGAGCTCGCCGGCATCCGTTCCGGCTACAGCGCCGCGCGCAACACCTACGCCAAGGCGCAGCGCGCCCTCGACGGGACCGTGCTCCGCGCCCCGTTCGCCGGCAAGGTCGCCGACCTGAAGCTGAAGAAATGGGACCGCACGGATGCGGATCCCTTCTGCACCCTGATCGCGGACGGCTCCTATGAGGTGACCTTCTCCGCGCTCGAGTCGGAATATGCCTTCCTGGAGCGCGGCCAGCGCGTGACCGTGACCCCGTTCGGCAGCGAACGCAGCTTCGCCGGACAGATCCGGCAGATCAACCCGACCGTGGACCGCAACGGACAGATCTCCGTCTCGGCCACGATTCCCGGCGCCCCCCGGCTGCTGGACGGCATGAACGTCAAGGTGATCGTGGACAAGGACCTCCCGGCGCAGCTGGTCGTCCCCAAGAGCGCCGTGGTCATCCGGGACGGCCTGGAAGTGCTCTTCCGCCACCGGAACGGGCAGGCCGAGTGGGTCTATGTCCACACGGTCAGCGCCAACAACGATTCTTTCGCCGTGACGGCCAACACCGACCGCGGCGCCACGCTGGAAGCCGGCGACGAAATCATCGTCTCGGGCAACCTGAACCTGGCCGACGGTTCCCGCGTCGTCGTCAAAAACCAATAGCGTATGCTCCGCAAGCTGCTGGACCGTCCCATCTCCGTCACGATGATCCTGCTGGTCTTCGTGGTGCTGGGCATCGTCGGCATCGGGCGTCTGCCGGTGTCGCTGATCCCGGACGTGGACATCCCCTATGTGACCGTGCAGGTGTCGGCGCCGGACCTCTCGGCGCGCGAACTCAACGACGCCGTCGTGACGCCGCTGCGCCAGTCGCTGGTCCAGATCGCCTACCTCAAGGACATCCGCTCCGAGGCCAAGGACGGCAGCGCCACGATGACGCTCTCGTTCGAGGAAGGGCAGGAGATCGACTATTTCTACATCGAAGTCAACGAGAAGATCGACCGGGCGATGGGGTCGCTGCCCCGCATCGACCGTCCCAAGGTCTTCAAGGCGAGCGCCACGGACATCCCGGCGTTCTATATCAACATGACGCTGCGCGAAGAGGGCGGCAACTTCCTGCGGATGAGCGAATTCGCGCAGGACGTGATCGCCAAGCGCATCGAGCAGCTGCCCGAGGTGGCGATGGTGGACCTGAGCGGCGGTGCCGCCCGGGAAATCCTGGTGATCCCGGACCTCGAGGCGCTGGCGCGCCTGGGGCTGTCCGTGTCCCAGTTTGAGCGGAGCGTGTCTTCGGCCAACGTGTCGCTGTCCAACCTGACCATCCGGGACGGCGAATACCACTACAGCGTCAAGTTCCAGTCGTTCGCCGGGACCAGCGAGGACATCGCGGACGTGTATTTCAAGGCGGGCGACCGCGTCCTGCAGGTGCGGGACGTGGCGCGGGTGACGGAGCAGGAAGCGCCGCGCACCGGCTTCGCGCGCAGTGACGGCCGCGACGCCGTGGTGCTGGCCGTGATCAAGCAGAGCGAGGCCCGGATGGCCAAGCTCAAGCAGAGCATCGCGGAGCAGCTCGACGTCTTCCGCGAGGACTATCCGCAGATGGAGTTCTCGATGTCCCGCGACCAGACCGAGCTGCTGGACTATTCCATCCGCAACCTCCTGCTCAACATCCTGATGGCGATCCTGCTGGACATCGTCGTGATCTTCTTCTTCATGAAGGACCTCCGCTCGCCGCTGCTGGTGGCGCTGACGATCCCGGTCTCGCTGGTCATCTCGTTCTTCGTCTTCTACGCCATCGGCCTGACGATCAACATCATCTCCCTGTCCGGCCTGCTGCTGGGCGTGGGTATGATGGTGGACAACACCATCGTGCTCACCGACAACATCACGGCCCGCTGGCAGCGGGGCGAAGCCCTGCGCGAGGCGGTCGTGGAAGGCACCAAGGAGGTGCGCGGCGCCATGCTCAGCTCCGTGCTGACGACCTGCGCCGTGTTCATCCCGCTGATTTTCCTGAACGGCCTGGCGGGCCAGCTCTTCTATGACCAGGCCGTCGCCGTGACCACGGTCCTGCTGGTGTCCTACGCCGTGACCGTCGTCGTGCTCCCGGTCTATTACTGGGCGCTCTACAAGAAGCTTCCGGCGTTCCGGCCGAACGCCTTCCTCGCGCGGCTCCGTTTCGACGGGGCGACGCGCCTGTATGACCGGACGGTCGGCTGGTGCCTCGCGCACCGCTGGATCGCCTGGGCGCTGCCCCTCGCCTGCGCCGCCCTGACGGCCGTCTGCGTGTGGGGGATGCGCAAGGAGAAACTGCCGCCGATCACCTACACCGACGCCATCCTGCGCGTCGACTGGAACGAACACATCACCCTGGAGGAGAACCGTTCGCGCATCATCGCGCTGGAGCAGGCCGTCGCGTCCTTTGGCGGCCGGTCCGCCGGGGCGCCGCGCACGACCGCCCTCGTGGGCGTTCAGCAGTTCGTGCTGGGCCACAGCGAGGACCAGGCGATGAGCGAGGCCTCGCTCTATGTGAGCTGCGCCTCGGCGCGGGAGCTGGCTGCCCTGCAGGAACAGCTTTCCGCCCGGGTGCGGGAAATCTCCCCGCGGGCCCTGTTCTCCTGGGGCACCAGCGGCAATATCTTCGAGATGGTCTTCGCGGAACGCGAACCCCAGCTGCTGGCGCGCCTGCGTCCGGCTTCCGACGAGGGGCTGACCGTCGCGGGCGTCCGGCAGGCGCTGGATGCCGTCCGCGCCGCCCTGCCGGGCGTGCAGGTTGACGACATCCCGCTCAAGCAGGACGTCCTGTATGTGGCCGATCCCGAGCGGATGG
>JAEEGL016441070.1_pt1 | contig 15136 bp, 12 predicted proteins | sample 9134231 | NCBI WGS metagenome assembly JAEEGL01 (sample SAMN16246548, study PRJNA631951) | gut metagenome | biome: gut microbiome; feature: rumen; material: fiber-attached | host: Bos | place: Iran: Karaj | collected 2018-10 | reverse complement strand
TATCGGGGACTCAGTCCTGAACATCGTGGTGACAAGGGAGCTGGTAAAACATCTGACGGATATCAGAACGATGATGCCTTCAGCACCGTTTTGCTCTACCTGCTCAGAAGGGGAACTTTCACGGATCCGCACTCACTATGTATGCAGGGAATACCTGGCATCAAGAGCAGCAGTCCTGGGACTTGACAGGTACATCCTTTACGGTGAAACGGAGGAGCCGGGCGAGGGCGCTTCGGAGGATATGATCGAGGCACTGATCGGCGCTGTTGCAGCGGACTGCGGCTGGGACTGGCACGTTATTGAGGAAGTCGTCGACAATCTTCTGTGCCTGCAGGTCGAAGAAAGCAAGGAGCTTCTCACAACGAGTTATTATGATATGTTCAATTCCTGGCACCAGAAGAAGTTTGGCCGTATGCCTGAATATGATGTGATTAGGAACATACTGCCGGATAAAGTAAATGCCGGATATGAATACAACTGCGCGCTCAGGTACCAGATCCCGGATAATGACAAAGGAATATGGACGAGCCAGAGAGTGGATATCAACGCAGAGACCCGAAGCAAAGCACGTGAACGCGCCGCAATGCTGGCATACGATTTTGTCGTCAGTCACGGCCTGTGGATGAACCTGGCTGACGCCCGCATCAAGCCCGATCTTGAAAACAGTATCAATCAGCTTCAGGAACTGTATCAGAAAAAGTATGTGGAAGAAGCGCCTGAATACCGTTTTGAGGAAAGAAAGCTCCCCGGACTTGAAGATGAGTGGTGCTGCGACTGCATCTGCGGAGGCGTGACCGGCTGGGGGATAGAGCCAAGCAAAGTGAAGGCAAAGAAAAAAGCGTCTTTAATGGTCTTAAAAAGGCTTATGAGATCTGCCGGCCTGAACGCGGAAGAGATTGAAGAAGATATACAGGACAATATACACTCAGATTCCTGATCTGAGAACCGGGCATGAGGGAAATATGAAGATAAGAGAAGACGGACTCAGCGCGCTTCAGAAACAGATAAACGACCTTCAGAAGGAGAACGGTATTCTGAAGGCTATCCTTGAAAGATCGGGGATCACCTACAGGGAAGAACTCAAGAGTCTTATGAACCCTGTCGTGGCAAAGCCTGAGGATCTTTTCGACCCGGACCAGGGCTCAAGGATAGTCAGGCCCGCTGAGATCACCGATGAAATGGCACAGAGGTTCTTCTCCAGATTCTGGGGACGTCAGGATGTGTACGCCAAAAGAAGCGTGAACAGAAAAACAGGGAAAGCCGGATATTATCCCCAGTGCGTGAATTTCTGGAAGCCCGAGTGTCTCCTTAAACAGGGAACGGGCAAATGCACTGACTGCCGGTATCATGAGTATAAAAGGGTGGAGAAGGAGGCCGTGCTGGCCCATCTGAAGGGAGAATCGCCGAACGGTTCAGACGTTCTTGGGATATATCCCCTTCTTCCGAATAATACATGCCGTTTTCTTGTATATGATTTCGATGATCACGAAAAAGGCGCCGAGAACAGGGATTTCGCCAATACGAACGATGAATGGCTGGATGAGATCGACGCCATGCGCCGGATCTGCCGGATCTGTGGGATAGACCCCCTTGTGGAACGCTCAAGATCAGGGAAAGGAGCCCATATCTGGATATTCTTCGAAAAGCCCATAGAAGCCAGACTGGTCAGGAAGTTCGGGTTTGCTTTGCTTGACAAGGGAGCCGAGAGCGTAAACATGAAGTCCTTCAGATACTATGACAGGATGCTCCCGGCACAGGATACCCTCCCCGAGGGAGGGCTCGGAAACCTTATAGCGCTTCCGCTCCAGGGAAGAGCGCTGCTGAAAGGTAATTCAGCCTTCATAGACGAGAACAATAACGCGTATCCGGACCAGTGGTCCGTGCTGCTTTCAAAACCGAGGCTCTCAGAGGAATACATAAGGGCCAGAATAAAGGAATGGTCATCTGCTCTGGCACTGTCCGATTATTCCGAAGCTGACGGGGAAAAGCCCTGGAAAAACAAAAGGGACCTGTTCTCTCCTGCCCATGTGGACGGTAAGGTACAGATCACCCTGTCAAACGGGATATATGTGAAGACCGACAATCTGAAACCCGGGATACAGAACGGGATAAGAAGACTGGCCCAGTTCTCGAATCCGGTTTTCTACAGGAACAGAGCCATCGGGAATTCAAACTTCGATACGTCTCCCAGGATATATCTCGGGAAGGATCTCAGAGACGGTGACTCAGGATACATACAGATCCCGAGAGGCCTTCTTGAGGAACTCGAGTCAAAACTCGACAAAGCCGGCATAGGATACGAGATAACGGATGAAAGATGTGAAGGGAAGAGCATCGACTGTCATTTCAATGGAGAGCTCCGCCCGGTCCAGAAAACGGCCCTGGCCGGGCTGGCCGCCCATGACAACGGCATTCTCCATGCTGCCACGGCCTTCGGTAAGACTGTTGTATGCTCGGCTCTCATAGCAGAGAAGAAGGTCCCCACCCTCATAATCCTTGAATCTTCCGCTCTTGTCGAACAGTGGAAGGAGAGCCTTGACATATTCCTAGGCATAGACGAAGAACTGCCGAAATATGCCACGAAGACCGGGAGGGTGAAACAGAGGAAGGAGACCGTCGGAGTGCTTTCGGGATCCCGTGATTCCACAACGGGCATCGTGGATATAGCCATGGCCGGATCCGTCCTCGTGTACATATGGGGCACAAAGTCCGGTGGGTTTTCGAAACTCCTTGACAAGTACGGTATGATCATATGTGACGAGTGCCACCACTCGGCTTCTGACACCGTGTCGGAGATACTGAAATACACTTCATCCAGATATGTATACGGAGTGACAGCTACCCCTGTCAGGGGAGACAAGCTTGAGAAGATAAACTACATGCTCATAGGCCCTGTCAGATACAGGTATACCACTAAGGAGATGTCGAAGGAACAAGGCATAGGCCACTATGTGATCCCGAGATTCACAAGGACCGTGTATCCGAAGGGTGAGATCCCGGAAAGGATGCATCCGAATGAGGCGTATGAGCTTCTACGTGACAACAGGTCAAGGGATGACCTTATAACAAACGACGTCAGGGACTGCATAAGCCGTGGCCGTTGTCCCGTGGTGCTCTCAAGATACAGGGATCACTCCGAAAGGCTGTATGAGATGCTTTCCGGCACGGCTGATCATGTTTTCCTCCTTACAGGAGACAACAAGAAAGAGCACAGTGAGATCCTTGAGAAACTCAAGACCGTGGGGACGGACGAATCGCTGATCCTCGTGGCCACGGGTCAGCTGATCGGTGAGGGCTTCGACTATCCCCGCCTGGATACACTGATCATGGCCACCCCCGTATCGTTCCGTGGAGTGGTGGAACAGTACGCCGGGAGACTGAACAGGAGCTTCGTGACGAAGAAAAACGTAGTCATCTTCGACTACGTGGACAGTCATATACCGATGTTCTCGAATATGTACTCAAAACGTCTGAAGGCATACAAACAGATAGGGTATGACGTAAGGACGGACCTTGACAATTTGGAATCCGAGATGACCGACATTACTGAATCTCCCGAGATCGTTCCCGAATCCATATTTGACTCGGAAAACTATATGCCGGTATTCAGGAACGACGTGCTGTCGGCATCAAAGCGTGTAATTATCTCATGCCCGTATCTTTCCGCCTGGAGGACGAGACCTTTCATAGAGAAAGTGAAGTGGATACAGAACAGGGGAGTGGAGATTACCCTTTATACTATGCCTGCCGGGTCATATCTCACGGGAGAGGAATCTTTCTGGATGGAACTGCATGATGAAATGTGCCGTGCCGGAATAAATATAAAGACAGGTGAAGTCAGGGAAAGGTTCGCCGTCATAGATAACGAGCTGGTCTGGTACGGAAGCATAGAGCTTCTCGGTAAATCATCCGTCGATGACGGCATGATGAGGATAAAGGATCACAGGGTGGCTTCCGAACTGATGGAACTTGCGTGGAAATGAGGGGAAAAAACTGCCTTGTGTTTCCATGTGTCTCCGGCTTCCGACTGTTCGGAAATTTATCGGAAAAAAATCGGAAATAGTTCGGAAATTTCTTGACCGGATTTCCGAAACGTGATATAATGGCTTCGGAAACGGAGGTATCACAGTATGTCTGAGAACAGGGAATATGTAAGTACGGGAGAGGCTGCATCGATACTGCGCTTGACGGTCAGAAGAGTGGTCGGCCTCTGCAATGAAGGGAAGTTTGAAGGCACCGTCCGGGACGGACGGAACTGGAAGATCCCGCTTGAATCCGTCAGGTGGTATTCAAAGAATGCCGGATCTGAAATCAGAGGGAACGGAACGAACAGCCGTCTGCCATGCGCCGTCGGCAATACCTCCTTCACGGAGATCGCCGGAAAGTGCTACTATGTGGACAAGACTCTCCTCATCAGGGATCTTATCGATGACAGCAACATGGTCACTCTCTTTACAAGACCCAGACGGTTCGGAAAGACCCTTGCCGTCAGCATGCTGAAGACCTTCTTCGAAAAGACGGACGTGGACACTTCGGTGTATTTCAGGGATCTGAAGATCTGGCAGTGCGGAGAGAAGTACAGGTCACAGCAGGGAGCGTATCCCGTGATCATGCTCAGTTTCAAGGACGCAAAGTTCGGGAACTGGGACGAATGCATGGAAGCGATCCGGCTCATACTAAGGGATGAATTCAGAAGGCATCCCGAACTGCAGAAAAGCCGGGTCCTGGGAGACGATGACAGGGACTATATTAGGAGGATGAGGGCAGGCACTCTTTCAGATGTGGAATATGCGAGAGCGCTCCTCAATCTGACAAGGATGCTCGCCGCCCATCACGGAAGAAAAGCTGTCATCCTCATAGACGAGTACGATACTCCCATCCAGATGGGATATACAAGGGGCTTCTACAGCGAAGTGATCGACTTCATGCGCAATCTTCTTTCGGGAGGCCTGAAGGACAATGAGTTCCTGGCGTTCGGGGTACTGACAGGCATCATGCGTGTGTCAAAGGAGAACCTTTTCAGCGGTCTGAACAATCTCATGGTCAATACTATCCTTGACGAAAAGTACAGCAGATACTTCGGGTTCACCGGTGAAGAGGTGGAAGCGATGGCAGACTACTACGGAGAATCCGGGAGGATGCCCGAGATCCGGAAATGGTATGACGGTTACAGGTTCGGGAACACGGACATCTACAATCCCTGGTCCGTGGCAAACTACTTTGCCTCCGGCTGCCGGGCAAGATCCTTCTGGGCTAATACAAGCGACAATGAGATCGTACGGGAGATACTTACCGGGCTGAGATCCCAGACTGCCGACGAGCTGACCCGTGCCATGCAGGGGGAGGAAATCCAGACGGCCCTCAACATGGAAGTGGTCTATCCGAATATGAAGGAAAGCCCGGATACGGTCTTCAGTTTTCTCCTTGTGGCCGGCTATCTGACACTGGCGTCAGTTCCGGAGGAGACCGAATTCGGTACGTTTGCGACCCTTAGACTGCCGAACGCTGAGGTACGGAGAGTGTATAACACCGAGATCCTCTCATGGATAAGTTCCAGACAGGACGGAAGCGTGGTCACGGAGATCGGGAAAGCGATATATACCGGAGACGGGGAGAAACTCAGCACAGCCCTCAGACAATACATGATAAGCTGTATATCTGCTTTTGACGGAGCTTCTGAAGGTTTTTACCACGGTATGGTGCTGGGGCTTGTGGCAAGCCTTTCGACTGAATACCACATCCGTTCCAACAGGGAATCTGGCGAGGGAAGATTCGATCTTCAGCTGGAACCGAAAGGGAATGTGCTTCCGGGCATCCTCATGGAGTTCAAGGCTGTTCCGCTGTCTGGAAAGGAGAGACTGCAAGAATCCGTTGCTGAAGCCATCGCTCAGATCGACAGGATGGAATACACCCGGGAACTCGAGGAACGTGGAGTGGGGAAGATAATAAAGTACGGTATCGCATTCTCCGGCAAAAACGTGGAGGTGAAGACCGTAGGGTAACTTTGCCCGGATCAGTGCTGGGGCGTGATGCGCCGTAAACCGTCCCGAAAAAGCTGCACAACCCATTTACAGTGATTATGAGGCCGGAATGAGCCCTTGTGTTCTTCCTCCCGGTAATCTGTTTATCCCGGCTGCCGGACAATATACCAGACGGTCGGACAATCGGCTCTTTCCGTTTGATTTGCACTTAATCATTTTACAGGCATAGTCAGACCGAGTGCTTAAACATATAAAATACAAGCCCGATAACAGTATCACTTCGGTGTGTGATATGCTATCGGCTTGTTGTGTTGTTTGACCGCGCAACAGTCAGTCCTGGGAGTTTATTTCTTAATCGCTCTGATCGTAAGCTGACGGATCAGTCGGTTGCTGAAGTTTCTATTCCGTTCTCGGAAGCATATGAATATGCATATGATCCCTTGCTGCATGTAATGACAAGATCTCCGCAGCTTTCGAATGCATCTTTCCCGATGCTTACAACACTGTCAGGAATGGTTATGCTAGTCATATCAAAACAGCAGGAGAACGCACGGTCACCTATGCTTGTGACCGTTTCGGGTATCCTTACAGATGTGAGAGAACTGCCTTCAAACGCAGATTCGCCTATGCTCTGCAGGCTGTCCGGCAGGGTCAGGGTTTCAAAGGCTGTGCCCATGAACGCACCTTTCCCTATGCTCGTGATGCTGTTTGAAAGCGTCACCCTGGAGAGGTTGCCGCAGAAAGCAAAGGTGGCTTCACCGATACTCGTAACGCCATCGGGTATTTCGATGCTTTCCAGAGCGGAGCCTATGAAAGCAAACTCACCTATTTTCTCCACACTGGCGGGTATTGAAATACCGGTGAGAGACCTATCCTCAAAAGCAGAGGAGCCGATCTCTTTTATGCTACCGTCAGAAGGTATGACGACACTGTCTGCATCTCCGTTGTATTTCTCGATCACTCCGTCCTTGATCACAAAGCCATCCGGATCATTGTTTGTTGATCTGTCATCGGTGCCTGCGGCAGGATTATTGTTTTTGAGCATCATCTTCATTAGCTCTACGAAGCTTTCGAGCTGTGGATTCTTTATTTCCCTGATTGATCTTTCATACCAGTACAGGGCATCATTCGCATCCTTTTCACAACCTGTTCCGTGAAGATAGCAGTCACCGAGGTCTTTGAAGGCGTAAGCATACCCTTCTTCTGCTGCTTCCTTTACCAACGCGAAGCCTTTGGGCTGATCTTCCCCTATACTGGTACCGGATAAATACTCACAGCCCAGGTTATACTTGCATGGGGGATTGCCGAGCTGGGCTCCGCGCTTGAAGCACTCGATTGCCTTATCCATATCATAGTCGATTCCACTACCTGACTGATAGGAACGCCCCAGAGCCCACAGTCCGTCACCGTTGTTTTGCTCAGCTGACAGTCTGGCCCATTTTACGGCCTCATCGTAATCTGTACCCGCCCCGGCCTGCTCCAGACTTCCGGCAAGTTTCCTGTAACCAATCGCAAGATCAGCCTGAGCCTGGGCGTCGCCGTTTTCGGCTTTGATGATGTTTTCGCTCATTTTTCTGTAGTCTTCGGCCAATGGCGCAGCATCCTCATCACCTGCTTCAGCCGCTTTTCTCATCCATTCGGCTGCCTTCTCAAAGCTGCGTTCAGTCCCGTGACCTTTGGCATAGAACAGAGCCAGATTGTACATTCCGGAAGGATCTCCCGCATCTGCAAGTTTTTTGAATTCTTCAAAAGCCTTTACCGGGTCCGGAGGTGTATTCCTGCCGCCATTCAGGAAGCGCATTGCTATATCTGCTGTTTTTGACAGATCGTTTCCATCGTCATCTCCATCTGGATCCGGTTCCGGATCATCATTTACAAAAACGATCTCATCAACATATGGACGCTTTACAGCTACCTCTCCAAATCCGAATCCGGTATAAACCGCCAAAGAGGGACGCTCTCTTCCCGATACTATGCTCCAGTTGAGAGTACCGTCTTTTTCTTCAAGCAGGATTCCGGCTTTGTTCGGGTCAAGGTCCTTATATATTTCTTCAAGATTCTTTTCCTGTATAAGGCAGCCTATGTTGCAGCAGGTGAAATAAAACGCTTCAATATTTGTCCGGATTTCATCGTTACCGGAATATTTTGCCATCGAGCTCACTGTATCGACTTCAAGGGTTGCTTCCGGAACAGCCTTGTCTTCGTCTTTGTTATATACTTCCAGTGATTTGTAGATTTTTATTGTGTTAGTCGTTCCGCTGGAATGAAATGCCAGCCATAACGGCATATCTACGATGTCAAGTGTAAAGTCGACATCTTTCGGTTCAAAATCGTATTCCATCTGCAGAATACAGTTTACAGCGCCGGAATCAGCAAAGAAGTTAGGTACCATGTTCATTCTCCATTCTCTTATCTATTTTGAAGCGGTAATACAGAGGGCTTGTTATTATCTGTCTTAACGATTTACACGTAATATTCATATACTGTGTTTGTCGCATATGAATGATGAAAGCAGCAACTGACGGCAGTTACCAGTCACGTTTTTCGAAATGCTTTAAATCATCATCGCTGAAATATTCATCTGCGTAAGGCCTTCCCATCTCCATTTCCCCGAATATGAAAGCAGGGAAGCACATCATTTCAGGCCTGTCGAACCCGAACACGATATCAACATCAAGATGGTAGTCTTCCAGTGTTATTATCATCATCTCCCTCTTTCTGTCTCCGACATATGCCCTGTAATTCTTTTTGAGATCATCTATATTCAGAAAATCCGCCATGGCAGCTGTGAGCCTGAACAGCTTCTCCGGAAGGTCTTTTGAATCGCCATCGAACCAGTTGTTCTCTATGCTAAGGTTGTTCGTATACCTGTTATAGGTAATTTTTGCAGGGATCTTTTCATCGGCTGCAGTAGTCCTGAGGGCAGCCCTTTTGTCTATTTTGAGGACATACTCAGAATAACTGCAGCTGAAAAACAGGAAATACGGGATCTCTTCGATATACAGACTGATATCCGTACAGTTGAGATCCTTCAATTCCTTCTTTTCATCCTCGAAAACGATTTTGTGTGCCTGAACTACATCATCAAGTTTGCAGAAAACGTTCATACTCTTGTCCAGGGTTATTCTCCTAATATTTTATTTGTATTTTATGCTATGTTTATGAACACTTAGGTTTTGAAAACTTCAGGTTATGCTTTTCTTGCTTCAATGTACAAATCTATATCCCCGATTATATACTTGTCACCGGTGGTGTGGAGAGCTTCGTAACAAGAGTATATGTACTCCCACACCCTGTATCTGGTGAACAAATTGGAGACCTCTTTTCCGGTCAGGTTTTTCTCAGTTTTATACCGTTCGGTGCAGTATATGGTGAAATTGCCTTCCTTGCTCATGTCATGCCTCCTCCGGGAACGTTATTGCTCCCGTCTTTTTTTCTTCGTCATACATCTGGAACAGTGCCTCCGGACTGAGATGCCAGAGTTTTGTTTCTTCCATTTCAAGACGTGAATATAAGGTGGATTCGTAGAAATCCCGAGCTGCGGTCAGTTCATCGTATGAGTATCGCGCGCTTATCAGAGAAACGACCTGCTGAACGAGCAGTACAAGTATTGCCTGGAATTTTTCCTTTTCCATTAGAACACCTCCCTCAGTATGCCGATAAACTTCAGATGCTTAAGTCCCTTTTCCGTGCAGAATACCATCTGATCGTACAGATTCCGTATCTTAAGCGTTTCAAGGGTTTGCTCTTCAGTAAGCAGCCCCGCTGTATACAAATTGAAAGTGGCATATACGTCATCGTCTGCCACGGGGCCGTAGATCAGATCATACGCCGGACCGTTATATGTTCCCGAACGGTTTGCTGACACGAAATCAAGCCATGCTTTGTCAGGAGAGTCGAACCGAAGTACCGAGCATTCGTCAAATGCATTTTCCTCGTCGATGTTGTAGATGCTGACAGTTCTGGTTCCTTCTCCGCGCCTTAGATATACCTTGTTTGCAAAACCTATCGCCTGTCCTTTGTTCGTCGTGGTGTAAAAACCGTGCCCGAAATCCAGAAAACGGTTCTGGGGTACGAGTCTCGGGGAGGACACCATCATGTTGCTTCCGTGATACAGGATCATTTTGAACCTCCGAGTATTCTGTCAGCGATCATTTTTTCCTGCCTGAGAGACTGCAGCATTGTTTCTGCGTGGCGGCGCTTGTCTATTCCGGAACGGACCTCATCTGCTCGATCCGCCGGAACATATTCTGAAATGACTTTAACTCCGTCCCGGTACTTGAGGTAGTAATAGGTCTTTTTCCCTACATGCCTTTCACAAAGACTCCCTTTCGGAAGACCGCACATCATATTTTCATACTTATCGATCATGAAAACTATTCGCTGTCTTTCCTGTTTTATTGTGTCGATTATTAGACTCATAACACTCACCTCTGACAATATTATACACTACAATTCTCTTATAGTCAATATATTGTAGCACATGGAGCCTCTTGTCAAGGGGGCCAAATTAAGTGTTACCAAATAATTTCCAATAGTTTATGACGCTTTCGCCAACCTACCGTCAACTTAAATTAGGCCCAGTAAGGAACAGACTTATAAATACCATAGAGCGGCGGACTCGTCATAAAGACGGATGTAGCCTTTTCTATGGTATCTTTTATCGTCTTTGCGGGCTGTATCTCAGATTCTTATAAGAGATTTGTGACCGAAAAAATGTGTTTGTGACTGATAAAATACGTTCATACATAGTTTTTTAATAAAGTGCCGATTCTGTTTGGATCGTAAGTACCGATTGACATATTTGTTTCAGGCCAGTATAATAGCCTATCATCGGAAAGGGGGGCTTATCATTATAGTAGGGTTTTATGGAGGGAAATTCCTTCCGATGCATAAAGGCCACCTGTATTGCATTGACGTTGCGGCAAAACATTGTGATAAAGTTGTCGTCATAATGTTCATTAATGGTGAGGATGAGGTCGCAATTCGGAAAACGATGGACGACCCGATTCTTGATGTGAGTTCACGTGTAGCACAGCTGGAAAGAGTATGCTCATTATATGACAACGTTGAGTTTCACATTATTGACGATGCGGATTTGTTTCGTGAAGACGGAACAACAGATTGGGATCTGGAAACTCCGCTTGTACGGAGCTTTGTTCCGAAAATGGATTATGTTTATTCTAGCGAACCTTCATATGGCGAGTATTTCAGTAGAGCATATCCGGAGGCGGAGCATGTACTTGTTGACGTTGAAAGGAAGGTTTTCCCGATCAGCAGCACTATGATCCGTGTGATGGAATTATTGGAGATGAAAGAACAATGGATGGTATCGGTTTTAATACAGATGAAGAATACCGTCCTGGGGTTGAAATCAATGGTAATGCCTGAATTTTTGCATGTTTTTTGTTGTCCGGAAAAGCACTAAGGCGTGGGCCAAACTACGGTGACAATGTTAGTATTGATGTGATTTCTTTGTTTCAGTACAGTATTTTATCGAATCTCTATCTCCCGGATAACGGAGTAGGATAATTATGGCAGAAAGGACCGGATCCATTGATTCTGTATGCAGAATGGGATCCGATCCTTTTTTGCTTCAGGTTTTCAATTGTGATTAAGCACCGATATTTCAGATCAGAGAATTTTCTGCCGGTTTTCCCTCCTTGTCATGATAGTATTTCGATGGGAAATAGGATTCTGGATGTGATTTAGCGGGAATTGTGATATTAGAGCAGTAGAAACAATAAAAAACAACCGTGAAATAATTGACTCTTTAGTTGAAGCGCTTATGAGTAGAAACAAGCTAACAGAGCAAGAAATAGCCGATATAATCGATGAAAAGGGTGGAGGTGTTAACACCGTTTAGAATTGGAACATAGACCTTTCAGAAATGGGAAATGGACTACTGAAAATGGAAAACAAACCGACAGAAATGGTAATATCATAGCGATGACAGGCGGTTGACAAAACAGGAGGCCGTCGGATGGTATTAAATCTTAATTCTGATTCATAAGAAGGGTAAGATGGGTGCTGCTTGTAAGCGACTTGAACAACATATGAGTTTTTATGGGAAAAGTTCCGACCGTTTAACTATTTCTTATGCTTTTCCATGCCAGCTCAAAATCACAAACGGCTTGGTATATCAATTCCTGCACGCGTCAAACTTGTGGCATTTGTTAAGCTATTTCTGCTTTTTGAGTTTGTCAATGGTATATTCAGCGTGACACATAAACAGGGCGGCACAGATTCAGAAAAAGATACATAGGATTAATCGAAAACTTCGAAATAGTAACTGAACCTCTTTGGAGTGCTTTGATGATTTCGTATATTACGGCTGTTTCGCTGAAACGATATGAACCTGTTCGTCAGAGCAGTATTATAATTGAAAGCGAATTCTGAGACGATTTGTTTCAAATATATATTGGTGAGAGGAGAATGTTGAGAAGATTGCTCAACGAAAGGTATGACAATTATTCAAAGTGAAAGGATTATTGGGCGCATTAACGGCAGCAAGCCGGTAAAGCTATTTCTCGATACAGATACTGCAAATGAAATTGATGACCAGTTTGCTATAACATATGCTATGCTAGCAGACGATGTTGATCTTGTGGGCATAGGTGCGGCTCCTTTTGAAAGAGAGGGACTCTCTCTTTCAGAGAGCATGAAGCTTTCCTATGACGAGATAATGAGAGTCAGGAACTTAACAAAAAAAGACAGCATGATACCAATATACAGAGGCGCAGAGAACTATCTTCCAGATGTATGTACTCCGGTAGAAAGCGAGGCGGCCAGAGCAGTCATTGAAGAATGCATAAAGACTGAAGATATGGTTTTTGTTTCGTGTATAAGGCCGATGAAATAACTGAACAGAGTGCAGAAATATGCGTAAGCGACCAAACTTCTGACGAAGTGATATGTTCTACCGTTATTCGACAGCCTGCATATTGATTTGCCGTTCGGAGACGCTACAATAATAAATGTGAGAGGCATGACAGAAATGAACGACTACAGATTCGGGAACCATATATACGAATTGAGGAAAAAGGCAGGGCTGTCCCAGTCAGAACTGGCTGCAAAGCTCGGTGTGACGAACAAGGCGGTCTCAAAATGGGAGGTCGGAAAAGCCAAGCCCGGAACGGAAACGATCCGCAAACTGGCATGGCTGTTCCAGGTAAGCGTCGACGATCTTCTGAAAAATCTGGATGACGAGGAAATCGCCGAGATCTCAAAGATAGTCATAACAGGGGGACCGTGTGCAGGGAAGACTACGGCTATGAGCTGGGTCCAGAACGCGTTCAGTTACATGGGATACACCGTGCTGTTCGTTCCGGAGACTGCTACAGAGCTTATAACGAGCGGCGTCAATCCCGGGATGTGCAGGGCAAATGCTGATTTTCAGAAATGTCTCCTCCGCCTCCAGCTGGACAAGGAAAAAGTCTTTGAACAGGCGGCAAGGGCGATGAACAAGCCTAAGATCCTGATCGTATGTGACAGAGGTGCTCTCGACAACAGAGCATATATGAACGACCTGGAATTTGCTTCCGTGCTAAGCTTCCTCGGAACGAACGAGGTCGATCTGCGTGACTGCTATGATGCTGTGTTTCACCTTGTGACAGCTGCCAAGGGTGCCGTGGAGTTCTACACGACGAAAAACAACGAGGCAAGGACGGAGACGCAGGCGGAAGCAGCAGCCCTCGATGAGAGGCTGATTTCCGCCTGGACCGGACATCCTCATCTGCGCGTAATAGACAATTCGACCGGTTTCGAAGAGAAAATGAGACGTCTGGTCGCTGAGATATCTTCATTTCTCGGGGAGCCTGAACCCTTTGAGATCGAACGGAAGTTCCTCATAGAATATCCGGACATCAAATGGCTGGAATCGAACCCGAACTGCAAAAAAGTCGAGATCATCCAGACATATCTGAAATCGGAAACTGATGAGGAAGTACGCATACGCCAGAGAGGATATGACGGTCATTATATCTATTACCAGACGGCAAAAAGGAAAGTAACGGATATAAAACGGATCGAGACCGAACAAAGACTGTCCGAGGCTGAATACACAAGGCTTTTGATGGACGCTGACACTACGAAAAGACAGATCAGGAAAGACCGATACTGCCTGACATATGACAGTCAGTATTTCGAAATAGACGTATATCCCTTCTGGCAGGACAAAGCCATTGCCGAGATAGAACTCAGCAATGAGTTTGCCGAGGTAAGATTTCCAAAACAGATCAAGGTCATCAAAGAAGTGACCGACGATGAGTCCTACAAAAACGCCTCTCTGGCGAAGATATAGGAGGAAACGAAAATGGCAGACAAGGCAACCGAGAAACCGGATATCGGATCATCACACAGAAAAATAGTGTGGATAGCGGCGACAGCTGTATGCACGGCGCTGTTCGTCGTACTGACGCTGTGCCTGCAGGTGCCAGTATTCGAGAACTATTACCTGTGCCTCGGGTATATAATCATGGCGGTATGCCTGTACTCGGTCGGCACGGTCAGCGGGACGTTTGTCGGCATTGCCGGTATCGTGCTGTATTGCCTGATCACGAGCGGAGTGAGAGGAATGCCGGGATGGGCTATAGGGAACCTTGTCATCGGGATCATTGTCGGGATAACTTTCAAACTTACGCGAAGGCTCCGGCAGAAATGGCTGCAGGCATTGCTGAACTTTATAGCGATAGCAGTTTCCGTAGCACTGGGCATACTGATCCTGAAGTCACTGACCGAATGCATCCTGTACGGGCAGCCGATGGTAGTCCGCATGGGGAAAAACGTCTTTGCCTTTGTGGCCGACATATTTGTGCTGGAACTGAGTCTGCCGATTTGCATGGCACTTGACAGGCCTGTCAGAAAGCTTCTGAAATTATGAAGCAGCCGATATATCATTCAATACTCAGTGTCAAAAACAGTTTCATTAAGACTAGGGTCAGAAAAAACGGTTATGAGGTAATCATGAATAAAAGAAATGTTTTAATCGGACTCATTATCGCATCAGCAATCTATGTTACTTTTAATAATGCGCTTCGCTATGTTGAGCAAAGGCTTGGCAGACCTTCGTCCACATTCGGTAACGAAGTGTTCGGCCTGGCATCGGAATATGAGAAAGAACATCCGGATGCCTTCCCTGAATTACAGCTGTTATA
>JAEEGL015780256.1_pt1 | contig 15136 bp, 15 predicted proteins | sample 9134231 | NCBI WGS metagenome assembly JAEEGL01 (sample SAMN16246548, study PRJNA631951) | gut metagenome | biome: gut microbiome; feature: rumen; material: fiber-attached | host: Bos | place: Iran: Karaj | collected 2018-10 | reverse complement strand
ATGAATTACTGATTCCCATTTGCCAGCAATGATTTCTCTGCGGTAGCCGATTAATTCAAGCATCCATTATTATCCTTTCTTTTGAAAGCGTGCAAAGCCCGAGCGTCAAGATAATATACGATGATATACCTTTCTTCAGACTTTGAAGAGTCCACGTCAGAGCAGCAAGCGTTTAGAGTACGCGTCAGCACTCAGCATCTCGTTGGATAACGCTTTCCGGAGAAAGAATTGAATGCTAAGCTTTCATTACAGATATCAGTATTTTAAAATGATACACATGGGAAATAACACCTTATTTTATGCAGAAGCAGAATCACGACAGAGACTCTATTGGATAGACTGGCTAAAATCTATAGGTATATACTTTATAGTATTAGGTCACTTTTTCTCGGTTTTCCATTTATATATTTACACCTTTAACGTACCATTATTCTTTATCATATCTGGATTTTTAGCTAAAAAGGAATGCTCCCCGACTATATTTTGGAAAAAATTATGGTATAATCTTATTATTCCTTTACTTCTAATAAGTGTCATAAACTTTTCGGTATATTGCCTTGTAGATATATATTACTCAAAATTCAACTATATAAATGTTTTTAAGTTTATATTTAATGCAATCATTGGAGAGCAAGAAAGAAAATGCGGATTAGGTGCATGCTGGTTTCTGTATTCGCTAATTCTTATAAAAATCATTTTTCAATTTATAGAAAGAAAAAAAATTCATTTATTTCTCTCTATTCTCTTATTATTTCTAGCATACTTATATAATAATAATTTGTTTGGTGACTTGTTGCCACAAAACACATCGAATTCCATTCTGAATGTATGTCTTGCATATCCCTTTTTTACAATTGGGCAACTTTTATCAAATTACAAAATACACTTATCAAAAATACACAACACAAAACAATTAGCAGTGATATTATTGATAAGCGCTATTATTTGTTACCTCTGTGGGCATTATAATGGATATGTTTGGATGTTCAAATGTGAATATGGAAGAAACATTTTGTTATTTATTCTAGGTGGTATTTCTGGTACCGCTTTTTTCTATGTTATTTCTTTGCTATTACAAAAATATACCCCATCATATATAGTAACCATTTCTAAAGGAACTATTCTGATTCTTGGTTTTCATTATTTTTTAATTATGATCATAAGATCTTATGTAAATCAAAGTGCAACTATTCTCGATTTTCTGTATGCTGCTTTTATCGTTGTACTTTTTGTTCCTTTAATTATTTTAATCAGAAAACATTTTCCACTATTATTGGGAAAATATCGTTTTCAAACATAATAATCATCAAATATGAAAGTAGTTTTATTAGCGGGTGGGTTTGGAACCCGTATCAGCGAAGAATCACAATTTAAGCCCAAACCGATGATTGAGATTGGTGGTATGCCTATTCTCTGGCATATTATGAAAGAGTATGCCTATTATGGGCACACAGAGTTTATAATTTGTGCAGGATACCGCCAGGAATATATCAAGGAATGGTTTTCAAATTATTTCTTGCATAATAGTGACGTCACTTTCGACTACCGCAACGGAAAAAACGAAATGACAATTCATGAGAGTCATCTAGAACCTTGGAAAGTAACTGTCGTAGATACCGGTTATAATACTATGACTGGTGGCCGCATTAAGCGAATTCAAAAATATGTTGGCAACGAATCCTTCTTTATGACTTATGGAGATGGTGTATGCGATGTGGATATCAATAAATTATTAGAGTTTCACAGAAGCCATGGAAAGAAAGCTACACTCACCGCTGTTAAGATGAAACAAGAAAAGGGTGTTTTGAATATTGCAGGTGACTTTGCTGTAAAATCCTTCCGAGAAAAGAATATGACAGATGGTGCGCCAATTAATGCTGGTTATATGGTCTTAGAACCAGAGGTCTTTGATTATATAAAAAATGACAACACGGTTTTCGAACGAGATCCTTTAGAAAAACTTGTCAGCGAAGGTCAACTTATGTCTTATATTCATGAAGGTTTTTGGCAATGCATGGACAACATTCGTGAAAAGATGGTCTTGGAAAAACTTCTTGCCTCTGATAAAGCTCCATGGAAAAAATGGGACAGAGAAGTTCCCAATAACGTTTATTGATATGAAAGAAAGGCTATCAAACTTTGAACTTCTTCGTGGCATTTTAATGTTCATGATAATTTGCGTTCACCTTACCGGGCATGGTATTTTAGACCCTAATTCACATGTTCCACTATCAGCAAACAACTGGTTATATGCAAATATCATAGACTCATTCTTTTATTGCTGTGTTAATGCTTTTGTTTTAATTTCAGGTTACTGGGGACTCAGGCCAACTTTAAAGAAATATTTATTGCTAGACATACCTGTTATTATTTATTGTTTAATAGCATCAGTCATAATTGACGGTTTTCAAAACTTTCATTTTACATACTTCATTCCTACTATAACAAATAAATATTGGTTTCTTACCCAATATTTCTTATTATACATTACTTCTCCAATATTAAACAAATACATAGAAAACACAAACCAAAAAACATTACTTACAACAATATTAATGGGAGGTGCCGTATTTGTTGTGGTTCCATCAATCTTGCATATCACTTACATAGGTGAAAGAGGAATGGATTTTATTAATTTTTCCTTAATATATCTCATGGGAAGATATATCAAAATATATGATATTAATATAAGTCTCAAAAAAGGATTCTCTTTGTATCTCATTACTTCATTAATTATTCTTTTCTTGGTTCTTTGGGCAGGATACAAAAATGGTGTAAACAAAGGATGGAGAATTAACTATTATGCGTATAATACCATTTTAGTATATTTACAAACTTTGGGATTTTTCTTTATTTTTAAAAATCTCAATTTTAAAAGTAAAATCATTAATTATCTTTCTCCATCATTCTTTTACATTTATATAATTCATTCAAATCCTTCTGTAAGAGAACACCTATATACTGATTGGCTAAAATGTCCTGATTATTATTATTCTGAATACTTTTTATTACACTTGTTTTCATGCGCTATTTTTATATTTGTCTCGTGTTTATTAATAGATATAATTATACGTCGATTAACACTTAACAAAGTAATTGTAGAAATGAGTAACAATATTGAAAGTATGTCACAAAACTTTTCGAAATTCTTTAAATAACACTTTTTATGATTGACATCTACGATGGTTTTTATAAAAGAAAACGGATCTTAATTACAGGACACACGGGGTTCAAGGGATCATGGCTTAGCATTTGGCTGCACGAATTGGGAGCCGAAGTGATAGGTGTTGGACTTGAGCCATTTTCTGATAAAGACAATTTTGTTCTCTCTGGTATCGGAAAGAAGATAGAAGCAGATATCCGTGCCGACATACGTGATGGGCAGAAGATGAAAGAAATCTTCGCAGAATATAAACCGGAAATTGTTTTTCATTTGGCCGCCCAGCCTCTTGTACGTCTCAGTTATGAGAAACCCGTGGAGACCTATGAGACCAATGTGATGGGCACTATCAACGTGATGGAAGCTATACGAGCCACTAATAGCGTAAAAGTTGGGGTGATGATTACCACCGACAAATGCTATGACAATAAAGAAAAGCTGCAGGGATACAAGGAAACAGATCCTTTTGGCGGATACGACCCTTACTCCAGCAGTAAAGGCGCTTGTGAGATTGCCATCCAGAGCTGGCGCAGAAGTTTCTTCAATCCAAAAGACTACGGAAAGAAACATACCATGAGTCTTGCCAGTGTTCGCGCTGGTAACGTGATTGGTGGCGGCGATTGGGCTTTAGACCGCATCATCCCAGATTGTATCCGCGCTTTGGAGGCAGGAAAAACTATCGAGATTCGCTCACCAAAGGCCATCCGTCCATGGGAGCATGTATTAGAACCACTAAGCGGCTATATGCTTTTGGCGCAAAAAATGTGGGAGCATCCTATGGATTATTGTGAAGGTTGGAATTTCGGACCAGAGAATGAAAGTGTTTCAACTGTATGGGAAGTTGCCACAGCACTTATAAAAAACTTCGGGCATGGAAAACTCAAAGATTGCTCAGACACAAATGCCGTTCATGAGGCCAATTTACTGATGCTAGACATCACTAAGGCAAAAAAACGTTTAGGTTGGAAGCCACGCCTTAACACGATGCAAACAATGCAACTAGTTACAGATTGGTATAAAAGATATCAAACGGAAAATGTATATGATATTTGCATAAATGAAATCAATAATTTTTTGGATTGGAAATGAAAAATGTTATTATAACAGGTGCTAATGGTTTTGTTGGCTATTGGCTTACTCGGGAAATGCAAAAAAATGGGGTTCATGTAACAGCTATTATAAAGGATAAAAACGAAGACATATCTATGTTTTCAGAATTTGAGAACATACAATTTGTATATTGTGACCTAGCAAACCTTAAAAACTTGCCCAATTTGCTGTACAATAACCCTTATGACACATTTTACCATTTAGCCTGGATTTCTGCAGGAGGACCAGGGAGAGCAGATTATTCTATTCAATTAAAAAACACAAAATATGCTTGCGATGCTGTGGGAGTTGCCAAAAAATTAGGATGCAAAAAAATCCTTTTTTCAGGAACAATTACAGAAAAAATTGCAGAAAATATTCTGAATCTTTCATCTAAAGCTCAAAACAACATCTATGGTGTTTGCAAACATATGACTCATTGCTTAATTGATATAGAAAGTAAGAGGCAAAATATTGATTATATTTGGATGCAATTCTCCAATTTATTTGGGCCTTTCAGTGTCAATGGAAATATCGTTGGCTATACTATTAACGAGTTGTTAAATGGGCGAGAAGCACAATTTGGTCCTGCTAATCAAATATATGATTTTCTTTACATTGAGGATCTAGTATACGCAGCTTATCTTTTAGGTGAGAAAAATACTACGAAGAATTGTTATTATATTGGAAGTGGAGACATCCATCCTTTGTCTTTTTATCTAAAACAAATTGGACAAATTTTAGGTAATTCTGAATTTATTAAAATTGGTGCACGCCCAGACGACGGTACTCGTTATGAAAAATCTTGGTTTGATATTTCAACTCTCGTTAAAGATACGACTTACAAACCATGCTTTTCTTTTGAGGAAGGAATTATAAGAACTATAAAATGGATGAAGAACGAAAAATACTGAAATTATGGCTATAACAATCGAAAAAACAAAAATTGAGGGATTGACTCTTATTCATCCTCATGTTTTCGAAGATGAAAGAGGGTATTTTATTAAAGATTTTGAATACACTTTTTACCAAAATAATGGACTGCCTACCAAATTTCTTGAAACAAATGAATCGAAATCTAAAAAGGGTACAATTCGTGGACTCCATTTTCAACAACACTTTTCACAAGGAAAATTGATTAGAGTTGTTAAAGGTGCCGTTTTTGACGTTGCTGTCGATTTAAGATTCAATAGTCCAACATATGGTCAGTGGATGGGTTTTATTTTATCTGAGGAGAATAAAAACATTCTATATATTCCTGAAGGATTTGCGCATGGGTTCTTGGCTCTTGAGGAAAATAGTATATTCTCTTATAAGTGTACTAACAAATATGCTCCTGAACATGACTCAGGCATTCGTTTTGACGATCCCGATATTAATATTGAATGGCCTGTAGATATTATTGGAGGATGGGGTAATGTGATCACATCAGAAAAAGACGCGAAACTCCAAAGTTTTAGAGAATTTACAGATTTGAAACGTCCAATTACTGCTGATTTATAATTATACGAAACTCTTTGTGGCCTTTTTATTCTGAATAATGCTCAATTACACACTTACTGTATTTGTTTATAGTTTTAGCATAATTTGCAATGATATACTATAGAATAAAGAATAAAATAAACAATCTGAAAAAGAAATTCATACTTAGGTTAAGTAAGTTCTTGTACAAAATCTTCATCCACTTACCAATTAAAGATAACCTGATATTATTTGAAAGTGAAGGAGACTTTTGTGACAATAGTTGGGCATTGTACCAATATTTAAAGAAGAAGAAGAAATACAAATTCGTATGGTTTGTGAGAAACCCAGAGAATTTCTCAAATACGCATGATACAATCTTTTTGTCTCGATTCAAACTTAATCGAATAAGACCATATTACTATTGTGCTAGGGCATGTTACAATTTTTATACGCACTGGACTTTTAAAGAAATAAATATTAGAAAAGAACAAACCGTAGTAAATCTAGTACATGCTAATGGGTTTAAAGCACAAAAAAGCTCTGCAGATGACTACTTTAATTATGCCGTAATTTGTGGAATTGGAGCACAAAAGTATCTACAATATTTTTTTGGCGAGCCGGAAGAGAAATTTCTATCATTAGGATTTGCAAGGAATGATCTTCTTGTTAATAATATTGACAATGGTTATAATAATCCTTTTTGTAAAGGCCGTATATTTAAAAAACTTATTCTATGGATGCCCACCTACAGAAAATCTGTCTCAAGTCATCTTTCTGAAGAATCTACAGATACTGATACCGGATTACCTCTAATTGAAACTGTAGAAGAATTACGAAATTTAGATAATTATTTGGAACATATTGGACTTTTAATTTTAATTAAAATACATCATTTACAGGCTGATAAAGACATTTTCAAATTAACTTTTAACAACATAATTATATTAACAGATAAGCAAATTGCTGAACAGAATTTACAACTCTATCAGATAATAGGAAAGACAGATGCATTATTAACCGATTATTCGGGGATATCATTTGACTATCTTCTTACAGGCAAACCTATTGGTTATATCTTATATGATATAAAAAAATATGAAAAAAGCAGAGGGTTCTATTATGAAGATGTACGAAAATTAATGCCAGGAAAACACATCTATAACATGGAAGATCTTAAAGCATATTTTGATGATGTTATCAACGATATAGACAAATATAAAGAAGACCGACAAATATTAAAAGAAAAAACGCATGTATCGGACAAGGGTGATGCATGCTATCGTATTTGCAATTATTTTCATTTGTGAAATAAGTCATGGCAGAAAGATCAAAAAACAAGCAATTAACCATAAATTTAATCAGTTCTTTTGTCGCTTTCGGCGCAAACATACTGATTAACTTCTTCCTAAGTCCTTTTGTTATCAAAAGATTAGGAATTAGTGCCATGGGATTTCTTGGATTGTCGAGCAGTATTATAGGATATACCAGCCTTATAACATTGGCATTAAATGCAATGGCGGGAAGATTTATAGCCATCAAATACCAAGAGGGCAAAAAGGATGAAGCCAATAAATATTTTTCATCAGTTTTTTTTAGCAACTTAGTTCTAAGCGCAGTAGTCATAATTATATTAATCGTTTTCTTATTCAATCTTGACCGTTTTTTTAAGATTCCGCCCCACCTTGTTTTAGATGTCAAAGCGCTTTTTGCTTTTTCCATATTAAGTACAATTGTAGGATTGCTTACTAATGTTTATGGCGTTGCCACATTTATAAAAAACAGGTTGGAACTTACCTCGATACGGTCAATAATAGGCAATATTCTTCGCGCATGCTCCCTTGTTATCCTATTCGGTTTTTTCCCCCCTCACCTTTGGTACTATGGAATTACAGGTGTGTTGATGACAATGTATTTTTCATTTACTAATTATGGATTCACAAGGAGATTAACACCTGAGTTCCACCTGTCGATAAGGAACTACGACTGGGCAAAAGTAAAAGAATTGTTATCTGCAGGCGTATGGAGTTTAGTTAATAGGCTTAGTGGAATAATCGGGCATGGTTTTGACTTGGTTATTGCTAATATTTTTATTAATGCGACAGCAATGGGTCTTTTTACCATGTCAAAGAGTATCCCAATGCATATTCTTGGCATCTTCGGCATGATTTCTGGAGTTTTTTCACCCCTTTTCACCATGCTATGGGCTCAGAAGAAAAACGAAGAGTTAAAAAGCGAAATACACAAAGCCATCCGTATATGTGGCTTCTTAGCAAACATTCCATTGGTATGTTTATTTGTTTTTGGAGATAGTTTTTATAAGATATGGTTACCTGGCCAAGACTATAAAACCATTCAGTTACTTACAATTATAGGTGCTATGAATAGTGTGATATCTATGCCATTAGAGCCGTTATGGAACATCTTTACAATTACCAACAAATTAAAGATTTCATCATTATTTATGCTTGGAATGAACATATTAATATTCCTAACACTAATGGCATCCATGCTTTTTGTAGAATCTATATACATTCGCCTCATAATATTGGCTGCAGCAAGCACTTTCTGGAATAATGTTAAAAATATTTTCTTTCTTCCCATGTACGGTGCATATTGTTTAGGGTATAAGAAAACCGCATTTTATAGACCTTTATTAAAGTCTGTTTCATGTTTTGCATTGGAACTCATTTTGTGCTTTCCACTAAGATATATGATCACTATAGATTGTTGGTGGAAATTAATCTTAATGGCGGTTTCCGCTGTTGGTATCTGTTTTATTATCAATTACAACATCAGTCTAGAAAAGAACGACCGCATCTTTATAAAACAGAGAGTTGTAAACATGAAGAATAAAATACCTTGGTTATGAAAATAACAAGAAATAAATGATTATAATAGTTTTTTAGATTATTCCTAAATCTATCAAATTCCAATCCAATAAAACATTTTAAATTTAACTATAATGATACCCAAAATTATTCACTATTGTTGGTTAAGCGATGATCCTATTCCATTAGAATTAAGAAAATATATGGATTCATGGAAGAGAAATCTACCCGATTACGAAATTATAAAATGGGATTTTACCCGTTTTGACAAACAGTCATCCTTCTGGGTTAGAGAAGCTTTTGATAAGAAAAAATATGCGTTTGCAGCTGATTATATAAGATTATATGCACTATTTACAATGGGTGGCATATATCTTGATTCTGACGTAGAAGTACTTAAAAGTTTTAATCCTTTTCTACAAAGTGACCACATGATTGGCTGGGAAGTGAATAACTATGCTTTTCAAGCGGCTATAATTGGTGCCGAAAAAAAAGCCGAATGGGTAAAAGTTTGTCTTGATTATTACGAAAACCGGCATTTCATAAGACCCGACGGGAGTCTTGATATAAAAACTCTCCCTACAATTCTTTATGATGTACTCAAAGAAAAAGGATATCAAATTCAAACTGTCGACAATAATCAACAACTAACTAATAACACACTATATATATATCCAGAAGATTTTTTTAGTCCTAAATCATATACAGACCTTAAAATATATAAAACTAAAAATACTGTAGCAATTCACCATTTTGCAGGAAGTTGGTTACCCAAAGATGTTAAAGAAAAGCACGCAAAACAAGCTTTTTGGAGAAGGCATCCTTACCTACATAAACTATATCGATGGTGCTATTTGAAGCCCCGCCATTTCGCAGGGAATTTGTACCATGCCATTATAAAATAAGTCATTAAAGTAAAAAAAAATGAAAGACCCTATACAAAAATATGTTATTTCAGTCATTGTTCCTGTTTATAAGGTAGAGAAATTACTTAACAAATGCGTTGACTCAATTGTACATCAGACATTACAGGCTATAGAAATCATTTTAGTTGATGATGGCAGTCCAGATAATTGCGGGAAAATGTGTGATGATTACGCATCAAAAGACTCCCGGATTGTTGTAATCCATAAAAGAAATGGAGGACTTTCTTCTGCCAGAAATGCAGGTATTGACATCGCTAAAGGAGAGTATTTAATGTTCGTGGATAGTGATGATTATGTGGAACCCAATTTCTGCGAGAAGGCATATCAGATTCTTAAAGAAAAAAACGTTACTTGTGCTTCTTTCGGCTATTTTGAGCACAAAAATAATATCACTAGGGCATTAGGTACAAAGAATCCTCGTATTATAAATGCTGAAGAAGGAATATTGTCTGTTATTACCTCTCGTGATGTAATATATAATTTGGCCTGCAATAAAATTTTCCACAAAAACTTATTTCGCACAATAAGATTCCCTGAAGGAAAATTATTTGAGGATCAAGGTACAACTTACAAACTATTTGACGTCGCTGGAAGGATTTACGTAGATTCTAGCCCTTTATATCATTATGTAAGAAGGGAAGATAGTATAACCGCTGGTAATAATACAGGGGATACATCTTCTTCAAGAGATTTTAATGATATATATGATTCATGGTATGAAAGATTAATGTTTATTGAAACAAAATATCCCAATATAAAAAGAGACGCTATTAAACAGATTGTTCAATTGATAGTAAAAGCATATCATGTTTTATCATGGGGAAAAAACAAGCCTCTTATAAGAAAATTTGAAAATTTCCTTACTGCATACAAGGAGGATGTTCTATTGTTGAATAATAATAGTAAATGGATTAAAGTTTATTATTACAATTTTTGGATATATCGCATTTTGTTGTGGTTTTATGGATTACACAAGAAATAATTAACTTGTGTTTTAAGTATTTTGAACATGTTAGAGTCTTTAAAAAAACACATAAAAAAACGTCTTCCGAATTATATAATTCATTTGTTTTCCATTATTAAACATCCTTTGTACAATTATAAATTATGGAAAAAGCAATTATGTTTCAGAAATAAAGTTAGGGATGTTGAAAAAAAGCATTTGATTGCACTAAAAAAATTGGATTCGAAAAAACAGATTAGATGTATATTTCTTGCATTACTGGATTCTGTGTGGAAATACGATTATTTATATAAATTAATGGAAAAAGATGATAGATTTTATCCAATAATTCTTGTATGTCCTATTGTAAATTATGGCAAAGAAAATATGCTAAGCAGAATGGAAAATTGCTTTAGTTATTTTAAAAATAAGAACTATCACGTAATAAAATCATACGATTCTGTAAATGACAAATACATAGATTTGAAAAAAGACTTAACACCAGATATTATATTTTACACCAATCCGTATAAGGGTTTAATTGATGACAGATACTATATAGACAAATTCGAGGATGTGCTTACTGTTTATGTAAGTTATAATTATGGTAACTCCAGAGATTACAACATGTTCTTCAATCTTCCAATGCACAATTTTGTTTGGAGAAATTATGCTGAAACATCATTTCATAAGTCTTATGCAGAATCTCATGCTTCAAATCGAGGAAGAAACGTTGTTGTGACAGGATATCCAGGTATAGAGAGTTTTATAACCTCCGATTATAGACCTAAAGACATTTGGATTAATAAGAGTCACAATAAGAAAAGAATTATATGGGCTCCTCACCACTCTATCGAACCTGTTGGAATTGTATATTATTCTTGCTTTTTGAAATACGCGGATTTTATGCTTTCTATGGCACATAAGTATAGGAACTCAATAGAATTATGTTTTAAACCCCATCCTCTGTTGAAGAATAAACTTTATCATGCATGGGGAAAAGAAAAGACAGAAGATTACTACAGAAAGTGGCAAGACGGAGAAAACACTTTTTATATTGAGGGCGAGTACATTGACCTGTTTATGACAAGCGATGCAATGATACATGACTCTGGTTCATTTTTGATTGAGTATTTATATGTAAATAAGCCTGTCATGAGAACCTATAATGGCGAAGACCCCACAAAAATGTATAATGATTTTACGCTTAATTGTTTGGATTATTATTATAAAGCTTTCAACGAAAAAGATATAGAGACATTTATAGTAAATGTCATTCAAGAAGATGATTCTTTAAAATCTCTTAGGACAAAGTTCGTAAATGACGTTTTGATTCCCAAGGGAGGAATGCCCTCAGAGAATATCATTAATGATATTATTGATAGTATAAAAAACTGTAGGTTATAACTTTCAATTTTAACTAATTATACTTCTGTCGAGTTTACATGATGAAACATCCTACAATGATTGAACTCCCAAAGTTTACAGACCCTCGCGGTAATCTTTCATTTCTCGAAAACGAGAATCAGATACCGTTTAAGGTTGAACGTAGTTATTGGATTTACGATGTCCCAGGCGGAGAAACACGTGGAGGACATGCATTCAAGGAAAACGAAGAGTTCATAATTGCGCTTTCTGGTGCGTTTGATGTTATTCTTGACAATGGAAAGGAGAAACAAAAGTTTCAACTGAACCGCTCTTATTATGGTCTTTATGTACCTAAAGGATGGTGGAGAGAGATGGAGAATTTTTCCACCAACTCTGTAGCATTTGTACTCTCATCCATCCAATACGATGAGAATGACTATATCCGCGATTATGAAGAGTTTAAATCATGGGCAAATGAAAAAAAGTAGTGTTTACGACTGCACGATGATTGAACTCTCGAAACATCATCGTCCTCAAGGAAACATTTCTGTTGTTGAGAATAACAAGGATGTTCCTTTTGAAGTGAAGCGTGCATATTACCTCTATGATGTCCCAGGAGGAGAAAGTCGTGGCGGTCACGCCCACAAGGCACTAAGTCAGTTGATTATTGCTGTTAGCGGCAGTTTTACCGTTACGTTAGATGACGGTAAAGTGAAGCGCACCTTTATGCTCAACCGCCCCTACCAGGCGCTATATGTTGTCCCCGGCATTTGGAGAACACTCGACGATTTCTCTTCTGGTTCAGTATGTCTTGTATTGGCCAGCGAGAAATATGAAGTTGAGGATTATATCCGTGATTACGAAGAGTATTTGAATTACAAGAGATTATGATCCATCCGCTATCCGACGTTCAATGCAAGAACATTCCTGAATCCACAAGAATCTGGCAGTATTGTGTGATTTTGCCAAATGCTAAAATAGGCAAAGATTGCAATATCTGCTCTCATTGTCTTGTTGAGAATGAAGCATCCATAGGCAACCGATGCACAATCAAATGCGGTGTTCAAATATGGGATGGAATAGAAATAGAAGATGATGTTTTCGTAGGTTCTAATGTCACATTCACCAATGACAAGTATCCTCATTCTCAGAATGAAAATTGGACACTTTTGAAAACTCACGTTTGCAAAGGTGCCACCATCGGTGCAGGTTCAACTATACTCCCAGGCATCACCATTGGGGAAGGTGCAATGATTGGGGCCGGCAGTGTCGTAACAAAAAATATCCCGGCAGGAGAACTATGGGTCGGTAATCCAGCAAGATTTGTTAAGAAGGTGGGAAAGTAGTCATACTATTATTATCCATGCGAAATTCCAGCATCGAGCTATATAGAATAATTGCCATGCTTTTCGTTGTGATTGTACATTGCAACGGATGGTTTGTTGGTGGTATGCCTGATGATTTTGATGAGACAAACATCAGCCTATTTCGTGTTTCACAGGCTACAATTCAAGCTATTACATGTACTTGTGTAAATATGTTTCTTCTCATTTCTGGTTATTTCGGATTGAAGCTGAAATGGAAATCCATATTGAATATCTACATGTTACTGATTTCGATATCCATTCCATTTTATCTCTTAAGTGTCTATCTGGACGGAACATTTTCTATCAGGCAGTTCTTATCAAGGTTCATGGCCTTTTCCCGAAGCGGATACTTTGTTGAATGCTATCTACTGCTGATGTTCTTCTCTCCTGTTCTAAATGCCTTTATTGATAAATTAGGAAGGAGTATTCTTTTGTGGGTTTTGCTGTTTTGGGGCATAGAAATCTATTTCGAATTTATTCTGCACGATGCGGACTTAGGATTCAAAAATGGATATTCTTTTATACATTTCGTGCTAATATACATAACAGGACGAACACTAAGTTTATATCAGGACCCGTTGTTTCAGATCAGCAGAAAAAGGTATCTAATTTGCTATATTTTGAGCACTTTCATAATTTTATGCCTGTATATTGTTTTTGACGTGTCATCCTCATATTCTTACTGTTCACCTTTTAACATCATTGCGACTTGCTCACTATCTATGATATTTGCAAAATCGACATATTATAACCGATGGATAAATTGGATTGCATCAAGTACCTTTGCCGTATATATTATCCATACAAGCAATCCCGTATTCAATTGGCTTCGCAACTTTGATGTAAAAACATTGACTAACCACACATATCCTTCTTATCTTTTAATAATGGGAGGTGTAATCATAGTTGTTTTTATAGGAAGTATCATATACGATAAGGTTGCGAAAATAGTGACGGTTCCGATAGGCAATTATTTGGAAAGAAACATACAGAAGATTAACAAAAAACAGTTTTTATTCTCTAAGACCCAAATGTAGATATATCATTATGAACATACCTTTTTTATCACTTAAAGATGTAACTGCTCTCCATGGAGCAGAGATTAACGAGGCAGTAAACCACGTAGTAAATGGAGGTTGGTACCTTCAGGGAAAAGAAAACGAACGTTTTGAAGAAAACTTCGCCAAATATATTGGTTCTAAATACTGCATCGGATGCGCCAACGGTCTCGATGCCCTTATTTGGATATTCCGTGCTTACATAGAGCTTGGTGTTATGCAGCCAGGCGATGAGGTAATCGTTCCTGCAAACACATATATTGCCACTATTCTTGCAATAACAGAGAACGGATTAAAACCGATACTTGTAGAACCAAGGTTGAACACATTGGAGATAGATGACGACAGAATCGAGGAAGTCATCACTCCAAAAACCAAGGCAATCTGCATCGTTCACCTTTACGGTCGCAATGCATACACAGAAAAAATCGGTTCGCTGTGCAAGAAATACAATCTTAAATTAATTGAGGATAATGCGCAAGCTCATGGGTGTCAGACAACAGTTTCAAGTTCCAAGTTTCAAGTTCCAAGTTCAAATTCTGCCTTTCAACGGACAGGAGGAATCGGTGATGCTGCCGGTCATTCTTTCTATCCAGGCAAGAACCTCGGGGCACTTGGTGATGGAGGTGCCGTGACAACAGACGATGAGGAACTGGCAAAGGCTATTCGTGCTTTGGCAAACTACGGTTCACAAAAGAAATATGTTTTCAAATATACAGGACGCAATAGCCGTCTTGATGAAATTCAGGCCGCAGTCCTTGATGTCAAGCTCAAATACCTCGATCAGGACAACCAGCATCGCAAGGACATGGCACGTTATTATTACGAGAACATCAACAACCATCTGATAACACTACCCGACCTGCTGCCTAACGAACAGAACGTATATCACCTGTTCCCTATATTAGTGGGAGAAGGAAAGCGTGATGCACT
>JAEEGL015355406.1_pt1 | contig 15136 bp, 15 predicted proteins | sample 9134231 | NCBI WGS metagenome assembly JAEEGL01 (sample SAMN16246548, study PRJNA631951) | gut metagenome | biome: gut microbiome; feature: rumen; material: fiber-attached | host: Bos | place: Iran: Karaj | collected 2018-10 | reverse complement strand
TTGTCATGTATCGGACACTTCAAAAAGTGCGATAATCCTTGATAGTATGGCATTTTTGCCTGATTTACTGAGTTTTGGGATACATCTTTTCACTGCTCCGACTCTGAAGGCCGCACGTTCAAATCGTGTCGGGCACGCCACGTCGCCGCGTACGTCGCATCGTTCGCGGCGACATTTTTGTTATCTGCGGTACCCGCGTCTGCGGAGCGGAAAGATGAATTGCGGCGTTGCCGCATGAATTGGCTGCGCCATGAATTGCCTTCGGCATGAATTGACAACTGCGTTGTCATGAACGTAGATTTTCAATGCGGGAAATCATTTTATCATGACGGCTGCGCCGTCAATTCATGTGCCGTAAGGCACAATTCATGTCCCTTGGACATTTCATGGAGCGAAGCGAGAATTCATGGGGCTGTTCAAAAGTGTTTTTGAACAGCCCCTTTGGAATACTGTGTATCACTCCATCAGCAGAATCAGGTGTCCGCGGGATTCGAGCAGGGTGCCGATCCGCTGGGTGAAGGTCAGGCCGAACGTGCCGGTGTCGAGGTCGGCGTCGCGCTCGGCGCGGTAGAGCACATAGGCGCCGTCCTCCTCGGCAAGCGCCAGGAACCCGTCCTGCAGCTGAAAATCGGACAGGATCGAGGTATGCGTATCGAAGTCGAACCAGCCGACCTTTGCGCATTTGTCCTCGTTCGCGCCGAAGTGATAGGTGTACAGCAGGTCCGGTCCGTCGTCCCAGTCGAAGTCGCAGAGGATCACGTCGAGCACGCCCTTGCCGTCGGTGCCTTCGCCGAGGCGGTAGTATTCGCCGTTCTCGCACACGTACGAGCAGCCGAGGTCGATGCTGCGGATGACCGTAAAGCCCTCCGCGCCCTCCGGCGTCAGGTCAAGCCAGCGTTCGGGGTCCGAAAGCGCTTCGCCGTAGTCCTCCGCATGCGCGTCGTTGAGGTCGAGTCTGTCAAGCGGCGGCGCGGCGGTCAGGTGCTTTTCCGCCGGATACAGGCGGTTCGGCAGCGGCGTCGGCTCCGGCGTGGCGGTCGGCTCCGGCGTGGCGGTTGCCTGCCTGCCCTTGGCGCAGCGCTGTACGCGATAGGTTCCGTAGATCGCGCCGAACAGCAGCAGCAGCGCGACAAGGATACAGACGACGACGAACGCGCCCTTTCCGAGAACCGTTTTCCATTTCGGTGTTTCCATCAGTCATCCTCCAAAGCCCGAATTGCCCCGACGAGTCCCTCGTTCAGCCGCTTGAGGTGTATGCCGTCGATCAGACGGTGATTGACCTGCACGGTGTAGGGGAGCGTCATCCTGCCCGTTTCATCCTCCGAAAACCTGCCCCACAGAATGCGCGGGGTGCTGTCGGTATTGTCCAACGGAAACTCCTGCGCAATGTGCGTATAGTCGATCCACGGCAGCGAGGAGATGTATACGTCGTGTCCCGCGTCGTCCGCTTCCGCCGCGGGGATCGGGGAAGCGTTGTTCGCCTCCGCCGCCTTCATCCGCGCGGCAAAGCCGACCGGGGATTCGCCGTCCCGCCATTCGAGACCGCAGATGCCGAACAGCTCGTCGTCCCACGGATAGGTGTACGACGGGTTGCGGTGATCCAGAAGGTACACGTCCCCGCCGCGCAGCTCGAAGCGAAACGCCTCCACGCCGTTCAGCGCCTTCATCGTGACCCAGATCATCGTCGCGTAGAACGGGATGCCGCGCGCCTTTGCGTAGCGTACGGCGCCGGTCACGTCGAGCCGCCAGGTCAGGCTGTAGAACGGCACTTCGAGCCGTGCAAACATCTGATCGTGCGCATTTCTGCGCCAAAGGCTGCGGTCGATTTTCTGTTCCATGCTCAGAATACGCGCCGTGCGAACACGAACGCCTCCTTCCAGTAGTTTGTGGTGATCTTCGCCGTGATGACCTTGCCCTCGCCGGAGGACGGATAGATCATTCTGCCGTCGCCGAGGTAGATCGTGACGCAGTTGACGGCGTCGTTGCCGGGCGTCCTGAAAAAGCAGAGATCGCCCTTCTCCAGATCGTCCGTCGAATCCACGCGCATCCATTCGGTCATCTCCGAATAGCCCTTGCTCGTCTTGTGCCGCACCTTGACGCCCGCGGCATTCAGACAGTAATAGCCGAACCCGCCCGGATCGAAGCCGGTCTCCGCGCTCGTGCCGCCGCGCTGATACGGAACGTCGAGGAGCGCGGTCGCCGCGTCGCAGAACGCCTCCGCCTTTGTGCGGTCCGGCTCCGGCGTCGCGGTCGGTTCGGGCGTTTCCGTCGGTTCCGGCGTCGGCTCCGCGGTCGGGGCGTCGGTCGGCTCGGGCGTCGGGGCCGCGGTCGGTTCCGGCGTCGGCGCAGCGGTCGGCGCTTCGGTCTCTGTCGGCGCGGGCGTCGGCTGTTCGATCTGTCCGACGATCTGAATCCTGTCGTTCTCCGTCCGGGCGTCGCGGATTTGCTGCGGCGCGCAGGCAAGGAGCAGCGCCGAAAGCCACAGCGCGATCGCGATACGGATCCGTTTCATGTCAAGCCGCCTCCTTTTCCGGTACTGTGTCATGATTATAATATGAAGATGTCACCGAATCGTAAACGGAGTGTGAATAATTCGTGATTCAGCCCCAAAACACAAAAAAGTCACAAATAAAACGCTGCAATCAAGAAACTGCAGTTATAAACAAAGGAAGAGTCCCTTTCTTAACAATTTCCAATGACTATCATCTTGAGGGCTCTCTTTTTGTCGTTCGCTTCTCCGGTATATCGGAAAGCCCGAGTATATAGTCCGCACTTACTCGATAGTATTGGCATAACGCTATTATGTGCCTGACGGGTATTTCATTGATTCCGCTTTCGTATCTTGAATAGACTTGCTGTGTTGTTCCCAAATACTGCGCAAGTTCTCTTTGAGATTTATCATGATCCTCGCGTAATTCGCGAATTCTTTCCGTGTATTTTTTCATATTCCTTCACCTCAAAAAGCGTTGCAAGCATTATAAATTACGCCAATTAAGATGTATTGACATTACACCATATATGGTGTAATATGTTCGTTGAAAGCATTCTGTTTTCAGTATATGTACATCTGATTGTGCATATGCGGAATCGAATCATGATCTGCAGTGAGGGGACAAATGATGCGCAGCATCTCCGAAACCGAGCTTTTTGAAAAAGCGCATAACAATCTGTTTGATTTTGTATTGGAGAATACGGTCCATTCGGACAGCGCTGTGGTATTTACGTACTATGGAATCCGATTTTCCCTTGATACCTTTTGTTCCGATGTTTATCGCGCTGTCGATACGCTGCTCGACATGCATGTTTGTGCCGGCGATCGGATTTTGCTCAGCCTTCTTTCTACGCCGGAATCCATAGCGCTTCTGTACGCCTGCAGTTTGATCGGCGCGGTTCCGGTCATGACGGACGTGCGGCTTTCCGCTTCTGAATTATATTCTTTGATATGTGATACCAAGGTTAAGATTGCATTTTTGAATGATTTCCAAGTAACCGATCCGAAGCTGTTGACGTCTCCATCAACGTTAGAACGTCTGTTTGTCATTACGCCGTGTGACAGATTGCCCGCTGTCGCTCGTTGTCTACGAAGATTTAGCGAAGCATGGACCGGCAAGCCCTATCTGTTGTTCCGGTCCAAGCATAGCAAGTTATCCTTTTGGTATGATTTGGTTTGCGATCAATCGAAAGGCTTAAGGCGACACGACTTCCCTCATGCAAAAGACGGTCAATTGCTCTTTACAACGAGCGGTACGACGGGAAGCAGAAAATATGTTCGTATATCTTCCTTTGCACTGAATCTTGCGGCATGCCGTTACGAACTGTTTATGGACGTCTCGAAAATCAGTTCCGTTCTTTCCGTGATGCCGATTTTTACCTGCTACGGTTTTCTGAACTCCATTCATGCGCCGTTGCTATATGGAAAAGAATTGTTTCTTTATCCGATCTATTGCTTTCAGGCGTTTCCGCGCGTTTTGTTAAAAACGCAAGCAAGCGCAACCTTCGGTGTTCTCGGACAATGGACGGCTTTGCTGAAGGATCGTTCTGCGGCAAAATCCGATTTGTCTTTTTTGAAATTCGCTTCGTGGGGCGGCGATGGGTGTTCGAACGAGCAGATTGCGGACATCAATCGTTTCTTTGCATCGCACGGAAGCGCCACGAAACTCTATCAGGGATACGGCATGACGGAAACCGTATCGACTGCAACGTTACAAACACCGGAAGATTATGTACTCGGCTCGGCAGGAAAACCACTACCGTTCACAAAAATCTGCATCGTTGCAGATGGTACAGATCGTCCGTTGCATGCCGGTGAAATCGGCGAAATCTGTATCCATTCGCTTTGTCAGACAACCGGATATGATTTTGACGATAACGATACAGTACGTCTGATTCATGTTCATGAAGATGGACGGCGGTGGATACACTCCGGCGATATCGGTTATGTGGATGAAGACGGTCTTTTATTTGTCGTCGGAAGAAAAAAGAGGATGATTGTTACGGAAAACGGTACGAAAGTTTTTCTGTCACGATTGGAAGAATTGCTTTGCAATGAAAACCTTGCCGAAGACAGCGCAGCGATAGCGGTTTCCGCATCGGCAAATAGGGCAGAGAAGCAAATTATTCTGTATGTGGTTCCGAAAGCCGGTATTTCGGAAAGGCGTCAGAAAAGCGAGATACAGGCGGCGGTGCGAAAAAAACTGCCCGATTATCTGTATCCGAATCAAATCCTATTCGTAAAACACATTCCGAAAAATGCGCTCGGAAAGCCCGATTATCCGGAATTGACCGCACTATGGGAGGCGCGGGCTGCGGATATCTAAACAAAAGAGCATTCAAATAAAGGAAAGGAGATAGAAAATGGGAGTAGCATCTTTGGTTCTCGGCATAGTTTCCATAGCATTTAGTTGGTCCTATGGCCTTTATGCGGGAATAGTCGGTATTATACTTGGTGCAATCGCAAAAAAACGCGCATCAAATAACGGTACCGCAACAGGTACTGCAACAGCCGGGTTGGTCTGTTCGATCATCGGCGTAGTATTGAGTATCATACTTTGCATAATACTGTATGCAGTATACGGTTCGCTTGCATTGTTGTCCGCATTATAAAAATCATCGCAGCAATAAACCAATTATAACATGTAACAACGTCAAGGACGATAAATGCCTATCCTTGGAGTTGTAATACAATTTCTTTAGAGAAAAGAGAGAAATCGGCAAATAAACAGGGCAGCCTGCAATCAGACTGAAACGACAGGGACTAAGGCCGCTTCTGTTTTTGACAAGAAATAGAGACAATAAAAGCGGGGCGCGAAGCCCCGCTTTGAACCGTTGTCAGAACCGGTCGAGCAGTTCCACCGGCTTGATGAGGATCGCGCACACGATCACGGCAATGATCGTGTTCGGCAGCATATACGCGCCGTTGTAGACGACGGAGAACAGCACCGCGCCGGGCGTTGCGACCGACAGGCCGAAGAAATCCGCCGTCGCTTCCGCGTAGTCCTTATAGATCGTGATGCCGCTGACGAAGTGTACCAAAAACCGCGCGATGCAGCCGATCAAAGCGGACACCGGCAGAAGGCCCTTCTTTTTGCGGATCAGGCCCGCGAAGCCGACGAACGCATAGGCGACCGAGTAGTCGAGCAGCATGCTCTGCCAGTTGACCGCGGAGCCGCCCGCGAGGAAGAACTTGAGCGTGCCGAATGCAAGGCCCGCAAGAAGCCCCTCCAAGAGACCCCAGCGATACGCATAGACGATCAGCGGAACCATGACGAAATCGATCGATCCGCCGAGCGCCGCGATCGGGATCTTGAGATAGCTCAGCGCAAGCGCGAGCGCGATGCACACGCCGCCTTCCGCCAGCATTCTTGTGGTTGACCGTTTCTTTTGCTTTTCCATTTGTTTCCCCTCCGAAAAGAATAATGCCGCCCCGTCGGGACAGCATCCAAAGCCTATGAATACGCTTCCTACGATGGCATGACCCAACAGGTTCCAAGGGTGCTTCTCAGCCGAAGTGTTCGGCGCCCCTGCGTCCTGCTCATCATAGCAAAAAACGCGCGATTCGTCAAGAGTCGTGTGAAAAAACGGTAAAGGAACGCATACGGATCCGCACGGCGCCGAGGATCGATTCGATCTTCAGGCAGCCGATCGCACGGCTGCGGGAGTCCTCGCCGTAATTGCGGTCGTCCGACAGCACATAGACCGTGCCCTCCGGCACGCGCGTCTTCGGGATATCGAGCGGCGCGGTCGGCGTGTAGCGGTGTTCGTCGAGTCCGTACCGCCCGTCGATGATCAGGACGCCGTCCTTCGCTTCGACGGTCTCGCCGCCGAGCGCGACGATGCGCTTGATAAGGAGATTGCCCGACGCGTCGCGGAACGCCACCATGTCGCCGCGTTCAAAGGCGCGGAAGTGCTTGTACAGCCGGTCATAGAAGACTGTATCGCCCTTTTCGAGCGTCGGGAGCATCGACTCGTCCGCGATGTACACGGGCGAGAACCAGCCGAGCATCACGATCAGCACGATCGCAAGCCCGATCAGCCCCGCGAAGAGCCAGCGCAGCACGTTCTGCGAACGATGTTCTTTTCGAAAGCGGACGGACCGGGTCTCCATAGCGGTTATTTGCCGAAGCGGCGGAAGGGATAGAGGACGCCGCGCACCTTGCCGATGACGCGGTACAGCGGGATCGGTCCGACGTTCGGACTGCGCGAATCGATGCTGACGGAACGGTTGTCGCCGAGCACATAGATGCAGCCGTCCGGCACGGTCAGTCGTTCGAACTCCGTGAAGCCGACGCGCGACGCGGTCAGATACGGTTCGACAAGCGCTTCGCCGTTCACATAGACGACGCCGTCGTGCGCCTCGATCGTGTCGCCGGCGACCGCCGCCACGCGCTTGACGCGGGAGTTATAGGTCTTGCCGACCTGCACATAATATTCCTCGGGATAGTAGCAGATCACGATATCGCCCCGCTGCGGCGTTTTGAGGCAGTAGGCGAGCCGGTCGACGAACATGATGTCGTTCTCCTCGAGCGTATCGAGCATCGAAGCGCCGTCCACGCGCACCGGATCGATCACCACCGCGCGGACCGAGAGCACGATCAGCATGATCAGCAGCAGGTACAGCAAAAAATCGAGCGCGCGCCACGGTCTGCCGCCTTCGAGGTTTTCATTTCGTTTTTCCGCCTGCTTTCTCAGCTTGGCGATCGGTCGTATGATGTTCATTCGTCTGTCTCTTTCGGTAAGATCTGCTTTGCGGATTTTTGAAAATCCAGCCGGTCGAGCATCACGACGCGCCCGCAGCCGAAGCAGCGGAGCTTGACGTCCGCGCCGACGCGGGTGATCGTCCACCTGTTCTCGCCGCAGGCATGCGGCTTCTTCATGCGAACCGTGTCGCCCAGTTCAAATTGCCCGATCATTTCGTTCCTCTTGCTTTCCGTCCGCGCTGCGGGTCATGTTTCGTTCGCGCGGTAGCGGATATACCTGTCCGCGGCGTCCGCAATGCTGCCCGCCTTTTCCTCGTGCATCCAGTGTCCCGTATTGCGGATGCTGTGATAAACGCTCATCGGGAGGTCCTCCCGCAGCTCAAACAGCCGGTCGATCGGCTGCAGCTTGTCCGAATCGCCCCAGATGATGAAGAACTCGCGCTCGCGTTCCCTGATGCGTTCGATCGCGTATTCCTCGTCGAAGTTGCGGATCGCGTACATGATCGCCTGCCGCGACGCAAAGCTGTCGCAGGTCTTGTAGTACTGCGCCGCGACCTCCTTCGTGCAGACCGTGCCGTCGTAGTAGAACAGCGGCAGATACGCCTCGAAATCCTTTTCGCTGTACAGCTCGCGCCAGAGGAAGCCCAAAGGCCGTTCGAGGCGCCGGATCTTCTTCGGCATCCTGTCGGTGATCCCGCCGGGCGTCAGCGCAATGACCTTCATGAACCGGTCCGGGTATTTGACCGCCGCAAGCATCAGATACAGCGCGCCCATCGTCACGCCGAGCGCGTGCGCCTTTTTGATCCCGAGCGCGTCGAGACACTTCACCAGGATGTCCGCCATCTCGTCCATCGAGAAGTTCAGCGAATACGGGCGGTCCGAGTATCCGAAGCCCGGCAGGTCGACCGCGATCACGCAGTAGTTCTGCGCGAGGATCGGCATCAGCTTGCGCCAGGTGTAGATGGACTGCCCGACCGAGTGCACCAAAAGAAGCGGCTCGCCCTTGCCCATCGTGAGATAATGCACGCGGCAAGGCTCGGGCTTGGGCTTCGCGCCGGAAAAACCGGGGAGCTCAATGTTGAAAAAGTCGCCGATCAGATCGGAATTGACGATCGGTTTGTATTTCTGGTTCATAAAAACACCTCTGCTGTTCTTTGATTATAGCGCGCCGATCCGCACGATGCAAGAAAAGGGCGAAAACTTTTCTTTTCGTACATATTTTTGTGACAACTCTGACGCATCTCCCTGTTATCATGTGTACAAACGCCGCTTTTTTTGCAGCGCGCGTCACATTTTTCGTGCGGGAAACGCTTTCTTTGACGAACATGTTCCTACAAAAAACAAAGGAGGTACGGCATTGAAACACTGGTCACGGCTCATCAAAACCGATCCGGAGCGCGGCATCCGCGCGCTTTTGGACGCGCACGGCGGACTGGTCTATTTTACGGTGCGGAGAGTCCTGAAGGGGTATCCGGAGGACGATATCGAGGAATGCGTTTCCGACGTCTTTCTGTACATCTATCAAAACCGCGACCGGCTCGATCTCGAGGACGGGGCGATCAAGGCGTATCTTGCAAAGACCGCCCTGCACCGCGCGCTCGACCAGAAGCGGAGGGTCGCGCGCATTCCGATGCCGGTTGAGGACGCGATTTGGGATGCGGGCGCTGCGGACCGAAGCGTCGAGGAGGAGGCGCTCTCGAACCTCGAACGCGGGGAGCTGATCGAAGCGATCGTATCGCTCGGCGATCCCGACGCATCGATCCTCATCGCCAAATACTTTATCGGCATGAAGGGGAAGGAGATCGCCGCCATGCTGCACATGAAGGAGAACACCGTCGCCGCGCGGGCGGCGCGGGCGCTGAAACGCCTGAGAAAAACATGGAAAGGAGAGGAATACCGTGATTGACGTCCTGGAAAAGAAACTGTCTGAAGCAACGGAACCGGAAGCCGCCGTTTTGATGGAACGGTTCGATCCGGAAAGCTATATGGATGAGCGCGTGCGTGCGCGCATCGCCGCGCGTCTCAATCAGAAGATCAGAGAGGAGCGCAAACCGGAACGGCGCGCGCTGCGCTTCCCTTGGAAAAAGGCGCTGATCGCCGCCGCGGCTTGCGTCGCGATCTATCTCGTGCTCGGCTTCACCGTGCCCGGCGTGTCGAACGCGCTCTATCGCGTGTTCCGTCCGGACTATCAAAGCGGCGCATACTTTGCGACCCCGCCCGAGCAGCGCGAGCCGATCGAGGATATCTCCGAATCCGTCTCGCGCTTCGATGCAAAGGACGTCGAATCGCACGTGGAACTGTTGGGCGAATACACGATCCTGACCCGCTACGATAAGGAGTACAACGAACTGGCGCACGATTCGTCCCATCGCGTCGCGCGCGGACTGCCGCCCTATCGCGCCGGGGACTATGCATATCTCAAGGATATCCGGCCCGAGGTGCGCGAGGTCTATTACGACGGTTCGCATCTGTTTGTCAATGTGTTCCTTGCCTGCGACGATCCGGAGGCGTTTCTTGCCGACCGGTACGGCGGCACGCACCGGCACAGCTTAGAGATCAACACGTTCGGCGTTACGTTTCTGGCGGTCGACGGCGAACGGCGGGACACGACCTGGCTGCCGACGCGCGCCGACGAGAGCGTGACGGAGCAGAACGGGCAAAAGGGGCTCTGGTATTCGACGTCGTTAGAGCTCGATACGCCGCTGCCCGACGGGCTCTGCGAATTGACGCTGCTCTACTACATCTATGACTGCGACGTCGACGATATGGCGTCGACCGGCAACGTGGCGCGCGCGGTGCATACCGTTTCGTTCGACACGTCCGCGGGCAACCGCTACGCCGGCGACACGTTTGAAGCGGCATTTTCGGGCTCCGCGCCGATGACGCTCTTTGACGTTGATGAAAACGGCGAGGAAACGGCCTTCCGCAACCGCCTTGTTTCGTTCGACGGTCTCAGAATGCGCTTTGCCGTGCGGTATCTGCCGAGCGGATTGCGGGTCGAAGGCGAGATCGTCGAAACGCCGCGGGACTGGACGGAAGCGGAGCGGACCTCGCTCGACGGCTTCTTCCTTTCCGCAATGGTCTTTGACGCGGAATGCAGCGGCGAGACCTTCACCGTGCCGTATTGGGAGATCCGGCGCGACGGCGGCAAGTGGATCTTCGAACTGCCGGTCTTTCCGTCCGAATACCGGGACGCGGGCACGATCGTGCTGATTCCGCGCATCCGGTATCTGAGCCGATTCGATTACGTGATCGACAACGACGACGATCCGACGCAGCCGGTCAAGGGCACGACGGTTTTAGAACTCGGCGCCGAGCCGGTCGAGATGCCCGCGCACACGAGATGGACGATCCTCGAAACGCCGCTTTCGGAAACGCGCATCGAGATTTCGCTGCCCGCGGGCGAATAAGGGGGTGTGCGCAATGAAAAAACTGGCTGCCCTGCTTTGTCTGCTGCTTCTTCTTGCCTGTGTGCCGACGCCGGAAAAGGAAGCCGTGGTCTATCGCGGCGACGACGCGACGCCGAACCCCGCGCGCGTCGAACACGCCGACCTTTCGGCGATCCCCGAACACCTGTACCTGACGAGCGAGCCGCAAAAGGGCGTCACCCTGCAGTTCGACGCGGACGTGAAAATCGACCGGAACGGCACGTTTCCGATCTTAGAGGTGCGCGCGCTCGATACCGTCGCCGATCCCGCGTTCTGCGAACGCCTTCTCTCGCTGCTCTGTCCGGACGGCAAGGTCTATGAACGCTGGCAGCCGACCAAAGCGGAGCTCAAGGAGGAGCTGCTTGCCGCAACCGCCTATGACGGTCGCTGGGGCTCGATCTTTGAGATGGAGGACATGCCGGAGATTCTGAAATACTTCGAAGAGACCTATCGCACCGCACCGGACGAGCCGCAGCGCACGGCGGTCGATCCCCGAAACGGGTTTCTGCCGAATCACAGCTATTATATCGAACGGCAGGACGGCGGCACGGCGCTTCTGACCTTCCCTTCGGAACGGAACGGCGGCACATGGGTCGACGATTCCCGCACGGACTACGGCGCCGAGGATTTCATCGAGCCCGGCGACCCGCCGCTCGACGAACCGCCAATCTCCGAACGGGAGGCGATCGCGCAAGCGGACGCGCTTCTTGCGTCGCTCGGCGTCGAATGCACGTCGCTTCTGTGTACCGAACGCGGCTTCGGCTGGCGGCTGTACGACCGCACGGAAAGCGTTTGGATGTGCACCTATGTGCGCAAGGTCGGCACGACAAACTCGAACGATCAGCGCCGGGTGTTCGGATACCAGTATCCGCGCGACGCCGCCACCGCGCTCGGCGCGCCGTGGGAGGGCGTGGAATACATCCGCGTCACGGTCGGCAGCAAGGGCATATGCGAGGTCTGGTGGTCGGGGCTTTGCAAAACGATCGCAGTCACGGAACCCGATGCGGCGCTCTGCGATTTCGATCAGATCCTTGCACGCTTTCAGGAGCAGCTCGGCTACCGGTACGCGATGCCCGAGGGCGGCGTGACGATCTCGATCGAAACGCTGAAGCTGACCTACGGCGTCGTCAGCGAAAAGGACAGGCGCGGGTACGGGCTCTATATTCCGATGTGGGAACTGTGTTACCGGATGGATACGGACGCTCAGGCAGGCGTCTGGAAGATCTATCTTTCCGCGCTCGACGGCTCGACCGTCGAACCGCGGATCACGACCGACAGCCTGCTGCGCGAATCGCAGTCGCCGTAAAGCGCATATCGTGCGGCAGCGCCGTATATCGTGTTTGCGTCAGCAAACATATCGCGCAGCCTTTCGGCTGCCTTTTCTGCCCCTTCGGGGCGCGATATGGCTTCGCCGCGAGATACCTTCGGCGCGATATTCCTTCGGAACGATATGCGCCTGACGGCGCGCGAGTCGGAGCAGTTGTATTCGTGCCGAAGGCATATCGTGCGGCAGCGCCGTATATCGTGTTTGCGTCAGCAAACATATCGCGCAGCCTTTGGCTGCCCGTTCCGCCCCGTCGGGGCACGATATGGCTTCGCCGCGAGATACCTGCGGCGCGATATTCCTTCGGAACGATATGCGCCTGACGGCGCGCGAGACGGAGAGAGTTGTTTTCGTGCCCCGGGCTATGCCGCCGTATGGACCGAGACGGAAAAGGTCTGCACCGATTTGAGCGCGCGCATCAGCGAGAGCAGCTCGAGCACGGAGAGGCTTGCGGAAAACGCATCCTTCGCGGCGGCCTTGAACGCCGGGATCTCCCAGAGCGAGATCTCGGACAGGTATCGCACGACCCCGACGCCGAACGCCCCGAGCAGTTCGGCACGCTCCGCGCCGGATCCGTCCAGTATGGCGGAGAACGCCGCGGCGTCGACGCTGCCGCCGTCCGTTTCGATCGCGGGGACGAAGGAGAAGAACGCATCCATGCACGCGAGATCGACGCAGAGATAGTGCGAAACCTGCACGCCGACGAGGTTCTTGATCGCCCAGACGAGATTCCAGCAGCCGGCGCGCTGCGTCTTTGCGCGCATACATGCCGTTCCGATCGGCACAAGATCGAGCCGCAGCACCTCGGCGTTTTCGCCGAGCGTATAGACCGGCGCTTCCGTTTCCGCGGGGATCGCGGTGATCTCGGCAAGCGGCGGCTGCACCCGGACAAGCAAAACGGCGACCGCCGCGCCGTTGCGCGTGCCGATCGCCGCAAATTCCCTGCAGTCCGCGTCGAAGCGTCCGACGCGCGCGTCCGTCCGGATCCGCGCCGCGCCCGCATCCGCCTCCGGCGACGACGGCGCGGTCGCCGTCGGTATGCGCGTTTCGTCCGGCACCAGCGGCAGATAATACGGCGTCGGCGTCGGCGTGGGCGAGGGGGCGGGCGTTTCGGTCGGCGTCGGCGTCGGTTCCGCCGTAAACGAGGGCAGCGGCGGTTCCTCCGGCACCGGTTCGCCCGAGCCGCTGAGCGCGATCCATAGAATCAGTCCCAGCAGCAGCAGGACGGCGACGCCCGTAAGCGAACCGAGCAGGATCTTTTGTTTGCGTGTGAGTTCCATACGAAACCTCCGAATACGACGTTTCCGTTAGTCTGCGCCGCTTCCGCTGAAATATCCGCGCACTTCCTATATTATCCGGAATTTCTTGCACAGCAAAGCAAATCGGGTTATAATACGGTTATCTCTTATTTCGGAGGGGTATTTCATGAAACGTGAAAAACTGCGCAAAATAATCCTTGCGGCGATCTTCATCGCGCTGATCGTTCTGCTTGCATTCACACCGATGCTCGGCTATATCAAGATCGGTGCGCTGTCGATTACGACCGTCATCATCCCCGTCGTCATCGGCGCCATCGTGCTCGGTCCCGCCTACGGCGCACTGCTCGGCCTGATCTTCGGTCTGACGAGCTTTCTGCAGTGCTTCATGGGCGATGCGTTCGGCGCGGCGCTGGTCGGCATCTCGCCGTTCCGCACGTTCCTGACCTGCATCGTTCCGCGCGTGCTCGTCGGCGTCGTTCCGGGGCTTCTCTATCGCCTGATCATGAAGCGCCCGACCAACAGCCGTTCGGTCGCGGTGTTCGTCGCGGCGATCGCGGGCGCGCTCACCAACACGGTGTTCTTCCTGGGCTTTCTGGGGCTGCTGTTCGGCAGAACGGAACCGATCCGGAATCTGTATGAGGTGTTCGGCGTAAACTCTCTGCTTGCGCTTTTAGTCGCAATGGCGGGCGTCAATGCGATCGCGGAAGCGGTTGCGACGGCGATCATCGCGCCGCCGGTGTATTTCGCGCTGCTGCCGCATAAGAAGGTCGTCGGCGTGGACCTCGGCGCATCCGGCTCCAAGATCGTTATGATGCAGGGCAGCAAGCTGCTGAAATCCACGCTGAAGCAGCCGGACGAGACGCTCGAACAGGCGCTGCTTCGCTTCGGCACCGAAGGCGCGGAGTGCATCACGGTCACCGGCGTCGGCGCGGCGGCGCTGCCCGAAACGCTTGCGGGCAAGAAGATCGTCAAGGTCGACGAGTTCGCGTCGCTCTATCGCGGTGCGTCGATCACGGCAAAGCGGCTCAACATGATCGTCGCCAGCGTCGGAACCGGCACCGCGTTCGTGCGCGTCACGCCGTTCGGCGCATGGCATCTCGGCGGCTCGGGCGTCGGCGGCGGTATGCTGCAGGGGCTGAGCGAAAAGCTGTTCGGTAAATTCGAGCCGAAGGCGCTGCAGGCGCTTGCGCAGAAGGGAAAGGCGGAGAACTGCGATCTGCTCCTGAAGGACGTCACCCAGGGACAGATCTCGAACCTCACGCCCGAAACGACCGTCGCGAACCTCCAGAAGGCGGGCACGGCGGACGACGCTTCGCTCGCTCGCGGCGTCTATACGCTGATCTTCCAGAGCATCGGCGTCATGGCGGCGTTCTGCACCAAGGCGCACCTCACGCGCACGGTCTTTGTCTGCGGCACGATCCTCGATTCGCAGCCGATCGCAAAGGAAATGCTCGACGGCATCGCGAAGCTCCACAAGGTCAAATTCGTGATTCCCGACAACGCGGCGTTCATCACCGCGATCGGTTCGACCCGTCAGGTGCAGAGCTGATTCGGAAATTTACGGGAATTTGAAAAAAAGGCTTGCATTCTTCGCGCACATTTGTTATAATGCGCGTTGCGAGCGCTGATGTAGCTCAGTAGGTAGAGCACGTCATTGGTAATGACGAGGTAGTCAGTTCGAATCTGATCATCAGCTCCACGTCGCCGCGGACGTCGCATCGTTCGCGGCGACGCTTTTGTTTTTGGGAGAAAACCGCGCAGCTTGTAAGAAGCGTCGCCGCTCGCCCGCTCCGTCGCGGCTCCTTTCCGCAAAAGGTCACGCTCGGTTCGCCTGTTCGCTCCAAAAGGCTTCCCCTTGAGGGGAAGCTGGCTGCGAAGCAGACTGATGAGGTGTGCAGGGCAACGAACGCGCGGAGCGTTCGTCCGATC
>JAEEGL015140067.1_pt1 | contig 15136 bp, 14 predicted proteins | sample 9134231 | NCBI WGS metagenome assembly JAEEGL01 (sample SAMN16246548, study PRJNA631951) | gut metagenome | biome: gut microbiome; feature: rumen; material: fiber-attached | host: Bos | place: Iran: Karaj | collected 2018-10 | reverse complement strand
TACGTCGCCTGGGCGAAGCGTGAGGAAGACATGCCTCCACGCCTCCTCTGCGCTTCGCGACAGCAGAAGCGACTGCCTGCCGGCATCCTTAGTGAAGTTCCTGAAGGCGAGATAGAGGTCGGCTATGTCGCCGCCGGGAATCGGGTCTTCGAACGCCGAATACACCGGCACAAGAACCACCTCGTCGGCGGCAGCGAACGCCGGGGGGAACTCGTCGCGCAGCGCACGCGTCCTGCTGTAGCGGTGCGGCTGGAATACCGCGCGCACGCGCCTGCCGCCGACCGACGACGCCATCTCGACAGCGCACTTGAGCTCGGCCGGGTGGTGGGCGTAGTCGGTGAATATCCTGACGCCTGACTCTCCCGACGAAAACACGCTCTCGAAGCGACGGTCTGGAAGCGCAGACACTGCGGATGGAAGTTCGTCCGCCACTTCGGCGGAGGAGTGCCCGCGGGAAAGCGCAACGGCCGCAGCCGCAAGCGCATTGCGGACATTGTGGTCGCCAAGGACAAGCTTCCGAAGCCCCGGGAAGTCACGTTCGCAGATGTGCACCGAATCTGCTAAGCCCGCAGGGAGCGCGGGAGGCTCGCCAAGGCCGAAAGTCACAAGCCTTACGCCTGGGCGTATCGACTCGCACACAAGCGAAAGCGCCTTCGGGTGGTCCGCGCAGACTATGACGCACGACCGCGTGTTCGCAATGGCCTTGCGGTAGCAGTCGAAGTAGTCCTCTGCGCCCGAGAAATGCTCGAGATGGTCGAAGTCGACTGCATTGAGGACCAGCTCCGACGGATGATACAGCGCTAGGGTCCCGTCGGACTCGTCAGCCTCAACGACAAGCGGCCCGCGCTTCACGTCCGCGAATGCGCTGCCAGGTGCGGCCACGGGCATCGCGCCTGTCTCGCCGCCAATGCACCAGCCAGGATCTTCGCCAAGGGCCGCGAGCAGCTTCGCGGCGAAAGTGGAGGTTGTCGTCTTGCCGTGCGTGCCGCAGACGGCTATGCCGTCAGACGCGGACACGACTTCCGCAAGCACTTCGCCGCGGTAGCGCACGTGAGCGCTCCTGCGGGCCTCCGCGAACTCCTCGTTGTCCGCACGCACGGCGGGCGTGACGATGGCGGTGACGTCTGCGCCGGCAGCCTTCACATGCTCAGGCGAATGCCCTGCGAACACGCGGACACCGAGCGACGAAAGCCATTCCGTCCGCGGCGAAGGATGAAGGTCGCAGCCGGAGACGTTCTCGCCGCGCGCCTTCATCAATGCCGCGAGCCCGGCCATGCCAACCCCGCCGACGCCTATGAAATGGAAGTTCGCCACCGGCCGGACCTCTCTGGGCGGGACTCAGCGAAGGCGGTATTCCGCCTTTGGAGTGGTTCCCTCGTCGATGCGCGCCTTGATCTTGTCGGCAAGTCCGTCGGCGCTCTCGAACAGGAACGACGAGCGCAGCAGGCTTCCAAGATCGGTGCCCTCCTTGTAGCGGTAGACGCGGATGTCATCGGCACCGGCCATTTCGCAGAGGGCGTCGAAAGCGTCCTCCTCGTAGCCTATCGCGTCGATGAGCTTCGCCTCAAGCGCGTCCTTTGCGGTCAGGATGCGTCCGTCGGCATAAGGCTTGATGTCCTCTGGCTTCATGCCGCGGCCTTTCGCTATGACCTCAATGAAGCGGTCGTACGCCTGGTCCACGGCCCTCTTTATGATCGCGGTATGCACTGCGTTGGTGGGCTGGAGCATGTCGAGCATGTTCTTGTTCTCGCCGCTCGTGATCGGGACCGACGCGATGCCTATCTTCGACGCAAGCTCAGACGCGTTGTAGTTCGGGACGATGACGCCGATGGAGCCGGTCCACGACGTTGGATGGGCCATTATCTTGTTGGCCGCGGACGCAACGTAGTACCCTCCGCTCGCCGCCATGTCGCCGATGAGGGCGAGCACGAAGCGGTTCGTGTCGGACTCGCGGAAGCGCATGAGGGCGTCAAACAGGATGTCGCTCATCGTCACCTCGCCGCCAGGCGAATTGATCTCGAGGAATATTCCGTCAACGTCGTCGTCTGCCTGCGCCGCGTGTATCCTGTCGAGCACCGCGCTTGCCGAGTAGGGGCTGACCTCGCTGAAGATGCCGCCGCGCTGCGCAGAGCTGGCTATGACGCCGTTGAGCTTGATGCGGATGACCTTTGGCCCATCCTCCTTCCCTCCGCCGAGGGACCACACTTCCGTCAGCTCCGGCACCTCGTCCTGGGGTCCGTCTCCGGTAGAGTCCTGCTGGTTCATCATGGAATCCATGCTTTGAGTGCAGCTTCCGACGATCAGCGCAAGGAGCAGGACGATCATGAATCCCATGAGGCCGAGTGTGCCTGCTGCCACAAGGCACCCTATCATGCAACCGTTGCCCTTTCTGCTCGGTTCGTCTCCACCAACTGTGACTGGATTCATCGCATAATCTCCTGTTTGGGGTAACCGTGTATATACATCGTGGAACCGGGGTCGTCACGACCCCGGATGGACCGGGTGCCCGCCGGCCTTGCACATCGGGCATTCCGAAGGCTCCCAGGTCTGGGCCGTCATCTTGACCAGCGCATAGGTGGGATAGGCGAAACTCGCCTTGCCCTGCGAGCGGTCAACGAGAACAGCGACTGCCGCGACCTCTGCGCCGGCCGCGGTAACGAGGTCTATCGTCTCCTGCACGCGGCCGCCGCGGGTAATCACATCCTCGGCGACCACGTAGCGCTCGCCAGGCTTCAGGGCGAAGCGGCGCATCGCGAGCTTGGTTATGGGCTTCCCTGTGGCGTCTACGCCCTCGCCCTGGACCTTTTCGGCGAACACGCACTTCGTGTCGAGCGCACGGGCAACCTCGTGGCCGACGAGTATTCCGCCTACGGCAGGCGATATCACGCCGTCGACCTTGCCGAGCTTTCCGTCCGCGACCATGCGCGCCACGAGCTCGTCGCAGAGCCTGCCGGCTATGCGCGGGAAGCGCAGCACGTTCGCGCACTGGAAATAGCGGTTCGAGTGGAGCTTGGACCTAAGCTCGAAATGGCCGTCCAGCAGCGCTCCGGTCTCGGAGAACACCTTCATCACTTCTTCGTCTGTTATCATCTTCTTGTTCCTTTCTTAAATGGGGTAAGCCCGTCGAACTTCAGCAGCTCCGCACGCGGGAAAAGCACCTCCGTGGACAGCGGGGCATAGTCCGCCGCAAGCTCCTCCGGCGGAGGCGCGGCCAGCGAAGGGGGCGTAAGCGGATTCACCGACGGAGACTCCGGGAGGCTTGCCGCGTATGGGGCCGGAGGGGCCTTGCGCCGGCGCACGGTGGCCGGAGGCGCGGGGCGCACGGCGTGTTCAAAGGCAACATCGACAGGGTCGAACTCCACGGACACCGGGTCGCCGCGCTCCAGCTGCCAGGACGTGCGCACGCGCGCCATTGCCGCCGAGCTCTGGTCCGCCGTCAGCCGGACGAACGCGGCCGTCGGCGCGGGAGCGCGGTGGACGCGCGGCACAAAGCCAAAGACGGCACTGCGGAGGCGTGTCGCAAGCATAAAGGCGAGGGCAAGCGGCACAACCAGATACACTGCGGCGAACGAGGATACGCGGGACACCCTCGGACGGTAGCGCATGCGTATGATGGGCAGTCCGCTCACTCTTCCCTTTCCGCCACCTGGACCATCGCAACCCCGGCCCTGCGGGCGATGTCCGTGAACTTCATGACTTCTCCGTGCGAGACGCGCCTGTCGCACATCAGCAGCAGCTCGCGGCGCGGCGACGCGCCGACCAGGTCGGAAAGGCGCCCGGTCAGGAGCCGCACAGACGCTTCGTCGGAAAGCACGTAGCGCGCATCGTCGAAATACACAAGCGTCTCAGTGCCGCCCGCGGTCTCGCGGGGAACCGATAGCATAAGCGCGACATGCTCCGGGTGCAGGTCGGCGGACGCCCTGCCGGACGGCAGGTCGAACACCGTGCCAGGCTGAGAGACAAACTGCCCGGAGATGACGTGGAACATGACCAGCAGCAGGCATACTGTAATCCACGGCGCGGCCGCAACGAGCGGCTTCGCCCAGCCTGGGCCGTTGGTCCATATGCCCTCGTTGCGGCGGCGGCGCCAGCCCCACGTGCCGTGGTCGCGCGATGTGAAGTCAACGCCCATCAGCCCTTGACCTCCGACGAGACCAGAAACGCGACGATGCGGCTCGCCGCCGCCTCGAGGTCGGACGTTATCCTGTCGATGCGCGCCCTCAGCACCTCGTGCATTATCTGCACCGGTATCGCAACGGCGAGGCCTGCGCCCGCAGTGGCGAGCGTTCCGACGACGGCCTGCAGGAGGTCGGCGCGGGACACCAGCTCGGACGAGTTGAGCACCTTGGCCACGTCAACGAGCCCAAGCACAGTCCCAAGCAGCCCCAGGAGAGGCGCGATCTGCGCGATGAGGGCTATAGGCGCAATGCGCCTGTCGAGACGTCCCACCTCTGCCCGGCCAGTTGAGTCGACTGCCTCATGCAGCGACTCGCGCGTGCCGTGCCTGTTTCGTATGGCGGCTGCAACGACCGACGATACCGCGCCGGGGCTGTCGTCGCAGATTGCCAGCGCCTCGCTCTCGTTGCCCTTCGCCATGACGTTGGTCACTCCGACTATGAAGTCGGCGTAGTCTATCCTGGCGCGCCGCAGGGCAAACCAGCGCGCGATGAACAGAAGCACGGCGACGACGCCGATGAAGGCGATCGTCCAGAAGATCAAGCCACCAGTTCCTATCAAAGGCAGGTTCACAATATGCTCCTTTTGCCGCCTATGCGGCCGATGCGTTTATATGCCTCTTCCGAAGCAGGGACGCCGGCAGTCGCCACAAGCTCCAGTATTTTCCTGGCCTGGGTAAAGTCCCCGCGGCCCTCGAAGTAGTCGGCCAGCGCAAATGCGGCGCGCGCGAAGAACGTCCGGCCACGGTCGTCAAACCACGTGCCGTTCGCGCGTGCTTCGCGGAAGGCGAGCACCACGTTGGCATAGTACTCGTCGATTGCGTCCGCCATTCTCCCGGTCTTCTCCAGCGTCTTGCCGATCTTGAACGAGACCGAAAGCCTGTCGCCCGACGACAGCGAAGCCGCGCGCGATATCTCGCGGTATGCGGCCAGGGCCTCCTCGTAGCGCTGCTCGTTGTCCGCCCCAAGCGCGAAAAGGCAGTCCGCGCGCAGAAGCGCCGCGCGTATCGCATTCGGGGTCTCGGTCTCGCCCTGGGCCACGCGCTCAAGGACAACCACGGCCTCGTCGAAGCGGGCAAGCTCCATCAGGGCCTCCGCCTGAACAAGGAGCCCCTCCGCAAGGACCCTGCCGGAGGCCTTCGACTTCACCACGCCGCTCGAGACCTCGACTGCATGCGCAAAGTCGCCCGCGGCCGAGGCCGCGCGCGCGGCCCAGACGTACGCCTCAGCCGCATGCGGCTCGTTCGGCCATGTCTTGGCGTAGTGCTCGAACCCCTCGAGGGCCTTGGCATAGTCGCTGTGCTGGTATTCGAACTTTGCAAGCCACAGCGAAATCTCCGGCGCAAGCGGGGACTTGGGGAAGTCCGAAAGCACGGCCGTGGCAAGCTTCTTCGCTTCGTCGTCGCGCCCAAGCCCGTATTCGCAGAGCGCCGCGAGGAAACGGAGGGAGTCTGCGCGAGACGGCGATTCCTTTGCCGCGGCGTCGAAGTCCTTCCGCGCGTCGGTGAAGTTGTACGCGCTGTACCGGGCGCGTCCGCGTCCGATGCGCGCGTCGACGGCGATGGATGGCTTTACCGAGGGATCCGAAAGGAGCTTGTCGTATATTGATATCGCCTCGTTCACCCTTCCAGACTTTGTGTCGTAGGCAGCCGCCGAGAGCGCGGCATCGCCGGCATAGTCGCCGCCGCGCTTGGCGATCTCCCTGTATACATCGGCTGCTTCGCGCGCCTTCCCGCAGCGGTCCAGCGCACGCCCGCGGCTGAACATCGCCTTTTCCGCGATTTTCTCGCCGGCATAGCGCTCGGCCACGCCTGCATACACAAGCGCAGCCTCCTCGGCCTTGCCGTCCTGGAGTAGTATCTCGCCCTGCTTGAACTCGCAGCGCGCCTTGTCGGTCGCGTTCGTGGCCGCCTTTGCCGCGCTCGCGAACATCCCGATTGCGTCGCTGCGCTTGCCGAGCTTGAGGAGCGCGTATCCGCGGCCCTCGAGCACCCTGAAGTCCTGCGAGGCGTCGGGGTACGTCTCGAGGAAGACCTTGTACTCCGTGGCTGCGGTCTTGTCGCCGAGCTCAAGCAGAGTGTCTGCCAGCTTAAGCTGCGACTCGCGCGAGTCGCTAGCCTCGGGATCGGAGCGGACCTGGTCCTTTACTACGGCTACGCCCTCAGCCCTCGTTGCGGGATCGGCTATAAGCTCGAACCCAAGGCAGAACCCAGCAGTGCGCTTGTTAGCAGGGCTGGAAGCGCGTTCCACGGCGGATCGCGCAAGGCTTATGGCCTCGTTCGTGGCACCGGCCCTGAACTTGAGTTCCGAAAGCTTTGTCGCGCCTGTCACAAACGCATTCTCCGTGGTGTTGGACCCTGCCGCAACCAGGCGCGACCAGATGGCCTGCGCCTCCGCAGTGTCGGAGATACGCATGGAGATGTCCGCGGCAAGAAGCCTCGCCTCGTCGCCCGCCGGCCCAGCCGCAGCGACGGCGCCCTGCGTCTTGAGCACTGACACTGCGGCCTGATGCTCGCCGAACCCCTCAAGCGCGCGCGCCCAGTCGACGGCATTGGACACCTTGACGTCGCCTTCCGCCTTTTCGGCTATCGCGGCGAAGCGCGCTTCGGCGTCGGCGCGCTTGCCGAGCTTCGCAGCAAGCCGCGCCCGCAGGCGCTCCGCCAACATGGTGTACGCCGGGTCGGCAATGGGCTTCTTGAGCATCAGCACCGCAGGGGCGTATTCCTGCCTTTGCTCAAGCGACCATGCGAGCCAGTACCGAAAACCGTCGTCCTCCGGATTCCCCCACTCGCGCATGCGCGCGGGGATTCCCCAGACGTCTCCGCTTGAAGACATCGCCTCGAGTATGACGAGCCGGGCCTGAGTCTCGGTCGACTTGTCCTCTCGCGCCGACTTCTCCGCATACTTCATGGCCGTGGACCAGAGGCCATCGCGCAGGGCGGACTTCGCAACGTCGAGGTCGGAAGCCGCCGCAGATGCGGCGACCGCGACAAGAACCATGAATGTAAGTCTTTGTAGCACCTTTGCTTCCGCCTTTCGGACGTATAGTCACTGCAGCGAACCGGCGTACCCCATTTCGGCGAGGAGCCTGCCGTTCTTCATCCACCCCGGCTCGACCTTGACCCAGAGCTCGAGGCGCACCTTCACCCCGAACGCCTCGGAAAGCTCAGGCTCCGCGGCATGGCGGACGTACTTGAGGTTGGACGCGCCCTGGCCGATGACGATGCCCTTCTGGGACGGGCGGTTGACATAGACGTCGGCTGACACTTCCCATGTCCCGCGCTTCTCCACGATGTCCCTCACCGCGATCCCAAGCTCGTGCGGGATCTCGTCGTGGAGGCGGGAGAGGAACTTCTCGCGTATCGTGTCGGCTATCGCGAGCTTCCTCGGGTAGTCGGTGACTATGTCCTCCGGGAACAGCGGCTCGCCTTCCGGCGCGAACTCGAAGAGCGCGTCGAGCAGCTGGGCGCACCCGTCGGGACGGACCGCGGCGCTCTTCACCCAGACCGGGCTGCAGGGAGGCAGCGGCTCTCCGTCCTTGGCGCGTCCGGACTCCCTGAACTTCACCTCCGCCTCCTCGAGCGTCTTGGCCCAGAGGTCGCGGAACTCCTGCTCGCGGAACGACTTCCTGTCGCACTTGTTTAGCGCGAACACGAGCTTCTCCGGGCGCTCCTTCGCGACGCGGGCCATCCATCCGCCGTCCTCGAGCTGCGGCTCGCGCGATGCGTCGAACACGACGAGAAGCACATCCACGCCGGCAGATGACGCGCGCGCCATGCCGTTGAGTATCTTGCCGAGCGGGCCTACGGCCTTGTGCAGGCCGGGCGTGTCGAGGAGGACCAGCTGGCCGCGCGGGTCAGCCACGATGCCGCGTATGGTGTTGCGCGTGGTCTGCTCCACAGGCGAGACGATGGAGACCTTCTCGCCGACGAGCCTGTTGACGATCGTCGACTTGCCGGCGTTCGTCCTTCCTACCACTCCTATGACGGCGCTCTTCAAGGTCCTCGCCCCCTCACTTGCCGACCGGCATCTTGTAGCCGTTGAACGAATGCGTGTTGTAGAGCTGCTGGCCGGGAACGACGCTGAGCCCCATCGCCTTGCGGATTGCGACGATGTCCTTGACGAACTTCGGCGCCAGCTGCTGGACCTTCGCGCCGTGTCCCGAGGCGAGGAGAAGAACCTGGCAGTACGCGTCGGCGTTCTCGGCGAACCACTCGGCCTCCTCGATGTCGCGTCCGCCGCACACGATGCCGTGGTTGGCCATGAACACGACGTTCGACTTCTTGGCGGCCTCGGCCACCGACTTGGCGACATCGTCCGTGCCAGGGGTCGCGTATGGCGCCACCGGAATCTGCGACAGGAAGATGTCGGCCTCGGGGTTCACGCCGTTGGGCGGCGCGATGCCGGCGAAGATGAACGCGTTGCAGTGCGGCGGGTGGCAGTGCATGCAGGCGTTCATGCCGGTCGCCTTCATCATCGCGATGTGGACCTTGACCTCGCTCGTGCGCGGGCGGTACCCGCAGAGCTGCCCGGCGTTCATGTCGACCAGGCAGATGTCGGCGGGCTCCATGAAGCCCTTGCAGCAGAGCGTCGGGGAGCAGAGCACGAGGTCTTCGCCGACGCGCACGGACAGGTTTCCGCCGTTGCCGTCGGTATATCCCTTGTTGTAGATGCGGCGGCCCATCTCGCAGATCTGCTCCTTGACGCGCATGATCTCGGGGCACTCGAAGAACTTGTCGAGCTCCTTGCGAGTCTTCGGCTGCTTCCTGTTCTTCCAGTCGAAGGCCCTGTTCACCAGGGGCGGGTTTATGTACAGCTTCGAATCCATTTGTTGTCCTTTCGTTTAATCAGTCAAAGCTCCACGCCGGATGCTTCAGCGGCTGGCATCATCCTCCGCGACAGGGCACGGCGGAAGACCCTTGCCGTCGAGAAGGTTCATGCAGATCGCCCGCGTCTCGGGCGGGAAGTCCCCGTTCACGATCCACTTGAGGTATCCGCGCTCGTTCTTGAGGAGGTCCAGCACCCGCTCCCCCTTCTTCTTGCCGAAGTTGACGAGCAGCTCGCCGTTGACCCAGCGAAGCGTCCCGTTCGCGTCCACGGACATCGGATCGACGGGGGCGACAAGGTTCTCGATGCCGGCCGGCGTCTTGGGGAGTTCGGGGTAGCGGTCGAGCTGGGCCTTCAAGACCTCGACGGTCGCGCGCGTGTCGGCGGACGCATGGTGCGCGTCCTGCAGCTCCTTGCCGAGGTAGAACCGCACTGCTGCCGAGAGGTCGCGGCGCTCGAAGTGGCGGAAGATGCGCATGACGTCGACGCGCCTGCGGTTCTTCGTGTTGAAGATGCGTCCCGTGCGGGCGAACTCCTCGACGAGGCACGGGATGTCGAAGCGGTCGGAGTTGAATCCCCCGAGGTCTGCGTTGGCGAAGAACGCGGCAATCTCGTCGGCGACGTCGTCGAACTTCGGGCAGTCCTTCACGCGGTCGTCGGTGTACCCGTGTATCTCGCTCGTCTCGGGGGGGATCGGCACGCCGGGGTTGAGGAGCCATGTGCGTTCGTTCTCGGTTCCGTCGGGGTTCATGCGCACTGCGGAAAGCTCTATAATCCTGTCCCTGCGGGAATTGACTCCCGTCGTCTCCAGGTCGAATATCACCAGTGGTCTTGTCAGCTGTGGATTCATAGGGTTCTTATTATACCAAACAGCCGGACGATGCGCCATTCAAAACAGTTCCCTGCGGCGACGCAGAGGCGGGGATTTTATGGTACAATACGCGCGATGGCAGGAGAGACGACAAAGACGAAGGGAATAGTGCTGGCGATCCGTCCGTGGTCGCAGACAAGCCACGTGGTGAGCTGGCTGACGCCTGACGCAGGCGTCGTGTCGACCGTGGTCAAGGGGGCGGTCCGCCCAAAGTCCGCCTTTCTGGGGCAATACGACCTCTTCTACGAATGCGAGCTCGTCTACTACCTGCGCGAACGGGGCGACGCCCACTCCATACGCGAGGTGTACCCGCTGAAGATGCGCGAGGGACTGAGGGGGCGGTGGCGCGAGACGTCGCTTGCCGGCTACGCCGCGGGCCTGGCCCAGCGCCTCGCGCCCTCGTCGGGCGAGGCGTCCGAGTGGTACAGCCTGCTCGACTCCCTGTACGACCGGCTCTGCGCCGGGACGCAGGACCTGGACACCGAGCTCCTGTCGCTCGAGCTGGAGGCGCTCCGGCTCTCAGGGCTTGCCCCGGACCTCTCCGACTTCGACCCGCGCAAGGAGTGGCAGCCCTTCGCCATTGACCTGGGCCGCTACGGGGAGGGAACCCGCACAGCGCGGCTCTCGCGAGGCGCAGCCACGGCGCTAAGGGCCCCTTCTGCCGAAAAATCGCGCAATTTTGTGCTGGACGCACTGCGGTTTCTTGGTGTATTCTACGCATTCCATTTGGACCTTCCAGCCGATGTTCGGCGGAGCGTGGTGCAGATGGCCGCAAAAAACAAGGAGCAGAGAAAAAGATGAAAATGCGCATGATTGGCGCTTTGGCGCTTTCGGCGGTCGTGATTGCCGGCTGCAAGAAGGCTGAGGAAACAAAAACACCAGCGGCGAGCCCGGCACCCAGCAGCAACGAGGTCTCCATCGAGATCAACGGGCAGAAGCTGACTCGCGGCGAGCTTGACGCCGACATCCAAAAGGTGCTTGACGCCCAGAAGATCCCCGAAGAGCAGATCGAGCCCGCGAAGAAGCATTTCCAGAACCAGATGGTCCAGCAGTTCATCATGAAGACAATCCTTCTCGCCGAGGCGAAGAAGCAGAACATCGTCGTTACGGACGAGGACCGCAAGGAGCGCGAGGAGGAGTTCGCCAAGGCAAACGCCAACAACCCCACCGGCCCGAAGACCATCGCCGAGGCGATCGAACAGTCTCCGTTCGGCAAGGAGCGCGGCAAGCAGGAGTTCGAGGAAGGCCTCATAATCGAGAAGCTCATCAAGCAGGCCGTCGTGGACAAGGTCACCGTCGACCCGGCTGAAATCGACAAGATCATCAAGAGCATCGAGGAGGCCAACGCCAAGGCGAAGGAGGCCAACGCCAAGCTCGACAGCGCCAACGGCGAGGACAAGGCCCTCGAGAAGATCAAGGACCTCAAGAAGCAGCTCGACGCAGGCGCCGACTTCGCCGAGCTCGCCAAGGCCAACTCCGACTGCCCGTCAAGCGCGCAGGGCGGATCCCTCGGCAAGTTCACCCGCGGCAGGATGGTCAAGGAGTTCGAGGAGGCTGCCTTCACGCTCGAGCCCGGCAAGGTCTCCGACCCCGTCAAGACTATGTTCGGCTACCACCTGATCCGCGTGACGAAGAAGCACCCCGCGGTTGCGGCGTCCGGCGACAAGCCCGCCGAGGAAGAGGCCGTCGAGGCTTCGCACATCCTCGTGAAGACGCCCGAGCGCCAGCGCGAGCAGCCCGTCCCAGCCCGCGAGGAGGTCGAGAAGTACCTCAAGCAGCAGGCTGAGAGCACTGCGGTCCGCTCCTTCATCAACAAGCTCATGATGGCGGCAGACATCAAGACTTCCGAAGAGTTCAAGATGTACCAGCCCCAGAAGCCTGCCGAGGAGGCGAAGCCCGCCGAAGAGGCGAAGCCTGCCGAAGAAGCGAAGCCCGCCGAGGCGGCCAAGTAAGAAGCTCAGACAATCTGAAGCCAGACAGCCCGCAAGGTGCACGCGAAAGCGTCAGTGCCTTGCGGGTTCTAGTATCCAGCGCTTGTTGTACCAGAACCAGTGCTCCGGGGTCTTCTGGATGGCCGAATCGAGAAGCGCCATCGCCTCGCGCGTGAGCCGACGCGCCTCCTCCCTGCGGTCAGGGGCATCGGGGTTTGGCCTCAGTGTCGCAAGGTACTCGAACTCGTGCATGCCCTTCACGCGGCGCATGATCGCAACGACGACAGGGCATCCCGCCGAGACCGCGAACAGCGCAGCGCCATGGCTGACGTTTGCAGTCCCGTTGAGGAACGGCACCTCCGTATCGCGGTAGGGGACGCGCAGGTCGGGCAGTATGGCGAACGCCTTGCCCTTCCTAAGCCGCGAGAGTATCTCGCGCATCGTCCCTGCGGAACCGCGCTCGAGGACCTCCAGCCTTTCGCCGTACTGGCGCTGCATCCATGCGTAGACGTAGGGGTTGCGCTGCTTTGCGGCAATGGCGAAGATGGGCACGCCGCAGCTGGCCATCGCCCATGCGGCCATGTACCAGTTGCCGGAATGCGGAACCATGATCACGACTCCCCTTCCCTCGTCGACAAGCGTCTTGAGCTTCGACGCGTACTCATGGACGTCCTTGACGTGCCGCTCGATCCAATCCTTGTCGAGGCGATGCGCGCGCTGCATCTCGACGGCAGTGAGGAAGATGTTCTGCAGCGAGCCTAGCGCGATGCGCTTGACTTCCTTGATGTCCTTGTCGGGAAACACGCTGGAGATGCGCTCGATCGTGCGCCTCCTGTTTATCCTGAGGACGGAAAACGCGAAGCGCGCGGCCAGCCTGGCAAGCACGCACACAAGGGCGTACGGGCACGCGTTGCTCATGGCGCATGCCGTCCTGAGCAACGCATATTCGGCGAACTCGGCCGCCCTAGACTTCTTCCTGCGCTTGCCCGCCATGCCTCAATGCCCCCTTTTCTCGAGGCGCACGAGAGTCTCGAACCTGGCGGTGCGCGGAAACATCTGGAAGAGCCTCACCCTCGAGATGCGGTAGCCGGCGCGAAGCCCCTCGAGGTCGCGCGTAAGCGTTGCGGGGTCGCACGACACGTACAGTATGCGCGACGCTCCGCACTTCGCAAGCCACGGCGCCACGTTCGGCTCCAGCCCGCCGCGGGGAGGGTCCACTATCACCGTGTGCCCCGGCGAGACGCGCATGCGCCCCAGCGAAGAGCCGACGCGCTCGCAGAAGAAGCTTGCCGCGACGCCGGCCGATGCGGCGTTCCGCTTCGCGGACGCCACCGCAGCACGTCCAGACTCGACTCCGACAAGCCTAGGGAACCTTGACCCGCCTGTGCGCGTTATCTGCCCGACAGCCGCCTTGAGGCATGCGATGCCGAACACTCCAACTCCGCAGTACAGGTCGAGCAGGTCTCCAGGATCCTCGAGATAGGCCGCCTTTACCGCCTCAACAAGCTTTTCGCCGACGGCTGGGTTCACCTGGTAGAAGCCGTCTGCAGGAACCTCGAACACCAGCCCGGCGGTCTCCTCGTGGAGAATGTCGCGCGCGGACGGTCCGCGCCAGTACACCACGCCGTCGCGGTCAGTGTGGCGGATTGTGATGACGTCGTCCGACCTCCGAACGGACGGACGGCCCTTGGAAACCTGGAGTTGGGAATTGCGGGCTGCTACAGCTCGCCTTACGTCCGCCAGGGCTGCGTTGATGGGATCGCATGCAAGCGGGTCGTACTCGATGTCGACTACGTCGTGCGAGCCTTCCTCGCGATAGCCGACCTTTCCGCCGTCAACATGGTACGTTACCTTGTTGCGGTAGTTGAGTCCGTTGCCGCACGAGACGGGCTCGTCGATTATGCACGCCTCGCCATCAAGCTTGGAGAGGAAGTTCTCAAGCTGCGCGCTCTTGAGCGCGAGCTCGCACTCAAGCGGAATCGGAGCGTAGACCATTCCAGGCACGGAGTCGTAGCGCGCGAGGCGCGGAATGTCAGGCGAAGGCTCGACCAGCTCCACGAAGTCGGCCCTGGCGAAGCGCTTCTTCACCTGACGCACGCGCGCCTTCACGGTCTCGCCGCGGAACGCGCCCTTCACGAACACGACCATACCGTCGACTCGCGCTATGCCGTCTCCGCCATACGCGTTGTCGCCGATGCGGCATGTTATTTCAGAACCGTTCTCCATGTGATTCAAGACTGTTTAAGCCGCTCGCGCACGAGCTTGAGCGTGTTCCATGCGTCGCGCTTGAGCTTGTTGAGCTCCTCGGGCTTGTCGGCGTAGAACCTGAGCATGAAGGCGGGCGAGGGAATTGCCGCAGCGACGGCGCCGCCAAAGGCAACCCACTCGCCCTTGCCGACGCGCTGCGACGGCAGAAGCGCCCTGCATGCGTCGCGCCCGAGCATGACTACGATCCTTGGGTTGCGCGCCAAGACCCTCTGCGCGAGGTCTGGCCCCGCGACTTCCACCGGGGCGCTTCCAAGGTCGCGTCCAATGGCGCCAAGCATCTTGACGAGCAGCTCGCCTGCGACGCCCTGCAACTCTGCGGGAGACGCGGCGACGACGACAAGGTCGGACGTCGGAGCACCGGAAGACGGCGGCGAAGCCGTTGGCGCGGAAGGCGCAGAGGGAAACGCCGGACGTGGAGCCGGCATCGGCGCAGCGACCGCCGCGGGAGCTTCCGACCTTGCAGCCGCAACTGCAGCCGGGACAGGCGCTTCGGGCGGAGGAAACACGAGCAGCGACCGGTCGAGCTCGACGACCTTCACCCCGAGCTCGCGCTCCAGTTCGAGCGCGCGTTCGAATCCCGCGAGTATCTCCTCCGCATCCATCTCCGCGGCCGCTGCGCCTATATCGCGCGGCTCCGTCATGCCTTGGGCTTGCCGTTGAATCCCCAGGGGTTCTTGGACTGCCAACGCCAGGCGTCGGCGCACATCTCGTCTATGCCGCGCTCGGCCTTCCAGCCAAGCTCCTTGGCGGCCAGCGAGGGATCGGCCCAGCATTCCGCGATGTCGCCGGGGCGACGGGGCTTGATCACGTAGGGAACGGGACGGCCGGACGCCTTCTCGAACGCCTTGACGATCTGGAGCACGGAATAGCCATGGCCGGTTCCGAGGTTGTATACCTTGAGGCCGGGCTTCGTCTTAAGCTTCTCGATGGCCTTGACGTGGCCGATCGCGAGGTCGACGACATGGATGTAGTCGCGGATTCCGGTGCCGTCGGGCGTGGGGTAGTCGTTGCTGAAGACGGAGAGCTGCTTCAGGCGGCCAACTGCGACCTGCGCGACATAGGGC
>JAEEGL013069309.1_pt1 | contig 15136 bp, 14 predicted proteins | sample 9134231 | NCBI WGS metagenome assembly JAEEGL01 (sample SAMN16246548, study PRJNA631951) | gut metagenome | biome: gut microbiome; feature: rumen; material: fiber-attached | host: Bos | place: Iran: Karaj | collected 2018-10 | reverse complement strand
TATATATTAAACAAATAATGAATAATTTACTTACAAATGCATTTAAGTATACTAATCAAGGTGAAGTAAAACTTGATGTAAGTTGTGAAAATGATTTTACTAATAAAATATGTCATATAAAAATATTAGTACAAGATACAGGTATTGGTATTAAAGATACTTCTAAATTATTTAATAAATTTGATAGATTAGATGTAGATAAAATAAGTACAGTTGAAGGTACAGGATTAGGTCTTGTTATTACAAAGAAAATAATTGATTCTATGAAAGGTACTATTACTGTTGAATCAGAATATGGTAAAGGTTCTAAATTCTTAGTAACAATAGATCAAACTATTGTAGATAAACCAACTATATCTAATGTTAATCGTAGTTCTATGAATTATAATTTTGGTAATCGTAGAGTATTACTTGTAGATGATGATAAATTAAATCTAAAAGTAGAAAAGAAAACATTATCTAAATTTAATTTTAAAATTGATGCAGTTACAAATGCTGATGAAGCTATGCAATTAATTAGAGATAATGGTTATGATTTAATTGTTACAGATGTATATTTAGAAAATGGTTATGATGATCAAGTACTTAAATATGCAAAGAAATTTAATATTCCAGTTATATGTATAACTGCAGATGCTATCGAAGGTTCTGAAGAAAAATATTTAAACTTTGGATATAGTTATTACATATCTAAACCATATTCAGTTAAAGATATTTATAATGTTTTAGAAAGTATATTTAGAAAATAGAGATTATCTCTATTTTTTTTCTTGTTTTAAATAGATATTATATTGATTATTTTATATAATATTTATAGTAGGAGGTAAAGTCATGAATGATAAAAAATGTCCAAATTGTAATGCTATTCTTTCATTAAAAGATGGTCTTTATGAATGTGATTATTGTTCTTCAAAATTTAATGAAGAAGAATTAAATAATAATCTTAAGAATATTTTAAATATTGATGATTCTTTTGATTATAATGCATATGATATTCCTACAAATATAATTCCTTTTAATAAAAGTATTGATGATTTTATTTATATAATTAATAGTAATACATTTGGTAAGTTTTTTATTCCAAAAGTATTTAAAAAAATAAAAAAAGAAAATGTTAAAAAAGTATATGTTCCTTTTTATTTATTTGATATTAGAGGTGAAGGAGATACTATACTAAAATGTACTGATATTAATGCTAAAGCTAAAGAAGATGATAAGCATATATATGTTAAAAAATATAAGACTACAATTAATTCTAAATGTGATTTTATTAAATTACCTATATGTGCTAATTCAGAATTTGATATGGATATATTAAATGGAATTGAACCATTTAATAAAGATAATTCTATAAGTTTTAATAAAGATACTTTTAGTAATGAATTATTAATTGAAAAAGATATTGATGTTAAAAAATCATTATGTTTAGTTTCTTCAAAAGTTAAATATATTATTAATGATTTAGTAATGAAAAAAAGTGAACATAAAATATCTGTAATAGATTCTAATAATACTAAATTTGATTTAATTAATTGTTATTTAGTATATTATCCAATTTATTATTATGAAATTGATTATAATAATTCAAAATACTATTATTCAATGAATGGTGATGATGGAAAGAATGATTTTGATATTCCAATATCTAATTCAAAAATGATTATTTTTACAATTTCATTTATGATTTTTATATTTGTAATAGTATTCTTATTATTACTAAATCTATAAGGAGGTATTATGAAGAAAATATTATTGTTTTTAATTCTTTTAATTCCTTCTTTTGTAGTTGCTAAAGAAATAACTTATTGTGAAAGAACTTATGAAGATTTACATATAGATGAATCTATAGATATTAATACAATTGATACTAGTGATGTTATGAATACTCCATGTGTTGATGAAACTATCAAAGTATATGACTTTGCTGATATATTAAGTGATTCTGAAGAAGAAACATTATATTCAAGTGTTAATTCTTATATTGAAGCATATAAGAGTGATTATGTGATTGTTACAATTGAAGAAAACAATTATTGTGTTTATGAAGAAAATAATAATTGTACTTATTTATATGCTAATAATTTTTATAATTATAATAGTTTTAAAAAAGATGGAGTATTATTATTAATAGATTTAAAAAATAAGAATGATATATTACAAATATTTACTTTTGGTAATTCATCATCTATTTTTGATTTAAAATCAGTAAATGATATTAAATCTTATTCTTATAAATATTTTAATTCTAATGAATACTTTGAAGGGTTTAAAGATATAATTTATACTATGAGTGGTTATTATAATAAAGATTTAACATTTTATAATGAACCTAAAGTAACTACTGTAAAAGAAACTAATAAGTATTTTATATTCTTTATTATTTCATTCTTAATAGCATTTGTTTCAGGTATTATATTTATGTCATTTAATTATAATAAGAGTAAAAGTAAAAATGCCATTTCTAGATATGATATATATGTTAAAAATAATGGAATTAATAAAGTTAATGATTTATTAGTAAGTGAAAATGAAATAATAACAAAGTTAAATCAATTTGATGATTATAACTTTAAGGGGGATATTTTGTGAAAAAAAAGATTTGTTTATTTGATTGGGGAGGAGTAATTGAAACTTCTCATATTGAATATTCAACAATTAGGGATTGCTTATATTCTTTAGGATATTATAATATACATTCATCTACTGTTTGGGATGAGTTTCATGCTAAAGAATCTTTTTCTCAATTTGATTCAATTCAAACTGAAGAAGAATTAGATAAAGTACTTAAAAAATATTTATCTAGATTCTCAGAAACTGTTACTGATGAAGATATAAAAAAATATAAAAGTATTTATGTAGAACTTATGACTAATAATCCATATTATAAAGAAGTAAGTGATTATATTTATTCTTTAAAAGATAAATGTGAGATAGGTCTTTTTAGTAATGCTTCATTACTTGATAAAAAAAGGCAAGATACTCATATAAATTATGATATGATGGATTATAAGTTCTTATCTTATGAATTAGGTATGGTTAAACCTAATAAAGAAATATATGAATATGTTAATAACGTTTTAAAGGATTATGATATATTATTTCTTGATGATAAAGAAACTAATTTAGAAGTACCTAAAACTCTTGGATGGAATACTTATTTAGTAAAACCGGGTGGAGATTTAGAAGGTATTAAAAAAGCTTGTGAAGAGTTTTTAGAAAGAGGTTAATTATGAAGAGAGTAGTTATTATTGGAGCTGGTCCATCTGGACTAACTGCTGCTATTAATGCTGTTAGTGAATCAACTAGTGTAACTATCTTAGAATCTAATAGTGAAGTAGGTAAAAAGTTATTATTAACTGGTAATGGAAGATGTAATTATTTTAATGAAGTATTTAATGAAGATAAATTTTACTCTAATAATAATGAATTCTTAAATTTAATAATTAATGAAAATAATATTGATAGTGTATATAAATTTTTTAATAATTTAGGTATAGAAACTAAAGTTAAAAATGGATATATGTATCCATATTCTAATAAAGCATCTACTATAAGAAATACTCTTTTAGATGAATGTTTATTAAGAGGGGTAGATATTAGATATAATTATACTGTTGAAAAAATCGAGTACTTTAAAGATCATTATGTAATAGATAAAACTATTGAGTGTGATTACGTTGTTGTAGCAACTGGTGGTTTATCTATTCCAAAAACAGGATGTACTGGATTTGCTAAGAAAGTAACTGACTTCTTTGATTTAGGATATGTACCTAATACTCCATCTTTAGTTAAATTAATTACTGATAGTGATTTAAATATTGTTAGTGGTGTAAGATGTGATGCAGAAGTAAGTTTATTTGTAGATAATAAAAAATTAAAATCAGAAGTTGGAGAAATTCAATTTAATAAAGATTCAATCTCAGGCATTTGTATTTTTAATATTTCTAGAAATGCTGTTATTGGATTATCTAGAAATAGAAAAGTAAATGTATTTGTTAATTTCTTACCTAAAGTTAAATATGAAGATATGGTTATATATTTAGATAATAAAGCACGTAATTTAAAAGATATTACAGTGTCAGCATTTTTATCAAGGATATTTAATGATAAGTTAGTTGCTTATATTTTAAGAGTTTCTTCAATTAAAGAAGGTAAACTTTATGAAAAACTAAGCGATGAAGAAAAAATAAATATAGCTAAAAATATAAGCAAAATGAAATTTAATATTGTTAATAGTGGTGATTATTCTTCAGCTGAAGTTACAACTGGTGGGGTATCACTTTTAGAATTAAATCTTAATTCATTTGAGTGCATTAGACAAAAGAATCTTTTCTTTATTGGTGAGTGTGTAGATGTTGATGGAGATTGTGGTGGATACAACCTTGGTTTTGCTTGGATATCTGGAATACTTGCTGGTTCTTATATAAGAGGTCAAAATGATAAGAATTAGAAATATTAAAGTTTCTTTAGATGGGAATTTAAAAAGAGAAATATCTAAATTATTAAAGATTAAAGACTTTGAATATTCAATTGTTAAAAGATCAATTGATGCAAGAAAAAAGAATGTTAATTATATTTATACAGTAGATGTTAATTGTAGTTTAAATGAAGTTAAAAAGGTTAATGAATTAATCACTGAAACACCATGTGAAGAATATAAGTTTATTGTTACTGGTGGAATAAAACAAAAGAAATCACCAATAATTGTTGGTGCTGGTCCATCAGGTTTATTTATTACTTATCTTTTAAGTATGTATGGATATAAACCAATTTTAATTGAACGTGGAGAAGATGTAGATTCAAGAGTTAAAACTATTGAAGAGTTTTGGAAATCAAATGATTTAAATGAGGAATCTAATGTTCAATTTGGTGAAGGTGGAGCAGGTACTTTTAGTGATGGTAAATTAAATACATTAGTTAATGATAAAGAATTTAGAAAAAAGTTTGTACTTGAAACTTTTGTTAAATTTGGTGCTCATGAAGATATTTTATATGATGCACATCCTCATATTGGAACTGATATTTTAAGAATAGTTGTTAAAAATATGAGAGAAGAAATAATTAAACTTGGTGGTTCAGTTAGATTTAATACTAAACTTACTAATATTAATGTATCTAATAATACACTTAAATCAATTGAAGTTAATAACTCTGAAAAACTAGAATGTGATTCATTATTTTTATGTATTGGACATTCTGCAAGAGATACTTTTTATATGTTAAATGATATTGGACTAGAGATGTCTAATAAACCATTTGCAGTTGGAGTAAGAATAATTCATAATGAATCTGATATTTCTAAATCTATGTATGGTGATGCATATAAGTATTTAGAACCTGCTAGTTATAAATTAACTTATAATACAAGTGATCATAGAGGAGTTTATTCTTTCTGTATGTGTCCTGGTGGATATGTTGTTAATGCATCTAGCGAAAGAAATAGATTATGTATTAATGGTATGAGTGATAATAAAAGAGATAGTGGAGCAAGTAATTCAGCAATTGTTGTTACAGTAAATTCTAAAGACTTTGGTGATAATCTTTTTGACGGAGTAAAATTCCAAAGAAAACTAGAAGAAAATGCTTATGCTTTAGGCAATGGACTTATTCCAATTCAAAGATATGAAGATTATGATTTAAATAAAACTAGTGATCATTTTGGACATATTAATCCAATTACTAAAGGAGAATTTAAGTTATCTAATTTAAATGAGTTATTTCCTGAATTTATTAATAAATCTTTAAAAGAAGCTATACCTTATTTTGAAACTAAAATAAAAGGTTATAGTGATCCTGATTCTTTACTTTTAGGAGTAGAAGCTAGAACTTCTAGCCCAATAAAGATGTTTAGAGAAGGATTTGAATCTAATATAAAAGGAATATATCCTACAGGTGAAGGTGCAGGATATGCTGGTGGTATCACTACCGCAGCTATTGATGGTATTAAACAAGCAGAAAATTATGTTTCTATTTATAAAGCAAATTAAAGATATCAATTTTGATATCTTTTTTATTTTACTGCTTAAAAAACAATAAATCGACAATTTATTATTTTTACTTTCTTTATGATTATCTAAAGGAGGTGAAAAATGATAACTAATAGCATTATTGTCAATGATAAAAAAATAGGTTTTCTTAAAGTAGGAAACATATATTACATTTCATTAACTGATTTAGCTAGAATAAAAAATGTAAAATTTCCTGGTGAAGTTATAATAAAATGGATGAGTAATAAAAGTTCTTTTGATTTTTATTCATTATGGGAAGAATTAAATAATATTAATTTTAAAGTGGCGGAATCCCGCCAGTTTAAAAATGAGTCTGGTTCTCAATCTTTTACCATGAGTCCTTCATATTGGATAAGTTTAACTAACTCTATTGGATTTATTAGTAAAAGAGGTAAGTTTGGTGGAACTTTTGCCCATCCTGACATAGCATTTGAATTCGCTAGTTGGTTAAGTCCTGAATTTAAACTTTATTTAATAACTGAATTCGAAAGATTAAAGAAAAAAGAAAAGAAAGAATTAAATGAAGAATGGATAATGAATAGAGAACTTACTAAAGTTAATTATCTATTACAAACTGAATCTATTAAAGATAATATTATTCCTAAAGTAACTGATAAACAAAAGAAGTTTGTGTATGCAGAAGAAGCTGATGTTTTAAATGTTGCTTTATTTGGTATAACTGCTAAAGAATGGAGAATTATGAATCCAGAGTTAGCTAAATCAGGTAATATAAGAGATTATACTGATATTTTACATTTAATTATATTAAATAATCTTGAATGTTATAATTCTGAATTAATAAAACAAGGAATATTGCAAAGTGAGAGATTATCAATTTTAAATAATACTGCCATTAATCAAATGGATTTATTATGTAATAAAGTATATAAATTGAATAATCATTAATTTAGTTAAAGTTTATATATTTAAGAAGAAGATTTAAAATCTTTTTCTTTTTTTATAGATAAATTTATACTATAATTTAATTAATGATGGAGGGTTTTATAATGGATAATAATGAAAGAGATAAATATGTTTTTGTTGGAACTGATTATTTTCTTAGTTCTAAAACAACAGCATTTACTTATTTAAAATTAAATAATAAAGTAGGTAGTTTAGAAAGAAATTATATTACTGAATGTCAACATGAAGAATTTAAAAAAAATAATGATATATTTTATTTAGATCAAAATGTATTTAATCATTTAATTGAAACAAAAGTGTTTGATAACAATAATATACCTGGAATTGTAAGAAAAGCATTTCCAGATTCAGTATGTAGAGATTTAGTTTTTATGTATAATGAAATTGCTTTAGATTATAAATTTAATGATGGAGATACAATTAATTTTATAAATGAAGATTATAAAGTAAGAGAAAGAGTGATGTAGTATGGGTAATTGGATTAAGTATAATAAAGGTAGTAATCCAGTAGATGTTTTAAATGAAGTAAAAACTAATAATGTATGGAATTTAAACTGGGAAGAATTAGATAAAGTATTAAGTACTAATGATATTTATTTTTATAAAGATAATGATGATATTAAACTTATGCTTTATGTAAGTGGTTTAAAGGTTAATGGAGTATTCGGTTATGGTGAAAAAGCTAGAGTAGAAGATGAATACTTAGATGAACTAAAAAAACAAATTTCTTTATTTAAAGATAATAGAGAATACATGGAAAAAGTTAATAATCATATTCAAGTAGCTTCAGTTTATAAAAAGTTTAATAATGATGAAGAATTAGATATTGAAGATTTAAAAGTAGTTTATCAAGTTAATAAACCACTTGAAGGATTTACTTCTGCACTTGATCAAAAGTTAAATGAAATTAAAAATGAAAGAATTAAAGAAAAAGATATTTCAGAAATATTTAATGTAGATGAAGAACATATTGCATTTGATTCTTATGATATTAATGAAGATACTGAAGTATTTGTAGGTAATCTATCTATTGATGATGATAATGTAGATACTATCGAAAATATTAAATATGTTATTGGTTATATTTATTTAGATAATAAGAAACTTAAGAATAAAGTTCATGTTAAATCTTCTTGGGGATTTGAAATTTTATAAAATAAATTAGAAGTATATCTTCTAATTTTTTTATATTTTAATTATAATGATAATAGGTGATAGTATGAGAGTTATAAAAAGTATATGTACTTTTCTTTTAATATCTATTAGTTTTGTAACTTTTTATGTAGTATCTAATTATTATGATACTGTTAATGATAGATTTACTTTTGCTGATTTAAATGTTGTGGAAGTAAATGAAGATGGTGGTGCAACTCAAGGATCATCTAGACCAAAAATTAGTTTTTCAAATATATATAATTTAAAATATAAGTATTATCAACTAGCTGGAATATATTTTGTTAATGGTTTCTTAGTTTCTTTATTATTAGTTGGTATTTATCAAACAAGATTTTTTAAAATATCAATTAATGAATTGATTCAAGAAGCTGATAATTTAATTATTTTATTTATGTTATCAATTACAATTGGATTAGTATTAACTGTAACACAAATATTTATATTTAATCATTTTTATATAGATAAGAATAATGCTAATATTCAAAGGTATGTAAGTAGTGCAATTATTCAAAATTAACTTGTTTTATTAACTATTTTTTGTTATAATCTAAATCGACGCAAAGGAGTGAAATAAATGAGAACTTATAAAAAGAATTTACCAGACGGAGTAAAATCTGCATTCGGAGCTGTTCGTGGAGTTAAAGTTAAATTCATTAACAAAAAAATGGCTGACGAAAAAAAGAAAAAAGAAATCGCTAAAAAAGCTGCAAAATCTGCTAAATAGTTAGCAGTTTTTTTTTGCTTAATTTTTTGACTTTTTTCTATTTAGTGTTATTATATGCACTTATAGGGAGATATATGTGTATGTTAAATTTAAGGAAAGACGAAAATGGAATTATTAATATTAATAATCTAAATGTTAATATGGATTATTTTAGTCCTATTGAAGGAAAATATAGTTTTTATAAAGATAATCAATTATATTTCTTTAAATCATGTAGTGAAGAAGAAGCATTTAGAGAAGTTTTTGCATGCGAATTTGCAGATAAGTTTAATATTGAACATGCTAATTATGATGTTGCATCTATAGATGAACATTTTGGTGTTGTTTCTACTTCTGTTTATAATCAAGATGAAAAGTTTATTCCTTTAAGTATAATATCTTCTAAATTTAATATTGATTATGTATATGCTAATACTTTTGAAACTATGAGAAATATAATATTACCTAGATTATGTTACTTTAATAGAAAAGAAGAATTAATTAATTATATTAGAATATTTGTATTTGATATATTACTTGCTAATAATGATAGAAATGAAAGTAATATAGGTTTTATTTATAAAGATCATAAGTATAGAGTGGCTCCTATATTTGATAATGGTTTAATTGTTAATGATAAATCAATAAATGAACACATATATTGTCAAGGTATATCTAATGATTTATTTAATACAGAAAATAATTATGTAATTGTTGAGTTTTTATCAAGTGAATACTCTAACTATTTAGTAGATGAATTAGAAAAACTTTCAATGGAAGATTTATATTCTTTAGTTGAAGAAATTAATAATAAATATGCTTATAATTTTGATAAATCATATGAAGAATTAGTATTAAAGAAATTAGATAAGAATCTTAATACTTTAAATGATTATAAGAATATGTATCATAAATAGGTGATAATTATGAATTTAGTATTTAAAAAAGAAGAATTAATTAATTTTTTTAAAGAAAGTTATTCTATTGGAAATGGTGCTTATGGAATTATAAAACCTTATAATGACAATTTGATAAAAGTTTATAAAGAAGCTATTGGTTTTCATAGAAGTGATGATATACCTGGAGCTTTAGAAAGAGAAAAGTTATTAGAAGAATTAAAACAATTAGAATCTGAAAAACATATTGTTACTAAAAAAGAATATTTAACAATGATTAAAGAAAGATTATCATATACTAAATTTGCTAATGATTTAATACTTGGTTCTGCATTATATCAAGATTATGCTTTTGGTGTAGTATTAAACTATTATAAAGACTATAAAACTTTTACTAAGGAGAATACTTGTGATTTAAATGCTAAAGATTTCTCTGAATTATTAAATAATATAAGACAATCATTAGAAGATTTATATGCTAATTATATTTATCCAATTGATGTACAAGAAAAGAATATTATGTTTGATGATAATCTAAATGCAAAAATAATAGATTTAGATGATAAAGCTACAAAATATTTTGATAAAAGTAATAATAATGCTAAAGGTTGTAGTTTAAAGAATTTAGATAATTGTATTTATAGAGTAAGTAGAAATGTCAGGAGGTAACTATGCAGGTTGATTTTAATAAAAGAGAATTAAAAAACTTTTTGAAGAAAGCAAAAAAAGTTGGCGAAGGATATCATGGTATTTGCTTTGAATATAATCAAGACTATTTAATTAAAGTATATATTGATGAATTGTATAGGGAAGACTTCCGAAAAATGTTTAATCTTATAAATGAATCAAAAATACAAGAAGAATTTCATCCAAGAACATATCATAATATAACTCCAGAAGAAGAAATTAAAAATCAAATGAATAGGTTAGCATATACTAAATACTGTTATGATTTAATTAAAGGACCTGCTTTTTATGATAATTACTGTTTTGGAACTATTCTTACTTATTATAAAGGTTATAAATGTTTTGATGATCCTTATTTAGCATTAATGCGTAAAGATGCTCTTGAAGTATTATTTAATAATATTAATATAACTCTTCAAGATTTAATGGATAATTATATTTATCCAACAGATATAAAAGAAGACAATATATTATTTGATGATAATTTAAATATTAAATTTATAGATTTGGATGATGGTTGTACTGTTTATTTAAGTGGTGAAGATAAAACATTTGAAAATGAATGTAAAAAGAGAATTAAAGATTTAAGAGATAATATTAAACGTTAATAATGTGTATTATTTTTAAAGAAAAAGAAGTTAACTAGATAAGTTAATTTCTTTTTTTATATAACAATATTTTACTTGTTACAGTAGGTGGCTGAAATTTGACAAATGACTTGAAAAGTAATATATTATAGGCAATTCAAGGGAAGATGAATGACCTGAATTAGTGTTTAGAAAGATAAGATAATGGGGGTTATTTTATGAAAGAAACATCAAGAAATATTTACAAGCAAGATATTGTAAATTTATTAAGTGATTTTAAAGAAATGTCACAAAATAAAAAAAATTATTCTAAAGTAATGGAAAAACCAGAAAAAATTTCCAAAAAAGCTAAACGTATTTTAAATGATATGTACAAGAACCATGATAACTCATGGGGGATTGAATTATTTCTAAAGAATATTAATCGTTTAGATAAACAAGTTCTATTTTATAGAGGAAAAAAAATAGATGGTTATGAATTTTGGGGAAATGTATATAAATTTTGTAAGTCTATTAAGAGTTTAGGTATTGAACAAGGCGAACAAGTTCCTGTTATGATTTCTAATAGTCCTGAATTTATCTATTTTGTTACAGCAGCCGTTATTTGTGGAGTAGTTCCAAATATTGTAGGTACTTGGTTTGATAAAAATTATTTAGTTGATATATTTAATGAAACAAAGGCTAAATATGCGTTTGTGTCAGATGATATTAATGAAAATATTGAATACGCAATTGAAAAATCTGATAACATAAAAAATGTTGTAATGTTTTCTTTAACAGATTCATTACCAAGAGATTCTAAAAATAATATTTGTAATCCATATGCTGAGATTGATGATAAATTTGGTCATTTTAAAAATAATATACCTGAATATAAAGAAAAGCTATCTAAAAATATAATAGTTAAAGATGAGTTTTTAGAATCTGGTATAAATTATAATTCTAATGTTGTTGCTGATACTACTTTAGATTCACCGGCTGTTGTTACTTATACTAGTGGTACAACAAAACCTGGTTATCCAAAAGGATGCTTACATTCAAACGCTAACTATTTTACTTTAGCTACATTTAAAGAGTATGGTAATCCAACTATAAAGAATTTTGTTTCATTAGCACATTTACCAAGTTATACTCAAACTGGTTTTACTTGTATTTATACTGATTCATTAAGTATGGGATGGCCAATTGCCATTGAACCATATTTTGATTTAGAGTTCTATCCATATTCATTAATGATTAATGAACCATGTTTAACTGTAGCAACTCCAGAATATGAAAAATATGTTGCGAAGAAATTAGATACTGAATGGAAAAATGTTGATATGCCCTCGAGAGTTTGTATTTGTATTTGTGGGCAAGCATTATCGCCAGGATTAGAAAAATATATTAATAGAATTTCTAGGGAACATAAATTTGGTATTAGTAGATTACCATTCCCGTTAGCTCCAGTAACTGTTTCTATTGGTGGTGGGACTACCGAAAATGGTGGTATATTTTATACCTTATTTAAAGGATTACAAGAAAAAAACTTTAAATACATGTTAAGAAAAAAACATATGAATTTATCAGCTGAAAAATTTGTTGATGTTGAAGTTTTTAATGAAAATGGTGAAGTTTGTAAACCTTATGAACGTGGAATTTGTTATGTTATAACTCCTACTAATCAAATAGGTTATATTAATCCGGAATTTAATAAAGGAACTAAACTAGTTAAGAATGGTAGAGTATGGACTACTACAGGAACTCCTTGTTATAAAGATGAATATGGTAAGATAAGAATGCTAGATAGACCTAATACTGATATTATTTTAAATAACGGAGATAGGGTCCCTTTATATTCTATTATAGATTTAGTTCAAGTTGATACAAAGAATATTATGGATTCTTTCTTAGTTAAGGTAGAAGAGGATGGACAAACTAAGTATGTTATTCATATCGAAAAACAACCTGATTCTAAACAAAGTGATATTAAAGTTGCTGAATCTGTGATTGGGCGTTTAAATAATAGAGTACCAAAAGAAATTCTTGATAACTTATATTTTAGATTTAGATCATTTGAATTAGGATTTCCGGTTAATGGTACAGGAAAGACTGATATGCCTACTTTAGTCAATGAAGGATTAAACCATGATATGTGTATTCCATTTAATAAAGAAGAAGAAAAAACTAAAGTATTAAAAAGAGTTTAATAATATATAAAACTTAAGAAATATTTCTTAAGTTTTTTTATTTTAATTTTTTTGTTAATATGATAAACTTTAATAGAGAAAGGTGATGAATATGAAATTGACAAATGTAACTTTATTAATCGTATTCTACTTTGTATATATGGTTAGTTTATCTTTTATTTATTTTAGAAAAAAAAGAGTAGATAATTTTGAAAATAGAGTTTATACATGGTTGATTTGTTTAAATTTAATTGGCTTGTTTCTTCAATTAGGCTGTGAATTTGTTAGTGGAAATATTGATATGACACCGGTTTTTATATCTGCCTTTTTCTTTAAGTTTATGATTGTTTATTTTTTGGCCTTTATTAATACATTATTTGACTATGTTTTAGCAATTTGTTATCAAAGTCATAAAGTTGTTTTAGTAAATATTATATTTACAGTTATAGAATGTGTGGTATCTTTATTCTTACCATATGTTTTAAATTATGATCATGTTTTGAATCTTTCATATTTAAATGGAGGCGCGGTTTCTTATTGTTTTATAGTTTCTTTATTAATTATTATTATAATGTCTTTTGTTTTATTAATTAATGTAAAGAAAGTAGAAAGAAAAAAAATAATTCCTTTATTCTTATTTATTGTTTTTTCATGTATTTGTTTTTATATTCAATATAAATTTCCTAGCTTGATTTTATCTGTAGTTTTGGAATCATTTGTTGTTTCTATTATGTTCTTTACAATTGAAAATCCAGATGTGGAGATGATTGGAGAACTTGAAAAAGCTAGAGATGAAGCTAATAGAGCTAATAAAGCTAAAAGTGAATTCTTAAGTTCTATGTCTCATGAAATTAGAACACCTTTAAATGCTATTATTGGATTCTCTGAATTTATCTTAGATAGTGATTCTATTGAAGATGCTCATAGTACTGCTAAAGACGTAGTTAGTGCATCGCAAACACTTTTGGAAACAGTTAATGGTATTCTAGATATTTCTAAAGTAGAATCTGGTAAGTTAGAAATTATTGAAGATAATTATAACTTAAAAGAATTACTTGATAATACTGTTAGAATGGCTAAAGCTAGAATGGGTGATAAACAACTTGATTTTAGAGTTCATTTTGCACCTGATTTACCTGATACATTATATGGTGATAAAAATAACTTAAATAAAGTTATAATTAATTTACTTACTAATGCTATTAAATATACAAAAGAAGGTTATATTGATTATTCAGTACAATGTGCAAAAGCACAAGATGTATGTAGATTAATAATTACAGTAAAAGATACTGGTATTGGTATTAAGAAAGAAAATATCGATAAATTATTTACTAGATTCCAAAGATTTGATGAAAAGAGTAATGGTACTATTGAAGGTACAGGATTAGGACTTGCTATTACTAAACAATTAGTTGAAATGATGGGTGGTAATATTGTAGTTTCTTCTATTTATGGAGAAGGTTCTAATTTTACAGTTGCTCTAGATCAAAGAATAAGTTTAGTAAATGTTCAAAGAGAAGATATTCAAGAACCTGAATATAGATTTGATTTACATGATAAGAAGATTCTTGTTGTTGACGATAATAACTTAAACTTAAAGTTAGCAGAAAGAATATTCTTAAAATATAATTGTAAAGTTCAATGTGTAACAAGTGGATTTGAATGCTTAGATTATATTAATAAAGGTTATAAATATGATTTAATCTTACTTGATGATGTAATGCCTAAGATGTTAGGTAGTGAGACTCTTACAAGACTTAAGAGAATTGAAAACTTTACTACACCAGTTATTGCTTTAACTGCTAATGCAATCGCAGGTATGAAAGAAAAATACTTATTATTAGGTTTTGATGATTATTTAGCAAAACCAATTGAAAAAGATGAATTAGAAATAGTTCTTAAGAAGTTCTTACTTGATAATAAAGAAGCTAAGAAACTTAGTGAAGATGTATTAACTTCTAGTAAACCAATTAGTGTTATTGAT
>JAEEGL016364888.1_pt1 | contig 15137 bp, 11 predicted proteins | sample 9134231 | NCBI WGS metagenome assembly JAEEGL01 (sample SAMN16246548, study PRJNA631951) | gut metagenome | biome: gut microbiome; feature: rumen; material: fiber-attached | host: Bos | place: Iran: Karaj | collected 2018-10 | reverse complement strand
GATTTGTAATCTTCTCAACAGTCTCAGAAATCTTAATCTTTGGAATAACCTCACCTGTCTTTGGATTAGTTACAGCACAAAGCTTATAAACTGCTCCAAATACTGGCTCAGACTTTGCTGTGATAAGTCTTTCACCAACACCGAAGGAATTTACCTGTCCACCCTGCTGAAGGATAGATGTGATGGTGTACTCATCAAGTGAATTACTTACGATAATCTTTGCATCTGTAAATCCTGCTTCATCAAGCATCACTCTTGCCTTCTTTGTAAGATAAGCCAAGTCACCTGAATCAATACGGATACCAAAGCTCTTTGACTGAATGCCAGCTTCCTTCATTTCCTGAAATACCTTAATAGCATTTGGCACACCAGACTTTAATACATTGTAAGTATCAACAAGTAAAATACAGTTGTTTGGATAGCTCTTAGCAAAACTTCTAAAGGCAGTCAATTCGGATTTACGATAATCATTGTCATCAGAAGTGAAATACATTACATAGCTGTGAGCCATTGTTCCACCGATTGGAATATCAAAATACTGACCAGCTGAAACTGTTGCAGTACCTGCAGCACCACCGATATAAGCTGCTCTTGCACCATAAATAGCTGCATCATTATTATGTGCACGTCTTGCACCAAAATCAGAAACTGCGCGACCTGCTGCAGCTCTAACAATTCTACTAGCCTTTGTAGCAATAAGTGACTGATGATTAACCTGGGCAAGGATCTCTGTCTCCACAAGCTGTGCCTCAATAATAGGAGCTGTTACAGTGATAATTGGCTCATTAGGATACATGATAGTTCCCTCTGGGAAAGCATCCACATCACCTGTAAACTTAAAGTCCTTAAGATAATCTAAGAACTCCTCTGTGAAATGTCCTACGCTTCTAAGATATGCAATATCCTCATCTGTAAAATGCATATTCAAAAGATAATCCTTAACCTGCTGAAGTCCTGCAAAAATAGCAAAACCGCCTCCATCAGGATTCATTCTATAAAATACATCAAAGCTAACCTTTGTGTTGTTATCAATTGTTGGATCATTGAAATAAGCATTAGCCATTGTAAGCTCATACTCATCCATCATCATTGTAAGGTTACGCGCCTTATCCTGTGTCTGTTTCATAATTCCCTTCCTTAATACCATAATAAACTACGGCCTCTCCACAAGTTATCTTGTAAAAGCAACTGCTTAAATTATAGCTATTCATGGGGATTGAAGCAACTTTTGACTTTATAAAGCTGTGGACATATGGATAACCAGCATTCCGCCATGGAAATGCTGGTGACAATGCATACACAGCCCATGGACAGCAAGCTACCCACAGCCTGCACACACCTTGCCACCCCCATTCCCACAGCTCCATAAGCCGCTGGTTACCCACATGCCCACAACACGGCGGGGACGGCGGAATATCCTTTTTATTTTTTATTTAAACAAAGCTCTTCTTGCCTCTTATACTCATTGTCTTGCATACAAATCAAAGCTATGTATGTACTTAGGCATTAGCTCCCCATTTTCTCAATGTTTTGAGCAACAAGTATAGTAAGCTGCGGTCTAAAGCATTTTGAATTGAAATTTTACTCGCGAAGTTGCCATTTTCCTAGCTCTAGCGAGTAGGAAATTAGGGAATCATGCATAAATATCAATTTTTAGAGTGAGTAGCTCTACAGATTTTGTAATTATGAGTATTAAAATAAATAAGCAATTGGTTAGATTGGTCATATTATGAAAATCCTACTCGCCACCTTGCTTTAAAACACAGTGCCGCGAGTAATTCTGAAAAACACGCAGCATAAATATACACCAGAATGTATATTTATAACCCTGTATTTTAAAAACCTACTACCCAGGATTCATATTAGAAGTTCTATGCTTCTTAATAGCTTTTCCATACATAAATATAGCTTTTTCTCCGTGGCCGTGGCTGTGGGCATGTGGGTAACTAGCGTGGTTATGCAGCTGTGGGAATGTTGTTGGCAAAGGGTGCGCAGGCTATGGGCTGTGCAGGCTTTGTCAATGGCATTTCCATAGCTGCATGCTAGTTATCCATATGTCCACGGCCAAAAAAAGAGCCCTCGCTGGTTAGCGAGAACTCCGTCCTTAGTTTCTATTTAATTAAAACTTCACAACCTCTGGTGCTGCTGTGAATGAGCTGAAGGTTGCTGTAGCATTCTTGAAGTAAAGAACTTCTGTGATGCCGTCATCAGCTGAGTACATATTCTGTAATGATGGGTATGCATCAAGCATTGCCTGGCGTGCCTCATGGCTGTCGTCTGAAACAAGCTCACCTGCTACTCTAAGCCACTGGCCATCCTTGAAAGCGCAAAGCTCAACCTTGGGATTAGCGTGAATCTGCTTAGAAACATCTTTTGTGTTAGCTGTCTGGATGTAGAGCTTACCATTGATAATATGTGCTGTACCGAAAGGACGAACCCTTGGCTGATCTCCTTCAACAGTTGCAAGATAATATGTTCCTGCTTCTTTTAAAAACTTTTCCACTCTTTCCATAATGTAACCTCCTTAGTGGTTCCCCTCTTAGAAAGTATTCTACACCATTTGCATACTAAATTACTAGTTAATCAACGCAAAAAAGGCAGCGGTTTCCCACTGCCTCTCGAAGGAGAATAATTTATAAGTGCCAGATATCCTGGTTGTATTGGGCAATTGTTCTGTCGCTTGAGAAGAAGCCTGCGTTTGCAATGTTCTTAATCATCTTGCGACCCCATGTGAGACGGTCTTCGTAATCAGCGTAAGCCTTCTCTTTTGTCTTGCAGTAATCCTTAAAGTCTGGGAATGTCATGAACCAGTCTTTGTTAAGGAGCTCGTTGTATAGACGCTCAAGATTTTCCTTCTGGCCAACCTTTAACATTTCTTTAGAAACGATAAAGTCTACGCACTTCTGAAGGTTCTTGTCTTTCTTGTAGTAATCCTTTGAAACATAGCTACCATCAGCATAGCGCTTAATAACTGTGTCAGAATCCTCGCCGAAGATGTAGATATTGTCATCACCAACGAAGTCGTGCATCTCGACATTTGCGCCATCCATTGTACCGATAGCAACTGCACCGTTAAGCATGAACTTCATGTTTGAAGTACCAGATGCCTCCTTTGATGCAAGTGAAATCTGCTCATGAATATCACAAGCTGGGATGAGCTTCTCAGCAAGTGTTACGTTGTAGTTTTCAACCATAACAACCTTAAGGTATGGGCTAACTTCTGGGTCGTTTGCAATAATTTCTGATAAGCAAAGAATAAGGTGAATGATATCCTTTGCGATGATGTATGCTGGAGCAGCCTTTGCGCCAAAGATAACAGTAATTGGGCGAGTAGGCTTTTTGCCTTCCTTAATTTCGAAATACTTGTTGATTACATAAAGAGCGTTCATCTGCTGACTCTTGTACTCATGGAGGCTCTTAATGTGAATGTCATAAAGGCTTGTGTCATCGATTTCGATGCCCTGTGTCTTTGCAAGATAGTTCTTGAGGACAGTCTTGCGAGTGTTCTTTACATCAAGGAATCTCTGAACAACAGCATCGTCATTCATGTACTGCTCAAGCTTCTTAAGCTCAGTAGCATCCTTCTTGAAGCCAGGTCCGATAAGCTCTTCGATAAGCTTTGAAAGCTCTGGGTTGCAATATAATAACCAACGGCGGAAAGTGATACCGTTAGTCTTGTTGTTGAACTTCTCTGGGTAGAGCTTGTAGAATGCATTAAGCTCTGTGTCCTTAAGAATCTCTGTGTGAAGGGCAGCAACACCATTGATAGAGATACCGTAGTGGATATCCATGTGAGCCATGTGTACAAGGCCATCTTTGATGATTGCAACCTCTGGATTCTTTACCTTTTTATTAATACGGTTGTCAAGCTCCCTGATGATTGGCATAAGCTGTGGAACAGCCTTCATCATGAAGTGGATTGGCCACTTCTCAAGGGCCTCAGCAAGGATTGTGTGGTTTGTGTAGGCAGTACATTTTGAAACCACATCAATCGCTTCATCCATAGTAAGGCCACGAATCTGTAGGAGTCGAACTAACTCTGGAATAACCATTGATGGATGTGTATCGTTAATCTGAATTACAGCATAATCTGCAAGGTCATAAAGGTTTGAGCCCTTCTCAACTGCCTCATCAAGTATGAGCTGAGCAGCGTTTGAAACCATGAAATACTGCTGATATACACGAAGTAATCTTCCGTTATCATCAGAATCGTCTGGATAAAGGAAAAGTGTAAGATTCTTTGTAAACTCGCTCTTATCGAAATCGATTCCACTTGTGATGATGCTCTCATCAACAGTGTCAACGTCGAAAAGGTGAAGCTTTGTAGTAACTGAATCGTAACCAGTTACGTCGATGTCATACATGCGAGATGTAACATTGAAGCCACCGAAATCTACCTGGTATGTCTTCTCTGTCTTTGTCATCCAGCTGTCCTTTGACATCCATGGATTTGGTTCTTCGATCTGAAGATTATTCTTGAACACCTGCTTAAAAAGGCCCATGTGATATGCAAGACCAACGCCATCACCGTTGAGGCCAAGTGTTGCGATTGAATCAAGGAAGCAAGCTGCAAGACGACCAAGACCACCATTACCAAGAGATGGCTCAACTTCGATTTCCTCGATCTCTGCAAGAGACTTGCCGCACTTCTCAAGCTCAGTCTTTACCTCATCATACAAACCAAGGTTAATAAGGTTGTTTGAAAGAAGCTTACCAATCAAGAACTCTGCACTGATGTAGTACAGCTTCTTCTTTCCGCCCTTAATCTCCTTCGCCTTAGCCTGAGACTTTACATACTCTAAAAGGCCAATGTAAATCTCCTCATTTGTGCACTGGTCCATGTGACGACCAAAGCGCTTTTTAATATACTCATTAGCTGTCATACCTATCCTCCTGTATTAAACACGAGGCGATCCTAATTTTTCATGCTCCCGCCGCCTCTTAATTATCAACTGTATGTAGTATACTGCTATTATCATATTAAAAACTTGCTTTATCTGACCCAAAAGTGATACTATTCTATCATATAAGGAGATTGATATGATCGATATTAATGAGTATCAGGCGATACACGAGGTTACAAGCCACTTTGATTACAACATTTCATACAACACATATCTATGTACTATTCCGTTGGATTTTGAATCAGTGCCATTACATTGGCATGAAGATATAGAGTTTATTTATATCAAAAAAGGGAGCGGTATTATTGTAGTAGATGGAAATGAATACGATGTAAAAGCTGGTGATATTGCTTTTATTTTACCTAGTCGTGTTCATGGAATTTTTCAACATGAAAATGATCGCATGGAATACGAAAACATACTTTTTGATGGAAAAATGTTTTCATCAACCACTGATGATTTTTACGATACTTTTCTATTACCTTTCTTTGAAAGCGCATATAAGATTCCTAACATCTTCAAGCAAGGTGTACCAGGATATGAAAGTGTAAAAAAGTATTTAGATTCCAATGATAATATTTCAAGCCACCGCGAAGGCGCCTGGGGATTAGCAATAAAAGGAAATTTATACTTACTTCTATTTAATTTGGTTTCACTATACGAAGAAAAAATAGATTCTTCAAAGAAAAAAATCGACAAACTTAAGCCTGTCATCAAGCATGTTGAGCTTCACTACGGCGAGCCAACCACTATAGAAGAAATGGCAAGTCTTGCTGGCTTCTCAGAATCCCACTTCATGCGATTCTTTAAAGAAGCCTTCGGGGTCAGCTTCGTGACCTACCTAAATGACTATAGGCTTTCCATGGCAGCGCGACTTCTTCTTTCAACAGAAGACTCTATACTAAATATTTCCCAGCAGGTGGGATTTGAAAACCTATCTCACTTTAACAGACAGTTCAAGAAGAAATACGATAAGACACCAAGAGAATATAGACAATAAAAAACTTGTTTGTCCAACTTGGACAAACAAGTTTTAAACTTTTTCCTTCAACTTCTTTAAGGACTTCTTTCCATCTACAACTTTACCAGCTTCATAGTCAGCTATTCCTTTGTTTACAAGCTCTGCCTCATTTTTTTTCAACAAAATCTGTTTCAATCTATAGTTGTTATCAAAGATATCTTCTGTTTGCTCATTCATCTCCAAAAGACCTCTAACACACCATTCTGGATCTTGTGTATGGAAGGTATAGTACAAATCATTCAGCTGCTCATAAGAGAATAAACTCATAACAAATTTTGTAGTAACTTCTCTTGTATATGATATATATCTATACATATAACCAATCCAAAACATTGCACTTTTAGAATATTTAATTTTGCCATAATCACTATCACCGAATTGCTCATTAATACTGTATAAACCTTCCTTAACATCTAATGATAATGAAGCTGGGTTATTAATATCTAATACTTTTAGAAGTTTTGAATGTAAAAATCTTCTAATGAAGATAGCAGTAGAACATTTTAAATCCACTGAGCTTTCAAACAATCGCCCCTGATATTCAGCTAGAATCAATCCGTTATGATCAAACTCTCTCATTTTAATAATTCCTCAATATAAAGCCCTGTTTTAAACTCCCTTTTTGCCAACTTTAATTTTGTATCTATCTCGTAGCTTCTTTCCTGAAGAGCAACTTTACAGTCTTCTCTCTCAGGGATGCACAAATAATATTTTTCAATTGGTTCCAGTTTCTTTAAAGCTTTATCTGTTTTAAAAATATACTGACAACCTAACTTTGACGCTGATAAAGAATGTAATGCAACATCTGCGTTTATTTCTCCATCAGTAAACTGGGCCATAATATAAAACATTTTATTATCTGCTATAGGAGCGATAACAACATCTGCATCTTCAATCTTTTTTACTATATCCATAACCATCTTATTTTGATTATATTCTTTAAGTGTCCCTCTGTAGTAACATATGGCCAACATCCACTCTAAGGAGCAATCAAATGTAACAACTTTAAGTCCATCCAAAGAATACTTAAAAGAATAGATTGAAGATTTATCATACTCACATACAAATGATAACGCCTGGTTGTATGTTTCTCCTAAATAAAACCCATTACCAAAATCACAATGATCTCTGGAACCTGTTACTGTTACTTCTGAAAGTCCTTTCTTCGAGCCATGGAATAAAACCGTGCCATACTTTTCATTTAACAGTTCTTCTTTAACTGAATTGATTCTGTAATTATTCTCATAAATATAAGAATAAAGCTTCTCGCAAACTTCATTAGATGTAGTTCCTTTCTTTTCAATACTATCCAATGTGGTTCGCGATATTTTGGTTTCCTCAGCCAAATCAGATTTGTTTATTTTTTCTGCTTCGATAATAAAACCTATATCTTCTTTTACTTTATATTCGCAATTTATCTTTAACATACTCCGTACTCCTATATTAGTATTATAACAGATAAACTTGTTTGTACAAGTTGGACAAACAAGTTTCAAATATAAATAAAAGCACCTCATCGAGGTGCTTTTCTCATTTCTAATGATTAAACTGAAGCATGAAATCTCCACTATTTCCTTGGTTGAAAATAATGTAGGTTGAACCTGCTGATTAGTCTTTTAGAAAATTTGTTGTACTTATTAATTACCCCAATCCTTTGGATTCTCCTCAGGGTGAGCTTCGAAATACTCGTCCCAAGTGTATTCTCCATCCTCGGTCACAATAGTATCAAGGCTATGGTCTCTGTAATCGATATCTACTGTCATTTCACTGCGGCTAAATGGAGTATCAGCTGTTTCAATCGATTTCTGCTTATATGTTCCATTCTCTGCATCAACCAGCGACAATACGATTTCTAAGTACTCTCCATCACCATCCACGGCGAAAGTAATTTCATTAGCGTACTCGCCAAAGATATGTCTACCATTTTCGTCGTAGAAGGTTAGATTACTATCTTTGTTGTAAGTCTTCCCATCAACGTTAATTTCACCGCTAAACAAGAATCCCTGAGAGCTGTGCTGCTGGGCGATTTTGTATAAGGTATTTCCAGAATCATCCACAACTGTGACGAACCTAGCAAAATACAATGGGTTGCCCACATTCTCGGTGTGGCGCTCTTCAATTTCCTTTGAACTGCTTGTCTTTGAAGGATCCGCGCTATAATTCAAATTTACAATTGTTCCTACGTAGCACTCATTGCCCTGCATATCAACATCACATAAAACAATGTCGCAATCGAGATAATGAATTTGCACATCTTCTCCCGAAACTAAGTAGGAAAAATTAAAATTAGGTTCGACAGCGCTAAGATGATAATTCTGCTCAAAATCAGCTGGTGTAACATAGCCGATGTAATGCACATCTCCAATATCAAGCTCTACCGAATTATCTTCGTGGAGTGTGCATGTACCACCGCCGCCGATTCCATCTAAAGTAAAAACGTTATTAGCTGTCTTATTTGAAGCGACCTCACCAGTGCCCACACCTTCAGAAGCTCCGCTTTCATTATTTGCACTACCACAGCCAACCAAAAGAGCTGCGCATAATATTAATGGTAAAAATTTCTTCTTCATACCTCTATACAACAATTTTACTGACCGTAATACATCTGAATCATATCGTAGTACTGTTTAATCTCATCATCTGATGCGCCGTCATCGTAGTAGAGAAGGTATAACTGCTTGAACTCATCGTATGAAAGAGAAGCAAGATATGCCATCTCGTCATCACCTACTGCATCCTCCTCGTAGCCATATGAGCTTGTGTCCTCGCCCATTAAAGCACCAAGAGCGTATGCGATTTCCATCTCATCGCCTGATTCAAGAGCATCGCTGAAGTCCTTGAGCTTCTGATAGTAAGCCTGAGGAACTCCTGCCTTTTCAAGATTTCCTACCACTGATGAAAGATCAAGAGACTTAACAAGATTGAAGGAATCCTCATCTGAAAGTGACTCGATATCAATTGTCTTTGCAGGAATTGTCATATCCTCAACGTCTTCCATTGCATATGTGATATCCATAGCAACAAGTGACTCGTCACCAGCAAGAACGTCGAACTTCATAGTTCCTGAAAGATCCTGTGTATCAAATGTAATTGCATAATCTGCAAGAGCAAATGTTGCAAGTGATGGATCTGAAATCATACTTGTAACTGTGCTTGAAAGAGATACAACAAATGTACCCTTGAAGTTACGATCCTTGTAAGCTGCAAGATCTAAATCCTTAACTGCGATTGTGCAGATTTCTTCGCCTTCAACAGTCATATCGTAAGAACCGTTGAACATTCCACCTTCTTCAGAGCCCTGTCCCTGAAGAATAAACTCCTCCTCGCCAAGGCTTTCTACTCTAATAACAAGACCAGCGTTCTTTCCGTTAACTGGTGCGTAGAATTCAGCCTTGAATTCATCATCTGTATCTTCGATGCAAACACCCTTTGCGCGGCATGAGCCGTCAACATATACATAGATGTTTCCAATTTCCTCATTTAATGATGGGTCGTCAGCGATTGAATTAAGCTCTTCCTGTGCATCAATCTTTGCATCATCAAGAGCGCCAACTAGCTCATCCCAGAACTCATCAAAGCTTGCGTATGTATCATCGAATGCGCCTGACTCGAACTGAGTCTCCATAATTGTGCGATACATTTCCTTAAGATCTTCATCGCTCTGAACAGTATCGATCATATCAACTGTAAGCTGATTAGCAAGCTTCTTATCAAGAACAAGTGTGAGCTTTGTGTACTTTGCAGTAACATCTGCTGCTGTAAGCTCTTCCTTAGATTTTGTAATCTTAGCGTCCTTGCAATCGTTGATAAGCACATCTGTGTACTTAGAGAGAATCTTGTCCATCTCCTGTGGAGTTGGATATTTATCTGTGTAGTTTGTGATTGTCTCTGTGTAGTTCTTGAGCATGTCAGCGAAAGCCTCGCCTTCAAGCTCAGCATCAACAGCAACTGCCTGATCCTTAAGAACTTCTGGAAGTGACACGTAAGCCATTTCAGAGGATGCATCAAGAACCATCTCTGCTGTAGTGATTTCTACATCATTTAATGAACCTGCCATCTTGATACCAAGCTGCTCATCCTGAACATCAAGGCCCATGTTTACGTTAGCATTGTCGATCCATGAAAGATCAAGACCAAGTGCGCTGCCGTATGTGTTAAGCAAGCTCTTTGTCTGGTCGCCAAGTGTAACCTTAACGCCCATGTTCATGTCCCCGTTTACATCTGCGTATGCCTTTTCGATGGCATCATAACCAACTTTGTACTCAGCAACAAAATCGTCCTTGCCGTTGTTTACAGCCTTAGCAAGCATGAACTTTGCTGGCATGAGAATACCTGTAAAGAAAAGAACTGCTAATACAGCGACAACTGCAACTACTGCTGCAACAATGCCGATGATTAATCCCTTCTTAGGTCCTTTCTTTTCAGCCTGTACATCTGCTTCGAGCTGGGTTTCTACAGCTGAAGTAGTTTCTTCAAGCTGCTGTTCATTTTCCGAACTTAACATAATTCTTCCTCCCTGTTTTTCGAAAAAGTTATAAAAGTTTAGTGTTTTTCAACACAATGTGAATTATATACCATGTTAAAACCATTAACAATCCGTATATTGATAAAATTTTAACATAATACAAATCATGTATGCAATATAAATAATGGAAGGTTGGGCAGATCCTTTGTAAACTGCGGCCTTCCTTTAGATCGATAAACACCGGTGACAGTAGGGCTGATGACATAATCAAAATAGGTGTTATGATGCCAAGACCTTTTATGCTACCAATAATTTCTCTGAAGATTGATGCCATAACTATCAACACACAATCGTAAACCAGAATAGCAAGAAGCTCCCTGCCAAAGGATGTGAAAACTCCGCCATACCACAATCCAATCAGCACCATGATAGATGGAATCAGCATGATGACTACGTAGTAAGCAAAATCTCTGGCCAGGCCAAAAGGTGTCTTCCACCAGATGAACAATCCGTTTGATTGATCTTCCAAATAGTACATAGATGCGGCGATTGATAATAGCATTAACCAAAGAGCCAGAATACCTCGAAGTGGCATCATCAAATAGCTGCTATCTTCAGTCTCTGAATCGCTATCTACTCCGTCTAAATATCCCATCTGAAATAGATTGCCGTTGATGCCGTAGGTGTCGAAAGTCTCAAGGATGTGAGATGATTGTTCCTGAGTTGGAGCGCCATTGTAAACATTTTTCGAAACGTAATCAATAGCCTTTTGCCTTGCCACTAATGGATAAACTCGGCTGCACAAAACTTCTTTTGCCAGCATGTGGGTGAGACCATCTTCTCGGATGATGATTTCGATTTGCTGCTTTGGCTTGCCCTTTAGGGCTGCCTGCTCCATGGCAGTATCTAAATCCTCTGGAAAAATCCAGCCTTCAGTAAGCTGCTGGCGGGCTACGTCTTCACGAAGTGAATCCTCGTTATCATAAAAGATAAATCGAAGATTACCAGGATTGTCAGCAAGGTCCTTCAAAAGATAATCGCTACTGTAGTCATCTCCTGGCAAATAGATGCCGATTGTCAGCAAGCCTGCATCAGCCGAGCTGACAGCATTCAGCATCAGCACCATCAGCGGCACCACCAAAAGCATGGCGATGTAGCTCTTCTTTTTAATTAATCTTTTTAATAAAAGTAAATATCTCATTTTATTTTCTGCTCCCTGGCAAACATTGCCAAGCCCAAGAATACAAGGGTGGAACCTAGCATTAGCACTAAATATCTTCCTGTGGAATTACCCTGCAAAACTGCGGCCATATATGTGAATGCCACGCCTGTTGGAATCTTCTCACCAATCTGCTGCACCAAATCCGGGAAGAAGGTCTTTGGATAAAAGTATCCTGAAACGTAACCCATTCCCATGTAGAGCATGAAGGCCACAAGGATTTTGTTGATGACGCCGATTAAAACTTCAAAAATCAAAAATCCCAAGGCTGCAAACATGATAGCTACTGGGAGTAACTGCCCAGCCAACTGGTAACGTTTGCTGCCTGCTGCAATAAACAAAACAAGTATTACATTGATGGTCAAAAATGGAATGTACTCGCCTAACACCTGCTTTGGAGCGTCGATTCCTTTGGCCGCCATAAATTTGTACTGAGCATCCTTTGTTCCAAGGAAAAAGGAAATGGAGCAGAAGGATAATAGCAGCATGAAGAAAAGTAGTAGCGCAGAGAAATAATACTCTGGTGTGGATAGGCCGTCTGAAAGTCCCAGCGCTGTCACCTTCACCACGTCACTTCTGCTAACCAAGGCTGCCAGATAAATCATAAATAAATCGTTGACCTTTTCGTGTCGCACCTCTTTGTCAAAGCCCTCTTCCTTCATGAGCTGACGAAGAGTGCAGATTCCTGTCTCCGAATATACGATAATGTTTGTGGCAATCATGGCGATTTCATCCATCATTACGTTGGAGATTCCCTTCTGGCCTGAGGTGGCATAATAAGTAAGCTTTGAGTCGTTGGTCATTGCATCCAAAGCATCTGCAAACTCCTTCGTAATTACGATATAGGCTGAGATGTCCGCATTGCGCATGGCCTTTTTTGCCTGATCCTCGTCATGGAAATTCACAAGCTCTAGCATGAATCTGGTATCGTCCATGGTGCTGACCATGTGAACGCCGAGGCTAATCATCTCATCATCGGTCTCACCAACCACGCCGATTTTGTAGCGTTGCTGCTCGGCCTTGTAGGCGTCGCTGTTGATGATGGCGTAACCTGCCACAGATAGCAAGAGAGCCACCACCAGAATCATCCCAATGATTCCAGGCAGCAGCTTGAGAATTCGCTTATATTGAATTAATAAATAATCCCCAAATCTAACCATAATCTCTTACAATCTTCCAATCAAATGTGGAATATCCCCATCATATTTGTATGGTTCAAGCTTTCCTTCCTTTAGAATAAAACATTTGTCGCAAAGCTCGATTTCCTGCACCTCATGAGTGGCGATAATCAACGCGCCCCCCTGCTGTTTATACTTTTCAAAATAGCTGTAGATTTTTTCTTTGCAAACCAAATCAAGAGCTGCCGTTGGCTCATCCAAAAGCATCAACTTTGGATTGGAATTAAGAGCGCAGCCGATGGTGAGACGCTTCTTCATTCCTCCAGACATTTGGTTCACCGGCACCTTAATGAACTGGTCGATGCCAAGCATCTTTAGGAAGCCGTCCTTCAGCTCCTTCTTCAGCTTATCCGAAGGATACCACATGCGAAGATTGTCCCAGGCTGTAAGCTCGCTGATTAGCGGAGTCTCCTGTGGCACATAGCTTACCAGCTGATTTCTAAGCTTAGTGTTCTTCAACAAATCCTTGCCATCGATATTGAAAAAGCCAGCGCCCGGCTTCTGCAATCCTGCAAGAATTGTCAAAAGCGTAGATTTGCCACTGCCGTTCTCCCCAAGGATTCCCACAATCTCCCCTGGCTCCACAGTAAAATCGACGCCAGTGAGAACTTTATGCTTGCCGTATGATTTTTTAATGCCTTTAATTTCTATCATAGCTTGTTGCTCCTCCTAGTTGAGTAGGGAGTTATAATCATAGCTTAAGTAATAATCTCGTTCTTCGGATATGTAATCCTGATAATTGTCCTCGGTAAGCTGGCCTGTACCATCATGAAGCCAACCTAAAATCTTTGTATTTATCCAGTCTGCATGGTGACATTCATCGCAGTAATCGTCCAAGCTAGTTGTTAAATCAAAGTTGGTGTTGAAAGAGTATAAATGAATGTTGTCGCACTCAAGCATCAGCTCGATGGCGTACTGCTCAATGCTAATCCATCTATTTACTGCTCCAAGCTCGTTTTGTCCTCCCCACCAAGCAACGGAATATGGTGTGAAGTAGTAGTAGAATTCCACGTCAGGATTGGCCTTTGCCACTGATACTACATTTTCAGAAATATTGTCGTACACCTTTTGCTTTAGGTCATCAGTAAATGGCTGATTCTCGGAAGGACTCTTGTAAAGTTTTCTGTCACCTAAAACATATCTTTTGCCTGCCTTGGCTTTATCCATCCAAGTTGCATAATCATCAAAGGATGTGATACCAGGCTTCTTTCCATTTCTAGCATCGTCAAGCATTGGAAGACATATATCAAATAAGATTGATTTATTGAAGATATAGTTCACATCGTTGAATGGATTATTATCGTAAAGGTACTCCGGATAAGATCCAAGATCAAGACGAAGTCTGTCTGCATCATCCATCAAATATGCGTAATCCAACGGGCGAATCACAGTCTTCAAATTAGGATTGCACTTGATTGCCTTTGCGATGTTATCGTTCTGCTCTTTGTAGGTACCCCCGGCAAAGGTAGTCTTAATAAAGGTTCCGCCGAAGATTTCCTCCGCCTCGCTAGTCTTAAAGTTTTCCGCCATAGAGGTGCCGATGATCATGGAATCATAATCGAAGTGTCGAATAATTCCGTCGTTCTGGCTTCGCTCGTTATTTAGTTCATAGTACAAGCTCTTAAGTGGCTTGTGGTAATGAAAGTATGGGTCGATGACGATGATGGTGCCACCTAGCAACACTAAAAGCGCTAGAAGAACTGCAAACATGGCCAAGGCCCACTTTTTAGTTGTTTTAAACATCTTCTATTCCCTAAAAATTAAAGTATAAGAATGTACTAATTCCGCTGAAGGATACCACACTGGCTGCAATCAAAACTGCTGTCCAAACCATAGTGACTGCCTTTGGCTTAAAATCTCTCATGCGCTCTACAGAATTCTTCGCGCCAAGGATGATAAACAATGCCAAGAAGTAATAGATTCCAACATAAATAAATGGCAGCGAATTTGTCACTGGAGTTTCATCCAATAGATATTTCAACATTGGAGTTTGGAATGCATATAAGATATTCACATCGATATTGGTGAAATCCACATAAAGCATCTGCTTAATCATTTCCACTGCATCCGAGATGGTAGCCGCTCTGAAGAACACCCACGCCAGGCATGTGAAAGTCTGGGTGATGATCCAACCAAGAGCAGGATGCATCTCATCAAATCCCTTTTTGAAAATACGATTGATGATAACAAAAACACCATTCATCACGCCCCACAAAACAAAGGTCCAAGCTGCGCCGTGCCACAATCCACTAAGGAAGAACACGATGAAGATATTCACATAAGTTCGCACTTCGCCTTTACGATTTCCACCAAGTGGAATGTACACGTATCTGGTGAAGAATCTTGTGAG
>JAEEGL015860222.1_pt1 | contig 15137 bp, 7 predicted proteins | sample 9134231 | NCBI WGS metagenome assembly JAEEGL01 (sample SAMN16246548, study PRJNA631951) | gut metagenome | biome: gut microbiome; feature: rumen; material: fiber-attached | host: Bos | place: Iran: Karaj | collected 2018-10 | reverse complement strand
CTTTTGCGATATGGCGTGATGATACGACTTACAATTACGGAGCGATGATTGCGCCTTAAACTAGTTGATCAGGCAGGTGTCTTATCTGTGATCAGTAGGGCACACTGCCTAAAAAAAATCTTGACCTAAACCACAGTATCTATGTGCTCGCCGACAACAGACGTTCGAACGAACGTCTTTGTCGGACTGCGCGCATACGCCGGGCATGGATTATCCTTCTCCCCACTCCCAACTTAACCTATCCACGCTGGCTAAACATAGCCTGATATCATCGTCAGTTTCTCATTAATATCATCTGGTTTGGGCAAAAAAACGCCGTCTGATCTGATAAATTCAGGCAGACGGCTGTTTTGTGTGGATTATAAAAGTAATATCTCCAGACAGTGCAAATCCGGAATCAGTATGTGTAAAGGGGGCTTTTCAATCCATTAAAAAATCACATGCCACTGAGGTTTCACGTACTTCATGCATCCGTTTTTTGACAGGAAGATGGGCCGGATGGGTCTGATAGGCATCAAATGCATCCCGGTCGCGGAACACTGTAATCAGCGCAAGATCGTAAGAACGATCGCTGTGCAGAATATCCGCACCCGCTTCCAGCTGAAGCAGACCGTCGACCTTACCGATCATTCCATAAAATGCCTGTACAAGCTGTGGTATCTCGCTCTTGAATTCATCTTTGATTTTAAAAAGTACAATATGTCTGATCATTTCGTTTCTCCTTCTTGCAATGTCCCAAATCCTTTGCTCACTGATGAGCCGCCTTAATTCATAACTCGCCAGTCAAAGAATGGCGAGCAATTTTGCGGGTTTTCATGTCGATAAATGAATCTTGATGGCGATCGCTTTTTCTGCGGGATGCGTATCGCAATGTAAAAAATATGAGGCAGATGTCAAAATGCCAGTTTCGTTAATGATATGAATATATTGAAATATATGTTGGTACATGGGATTGATATGAATCGATGTGATTGCAAGGATAGTTTTCGAAAAATGATTTGATCTTTCTGAATGTTATGGAAAGTGTTTTTGATATTATGGAAGCCTGGAGAATAGTGTGATATTGAATTATTTTGTGTGGAGCAGCACACACTGACTGAAAGAAGGAGTCTGACATGCTTGGCGCTATTATTGGGGATATTGTTGGCAGTCCTTACGAGTTTGATCGCAATAATATCAAGGCGAAGGAGTTCCCTCTGTTTTCGGCAAAATCGGGTTTTACGGATGATACGGTGATGACGATTGCCGTGGCCGATGCTTTGCTGAGTGTGGGAACAGATGCGGGTTTGGATTCAATCCGGAAAGCTGTTGTTGAAAAAATGCAGTTATGGGGGCTGCGTTATCCCGATGCCGGTTATGGCAATCGTTTTATGCAATGGTTGATTAAAAAAAATCCGGATCCATATAAGTCATGGGGCAATGGGTCGGCAATGCGCGTATCGAGTGTTGGCTGGTTGTATGATTCTTTGGATCGGACACTGGATGTCGCAAAAGCGACTGCCGAGGTGACACACAATCATCCCGAGGGCATCAAAGGAGCACAGGCAGCTGCTGCGGCGATCTATCTGGCCAGACATGGCAAAGCTAGAGATGATATCCGGGAATATATCGAAAAAACATTTGGATATGATTTTTCGAGGACTTGCAATGATATTCGTCCACATTATCGTCATGTCGAGTCTTGTCAGGAAACCGTTCCTGAAGCATTGACTGCAGTTTGGGAAGGTAAGGATTTTGAAGACACCATCCGCCTTGCTGTTTCGCTTGGCGGTGATTCGGATACCCTGACCTGTATTTCCGGCGGCGTTGCCGAGGCCATCTGGGGCGTTCCGGAGGATATTCGTGATGAAGCAATGAACAGACTCCCGCAGGAAATGAAACACGTGTATATGGCATTTAAGCAACGATTGTCTGATAAGCGAGGTGAATAATCTTCTGCAGCGATACGTATTGAGTGCCGCCCGCGCTATGGCCGTTGGCCATACGCACGGGCCATCCGTCTATCGTTTCGCGATACACCGGACGATTGGTGGGGTAGCATTATTCTCATTTACCCAGTCAGGTGTTTCGCTCTGTCCAAACATCATATATCTTTGCTAAAACAATTCATCGGGATAAACTTTCCACAACACATCAGGGTCATTTTTCCAGGCGTTGAGGAAGCTCTTTTTCATAGTCATCAAATATGTCCATAAGTTCCGGCATCCACGGTGAGCTATTTGACATAAAAACAGAATCGTTTTCAAACTCCCGAATCGCAGTAAGCATTTTTTCATATTGTTTCGTCAAACGATAGCATTCGAGTATATAATAGGCCGAATAGACAGATACGTCAGGATCATATCCAGACTTTGGTACCTCCTGAATGATTTCCCGGAATAAAGGAATAGCTTTATCAAACTGGTTGTGATTGTAATAAATCTGTGCAGCCATGTAGAGACTAGTAATTGAAAATTCACTTGTTTTAGCCCCACTCTTTTTTAAAATTTCCTCAAAGCGACTGGCGGCATTGATAAAATTCATTTCGCATTCTGCAATTGGAAATACAGGATAATTCTGGTTTTCAAACATTTCTTCCGTTTTCTCAGGCATTTGGGGGCACTCATCACTTCGCAGAATTCTATCATAAATGAGCACGGCATAGTGTGCGGCGTCTTTATAGATAACTTGATAGTCTTCTTTATCATCCCACCGCGTTTTACTATTACACTCATCAAGCACCTTTGTATAGCCCGCAGCTGCAGCATGATAATCTTCGCTGATGTACTGCAATTCAGAAAGATAATACAGGATTTCACAGTAATATTTTGAATCCCCAAAGTCATCTATAAATATTCTAAAAATCTCCATTGCGACAGAGGAATAATATAAATTATTTCTAAACTTCGAAAATAACGAGAGAATTTGTATACCTTTGGCAGAGATATATTCATTCAGTGCTTCGCGTTCATATTGGATGGCATCCGGTGTTGCGCCTTCATAATTTTCATCATATGCTGTTTTGAACATCTGTAATGTATGTTTTATCTCTTCGACGAGAAGCCATGGATCGCTCAATGCTTCGGTCGTTCGCATTATTTCATGCTGGTACAAAACACTGTTAAAGTGATGGGGATTCGCCGCAATCAGCTTTTTATAGGTTTCGATAGACGCCTGAATGTCACCGTTATCACGATATGAACGCGCCAATTGCTCCTGTTCGATATTTGCGCCGCCAGCGGCATGCATGGTGCCACATCCTGCGATGACGATCGATGATAATGCAAATAATAAATAGAGTTTTTTCATATGATTTCTCCAATGGAATCCAATATCAGTGCATTTGGGGGTGGGAGTTGCTTCGGCTATCCGCTTTGCGGATACGCCTTTGTTTCGGCCTATGCGCGAGGCGCATACGGCCTCATCCGCCTATTTGATTATCACCACTGTTATCTGATCCACAATTCTCTTTTCTTCTTCTTTGCTGATGCGTTCTTCATCCAGATTATCGCCATTCGGCGAGTATTTATATAAGGATTCCAGGCGTTTTATGATGGTTTCCTGAGTTTGATTCGGGCGTCCCCAGTTACGATATATCGTCACGGTGACATATTCATTACCAATCGCCTCCTGTCCAAACAAAACAGGACTACGAATGAGTGAAACCGTATAATTCCCTTTATCCGCCTTTTTGATAATATAGTTACTATACAAACTATGCAGCAACATACCGCCTTTGATAGATCGCGTATGTCCAAATTGCTCGCTGAGTTCCTCTTTTGTCGGTTCAATCATTACAGAATTATAGGGGAATTCATCGTGCCACACGCTAAATGATCTTTTGTCACCGTCTTTGAGCATAAAATCACCCATAAAGAAGGTGTAGTTATCAAATCTTTCTCCATCTGAATCAATCACAATGCGCAAATCGGCATCCATCGGCTGATTCAGTGGTTTATCCAGCACCGGAATCACAGGTTGATTCTGTGTCCACTTCTGATGATTCACCCAAACCACAAGGGAATGGAATTCTTCAAGTGCCGCAAACCCCACAGTTTGTGTTGTTTTATCCGAAGAAATGATCAAGTGATGATAGATATCAAGTGCACGCTGGGCATCTTCCGGATCATTATTTTTCCTTGCACGCATATCATAGACACGAGCCAACTGATATGACCAGTATTTCTCAGAATTTTCTAAATCATTATCATAACCATAGCCACGTTCAACATCATCATCTCGTGCAGAAATACTAACTCGTGCAGAAATACTTTTGACGACTTTCTCCGCTTCATCCAATTCCCCGGCATTGATCAGTCTCTGCAGATACACGCGCCACAGCTGGTAATCGTCAAAAATACTGTTTTCAAACAGATTCGAGAATATTCGTAAGGCATAACCTGGCATTTTCTCTGTAATGAAAAAATCTGCAATATCAAAATAAAAAGCACTGCTGTTCGCATACTGTGTTCTCAGATTTAAGTATTCAGCATAAAGTGCTTCTGCATCTGCACCATTTTTTCGAAGATTTGCCAGTGATTTGAGATAGGGTGTCTCTGAATCCCAATTCATAAATTTTTCTTCTGTATCTTCTTCGGATATATAATAATCATCATCTAAGAAGTCACAAAAGACAACATCATAATAATCATCATCAACAGACCTGGAAAGATTTTTGGGTGATGGACCATAACCAATCTCCCACTGAATCGTATTCTTATGTTTTGAATCAGCTATTGCATCGGAATTATCCAGCGATTTATAGCATTGAATTATCTCATTACAGCTCCACTTCTTAGGCGGATTGAACGGTTTTGTATAATGCACCCCATATTCACTTGAGACGGTTTCTGTGCATTTCGTCACTTTTTCATTACATTCATAGGAAGATTTAATATTTTTCGGTGTCGGATGATTCCACCAGTCGATATACTTATTCCAAATATCAGACAGAATCGTTTTGTCCTTCGCATCATCCGCTTTTTTATTCTGATTATTACTTTTCTTTTGTTCATCCTGATATTTTACCCATTCCTGATGAATCTCTGTCAGATTTTCAGGTGGTTCAACCCCATTTCTTACCCATGCCTTCAGCTTGAACGGTACAGCGAGTGATGTAAAAGGGCTCGGAACTGTATATTTTTTGCTGATTTGCTCCAATTCATGCCTATGATTAAATTTATCAGCGGATAAAGCACGGATCACTTCCATTGCCCATGTCGTAGCAAGCGTATGACCTGTATGTATTTCATCCTTTTCAGAAAGGACAACTGTTTTTGTGGTGCCATCTGTGAGGTGAATGGTAATATTATCAGAGGCACCATCCCACTTACCCATCACTGCAACGCGATCTGCAGAACCTCTGTTTCCCAATATTATATTAGAAATATGACTACCCGTGACCTCATAAACGGATAACCGCGGGGAGCGTATTTCTGCAATGATTTCATCAGGCGTAGATTCGTTCAGCCGGATAACATGACCATGACTGGCTCTCCACATTTTATCCAGATATTTTGCATGCCCCGACATAATCACAGCCGAATGCGCCCCAAACTCCGGAATCCATTTCTGATAGTTATCATTGCCATCAGTAAAGAAAAGCGTGATGCCATCAAACCCGGATTTAGCAGTGGTTTGCAGCGGCTCATAATTCGTTCCGCCATCATAGACAATGGTTTCGAGATATTTAACAAGCTCACTTCTCGACTTGAAAGTGCGTACAGGTTCTGTTTTATGATGAAATACATGAAGTTCATAATAGCTGTTTTCCGGAAGACGCTGAACGACTTCCATCGATTTTTGAACATCTTTGGGTGTGCGGCTGCCAGAAGCATCCCAAACAATGCGTATGCGCGAAAGATCCTGTGGTGATGCATCATTTTTTCCAATACTAACATCAAACATTACGAAACGCTCATCCGGATTTTTGGAATCGCGTTCGATATATTTGTCGGCACGGAATGCAGATCCGACGACCGGAGAAAAAGACAATTTAATATCATTTGGTGTGGTAATATTGTTATCTGTTTGTTCCAACACCCACGCACTTCCATTCTTTTGGAAAGAATTGCCAATATTTTCACTGATTACAGGCTGATCAATGTCGGGCATATCGACAGAAACATGGATGGATCGCCTGCGAAGTGTATTTTTACACATGGGCAGCAATACAGATGCCGTTCCGTCAGACGCTATCTTTAGCGGCATTGTATAAACCATGCGAACCGTTCGATAACCATGAGGCAAAATCACGTCGATATCGGTTTCAAACCGATTAGAGGACTCAGATATTTCAGATGCAGAATTTCCAAATCTGCCTCTAATAATTGAGCTAGATCCATGGATTGCTATAGCGTCCACCATCTGATGTTTAATTTTTTCATTTGTAATATCAATGGCAAACCCTGTGACGAGGGCTTCTTTTGGCATGGGGATTTTGAGTATTCCGGTAATAGGAAAATCATCCGTATTTCGGATGGTGAGTTCTGTCTCTATCTGAACCACTCTGCCGATTACTTTTGCCTGAACATCGTATGTTTCGATAAAAACTGCTTGTTGCATGGTTTCTTTACCAGCAAAAAGTCTTCTGGCATTCATCAAAACCGGCGCGGTATCATCTGCGATATTTTCTGTGGATTGTGCAGGTGGTTTTGGCCAGGAATTATTTTCGGAATCTTCCTGTGGCATATCAAGATTGACCGGATAATTTACGTTTGGAGCACATCCGGGTACCACCGCCGCGATAATGGCAACGGCACTTTTACACAGAGTCAGGAGATTCTTTATATAACGTGATGATGTCATGAGATGCTCCTTTAAGCAGTGTTGACATGGGCAACATTCAAACTAAGACAACGTGTACAGATTGTCAATCATGAACGGTTGCGTGTGAATCTCTGTACATTGCACTATTTCATGATAAACAATGAACTGGCAGTTAATGGGATGCAATTCCTTTCAATCTGGCAGCGTCATTCAGAATATATTAGGAATCTCTCATGAAACACATAACCTCTGTTATTATCCTGTTATCACTTGCAATGGTTGCTTCTGGATGTCAAAAGAAGCCTGAGATAACTGAACAAAGTGCAGTTGAATCAATACAGAATTTGGATGACTCCAGACTCTTTAAGGAACGTCTGAATAAAACCATTAACTGGGGCGTTGCGGGGGGCCGAGATGAGCACCGTTCAGTGAACGGTGCGAATCGCAGAGCCCAGTGAGCAACGGCCAGATACGAGCCGGAGCACCGACAGGGGCGGGAGGCGAAGTGAATGGCCCATTGCGAATTGAGGCGGATTTGTAGGATTCGGGGCGTTGCGGGGGGGATTGTCATGGATTCCCCCCGCAGAGGGGGTAGGCGCGTATTTGCTTGCAAATAGCGCCGTAGGGGGCATCGCCCCCAAATAACAAAATTAATTAATCAGAGGTTCCTTAGCGATGTGCAATTGCGCGTTGCTAAAGGCTCGCTCCACGTCTATAGCGATTTTACCATACAATGTATATACAAAACTATCGTATTCATTTATTATTGATATGGCGAGGCTATCGAGTAAAGACGTGTGAACCGCACGTCTCTGCTCGATACGCCCCGCACGCTCGTCTATGCGCAAGCGCATACGGCTCACGAACTGAATAACAACACATTCCGGGAGGCAATATGAAAACAAAAACTATCATTACATTATTCATAGTCACCGCACTTGGTTTTAACAGTTGTTCAGAAGAGGACAAATTCGAGCCAGAGGGGCTCAATTGCTCACCCGACCAACTTTTTGATCTAGCCAAGGGTGAATGCGTCGATAACACACAAATCCCTACATGTGATGATGGCCTGCTATACGATCCGACCAAAGGTGAATGCGTCGATAACACACAAATTCCTACATGCGATGATGGCCTGCTATACGATCCGAGCAAAGGTAAATGCGTCGATAGCCCCCAATCCCCGTCGTGCGACGATGGCCTGCTATACGATCCTGCAAGTGGGGAATGTGTGTCTGCTCCAACAATACAATGCGCAGAAGATGAAGTTTTCGATACAGACAAAAATCGATGCAGACCCAAATGTGATGGTCAGCAATACGATCCGGATGCCAATACATGTGTTTGCCCCGGCGGGCAGGAATATAATGAAGAAAACCAAATGTGCCTGCCCAAATGTGATGAAGGCATGGTTTTCAATACCGAAACAAATGAATGTATTCCTGCCACACTGCCCCAATGTGCTGAAAATGAAGTATATGATACAGACAGAAATCGATGCAGGCCCACATGTGATGGTCAACAATATGATCCAGATGCAAATACATGCGTCTGCCCCGACGGCCAGGAATACAATGAAGAAAACAAAATATGCCTGCCCAAATGTGATGAAGGCATGTTTTTCAATACCGAAACAAATGAATGTGTTCCTGAACCGACGGCGCACTGCAGCGATGGTTTTCACCTGAATGAAGCAACCGGTGCCTGTGAAGAAACATTATGTCCGCTCGGCTCTTATCTAAAAGATGACCAATGCATAAAAGTATGCAATTGCGGCAAGATTGATAACGATAATCACAAATGCATAGATGCTGACTTTTTAAAAGGATTATCCAAATCCGACAAGCATCAGCTCGCACTCAGAGAAACAGCAATGGCGTATTTCCGCCGGGGCAACAATATCCAATATGAACTGGAGCGCAGATCAGAATACTTTACCCCCGAAATGGCAACACCCCAACACTTGGAATATACGGTATGCAACAGTTTTGTCTTATCTGTCTACTACCAGGCACTTGGTATCATTTTGCCCGAAAACAATGGTAATATGAATAAAATTGGACAGGCCGGGAAAGAAGATGTCGTATATCACAACCATATTACAGATTTTTCGCCCGAGAATTACGAAACAAACCAATCAACAATCGAAAATGGATTAAAAGAGGCTATTGGTAAAGTTAAACCCGGTGACATATTAAGTTATTATGTTAAATACAATGATGATACCTCAAAACCACACGCTGTTTATTTTTATGATGTGATAAAAAATGATAAAAATGCCATGGACGGTATCATCATTCATTCGACGAGCAATCCAGAAGCTCAAGACTATCGAACGACCAAATTGGATAAAAGCCTTTGCTGGAACAACGCTCAAAGTGATGATTCCAAATTTTCAAATTATCCAGACTTTTTCGATAAATTTCCTGAGCTCAAAGGTATCACCCAGGGAACCATTCAGCTCACATCATACTCAAGCATCGTCTCCTCTATAAAGAAGAAAATAACCAAAACTGCAGTTGAATATGAAGCCAGTATTCTGCGTCCGGCTGCCAATGACACAAAATACCAAAGATATATCAACAAACATAGCGATACGACACAAATGATTAGCTATAAGATGCCAGAAGCTGCAATCTGCCGTATACACTACCCCAGTATTGAAATCATAAAGACTGTCGACGTTCATGCCGGCAGTACTGTCGAACCAGGCGATAAACTGACCTATCAAATCGAAATCAAAAACAATGGTAATGCAACTTACCCGAACAAACAAATGAATCGGGATTATGAGAATATCTATGTAACCGAACGATTATCAGAATATGTAACTTTAAATGATGAAATGAAAATAACGCTGTGCTCCGCAAAAGAAAAATGTGCTCAATATAAGGATGCACTGTTTAGCAGGTTGTGCACAACTGGTGATACATGTAAAACAGCAGATGCCATTGGATGGCTCATTCCATCGATAAAGATGGGAGAAAAACTGAACATCGAATACTCCGTAACAGTTAAAGACAATGCCCCCCGAGGAACTGCCATTCATTCAGAAGGCCAGGTCGCATCTATCGACAGTGCCCCCATAGACAATATCGTTGAATACCATTTATCGGAAAATGAAGTTTCTGCATTAAGTAATGAATTTAAATCCATTTCAACTAAAGGTAAATCTTATGGACTGGATGCTATTGAACAAGCCTACAAACAAGCCCTTGGCTATCAATTGGATTTAAAATCACTCTCGCTTGGTGCATTGTATTTAAAGAGTGAAAGCACAGTCATTAAAAGATTTGCCGATATTATTCCTTTCCTCTATTCTGCAACTCAATATTATAACAATGATTCCAGCGCATTACTCGTTTCACTCTATGGTGAAGGATACAAAGATTTCTTGATAAACCAAAACCATCCTCTTTATGGAATGGTTTTGAATCATTATTATTCCGGCGTATATACAAAATATACACAAAAGAAGCTTTCCCTCGAAAAAGCCAAATGTACAGGGGCCAACCAGGTTTATGATTCAGCCTGCTATGAACTGAAATATTCCAATATCAAACAAAAACCATTTGAACACTCAGCTTACCATCTTACAAATTTAGCCGAAGGCGAAAAACCAGGGCCAGAACATGCAAAAGGGCTGCGCACTGACCGAGAAAATATGATCTATCCAGAAACATTGCGCGATGGAGATATACTCATCTACTCAATCGCGAATGATATAAAGACAAAAATTAAAGATGCTGAGCCAAATGGTACGTATGCCTATCTTTTTTTGGATGGGAAATTCCAGGGTCTGCGAAAAGATAAAAAAGAAATCGACATCATAACTGTTAAAAATGCAGAAGTACCAAAGTATTATCAAACCAAGGGACAATTCAATATGCTTCAACGCTTTGGCGACATGCCCAAGATGTTCGGAAAAGACTTTTACGTCGTTCTGCGTCCCTCACTGACGATGAAAAAATCGAAATAATCATGATATTTCTTTGATTAGCTTTGCTATTGGACGCGAACTTGCTCGCTTGCAGTCGGTGCAGGTCTTTTACCTGCACCGTGAACTCAATCATGGGCGTGAATTTGCTGCGGCAGATAGATCGACGTGATGCATATCACCTCGTATAACATGAAACGGATCATGCTCGCCTATGCTGATGCATACGGCTCGTCGTCCGCGCTATGGCCTGCAGCCATACGCACGGGCCGTCCGGCTATCGCTGCGCAATACGCTGGACGATATATATTACACCGCCAGCTCCGGCAATCCGCGCACGATTTCTATCGTTCGTGCGCTCAGTTCGATGATGCGCAAAACCAAATCGAGAATATATCTCGGATAATCGTGTTCGCGTGCCCAGTCGTTCGGGTCGTTCACAATACCACTCGCTTTATCGGTGCTGACCTGATATTGATCGACCAACCACCCTAAGGCACTGCGGCCATTGACGATGTATTCGTCGACTTCGAGGGGGATGTTTTCGATGCGGATGTCGGAATTATAATATAATATTCGTTTGTCTTTATCGAATTTCATCTTTTTGACGATGTAATTCCCGGATTCTGCACCAATCACCGTAACATCGTCGCTCATCTTGCCCGTTTCGTAGTTCACGTGCAAGGCGCCCAATTCGCGCCCCGCGCGACTGAATGCCCAGAAATCTTCGGCTTTTTCGACCAACGGAATGCGCGGCAGCGATTTCTTGAGATCGTTGGCAAAGGTTTCGCGGTATTTCGGCGAGTGCAGGATGCCATAGACATAGTAGAATATATCTTCTTTTGTGATTTGGCGAGCCGTAGAGACGTTTCGTGAAACGTCTCTCGGCGAGCATGTGTATTGTTTTCGGACTTTATCGAGGATCCAGTCGGTGATGCCGTCGTGCCTAAGAGGCGCATTAGATGCGGAATTTGTAGAATCTTTGGGGTCGTCAAACAACCCACGCGCCTTCTTTGGCGCGTCTTCGGCGGTGTCGTAATAATACAACGGGAAGCATTGTGCACCAGCTGCCATTGAATTTAAATCAATAATTACATTAGACATCAGACATGTAAAATCCTTTTTTCCTCCACATCCATGCACTGCGATAATTAAATTCTCGCTCTGTGGCGTGGGGAAAAGACGATAGTTCATATAAATCATAGAATTAATGTATCTTCCAAATGCCATGTGCTGAGATAAAAACGGACGATATACCGATTTGTAATATTGAGCATCGTTCTGTCCTATAATAATATTTTTCTCCAATCGTCCAAGTATTTCTCTATCCCAGCTAATCTTTGTGCCATCCATATCCACAAATTCTTTTACATCCAGTTGTGAGTTAGATTTTTTAGCAATATGAAACTGTTCACGCTGTTCGTTATAATAATCAATCATGCTATTGATATTTTGGATCAGCTTTGCATTTGATGAATTATAACACCAGGCATCGCGTTGTGTTTTTACACCGCACGAATATCCCTCAAACACGCAATTCTTTGCGTCGCCTGTGAATTTCTTTTCGCATTCGATCGGGATGAAAGATTGATAGCTGTCGTTGCGCTGGTTGAGCCAATCATGGTGTTCGTCGGGTTCTAAGGATTGCAATGTATAATTATTATTGGTGATATCTTTGAAATCGACGATTTGGGCGAGTTTTTCTTCGCGCGTGAGATAATCGGCAACGGCGTAGTAGTGGATGCTGGCGGATGAGCGTTGCGAATCCGTGCCCTCTCCTTTGGAGAGGGTGCCCGCAGCGCGGGCGGGTGAGGCAGAGGGGGTAGCGGCGTATTGAGGCGCAGCCGAAATAGACGCGTAGGGGGAGACTTCCCCCACCAAAACAGAAGCCTGCGGCAATTTGACAAAGAACGTCATTGCGATGGGCGTGCGGGAGCCTAGACCAAAAACATTATCACCTTCTTTTCTTCTAATTTCTCCCTGTGTTCGACAATCGCCGCGCAAATCATAAATATAGATTTCATCAAATTCCTTTTCGAGGCTGGCACGCATGCCGTTGGAAGACATCGAATCTATCCAGCCTTTATTGGAAATGATGCCAATAATTCCGCCTTGTTGCTTGTCGATGCGATCGGTGGCCCAGCGAATGGCGCGGATGTACGAATCGTATAATGCGTTTTTATTTTGTACATTCGATTCGGCGGCGTAGGTATCGGCGATGCGCTGATCGAGGGCGGGATATTTCTGGTTTTGGGCGTTATCGTTGGCGGATTTCTGGCCGACGGAATAGGGCGGATTGCAAATAATGACGCGGATGGGGGCTTTGCGCTGGTTTTCGATTTCGGCGCGGTTTTCGTCAAAGAAGCCGGGAATGGTGCGCTGGGTGCCTTCGGCGAGTTGGAAGGTGTCGGTCAGGACGATGCCGTCGTAGGGAATGTATTCGCGGGAACGCGTAATGGCATGGAATGTATTCTCGATGTTGACGTCGGCGATGTAATAGGCGAGCGGCACGATTTCATTGCAGTGGATTTCGTGGCGGTATTTGCGCAGGAGATCGCGTTCGCGAATGACGCCGCTTTGCAGCAGACGCGTGATGAATGTGCCGGTGCCGACGAAGGGATCGAGGATGTGGACGTTGCTGTCGCTGAGCGATGCGCCGTCAAAGTGGCGGTGCATCAGAGCTTCGACCGAGTTGATGATGAAATCGACGCATTCGACGGGCGTATAGACGATACCGAGCTTTTCGACGGTGCGCGGAAAGACTGCACGGAAGAACTCGCCATAGAGGTCCTTGATGATCTGTTGTTTGCCGCGCAGAGTCGTGATGTTGGTGACGTTGTTGCGCACCGATGTATAGAAACGCTGGAGGGTGCTTGTATCGATATCTTTTTGCAGGCCGTGCGCGTTGAGGAAATCGACCATCGATTGCATCGTGCGCGAGACGGCGTTGTTTTCGGAAAAATGATAATCCTCAAAGAGCGCGTCAAAGATGGGGCCCGAAACGATGTGCTGTGCGAGGAATTCGATGCCGTCGTCGCGGTTGAGCGAATCGTTGATGTTGGCGTGCAGGCCGATCATAAAGCGTTCAAACTGGGCGCGGGCGTCGTCATTTCGATCTAATAATAGTTCGATATGTTGTTTGATATTGAGCGCGACCTGCGCGATATCTTTGACCCAGTTTTGCCAGTATTGTCGATCGCCGCATTTTTCGACGAGTTTGGCGTAGATCTTATCTTGTATCGGCTTAAAGAGTTCGAGCTGTTTTTGTAGGATTTCGTATTTTTGGTTTTGAGAGACTTTGGTTTTGGGTGCTTTGTAGGCGGCTTCTGCGTCGATGCCGTCGTCGGGGATATAACCGCCGCCGACCACGATTTTGCGCGGGGGCGTGTCGTTGAGCGAGATTTGGTTGACGATGGCGTTGAAATGGTCATCGTGCGAGCGGAGGGCGTTGAGGACCTGCCAGACATTTTTGAAGCGCTCGTTGTCTTCGAGGGCTTTTTCGACCGGCATATCATTGGGAATGACGACGGGAATGATGATGTAACCGTATTTCTTGCCGCCCTCTTCGCCGCGCCGGAAATTACGCATGACGCGGCCGACGGACTGCACGACGTCGATTTGGGACTTGCGCGGCGCGAGGAATACGACCGCATCGAGCGCCGGTACGTCCACGCCTTCGGACAGACAGCGGACGTTGGTGAGGATTTTACAGGTGTTTGTGGGGGGAACCTTTTCTTTTGTGCCAAAAGAAAAGGTTTCCCCCACACCCCCTTCCAAAAGAAAAGCATTGTTTTTGGGTGTTTTGGCTTGGCTGGTTACATCAATTTCTAATTTTATATTATTTTGTGTGATATATTCTTCTTGATCTAACCATTCCAATAGGCGATAGCGTTCGTTGGCGCCCATAGAGCCGTCGACGTGTTCACATTCGACGTGGACGATGTGGTCATCGGGATGGGCGGCAACGACGGCGTCGCTAATGGTTTCGAAGATATGGGCGACGTTTTTGGATGACCCGGTGAGTTCTTCGTCGCCGATGATGTTGGCAAAAAGCAATGCACGACGGCAGGTTTGGGGATCGTCCGACCAGGTTTTGCCTTCGTCGCCCGTGATCTGCTTGGATAGCGCCAACGTCGTGCCGTAGAGTTTGGTTGCGATATCGGTGTCGATCTCTGTGGCATTGGGATCGTCGATGCGATCGTGGATCGATTCGGGCAAATCCTTGGGGCATGCGGTGAGGACGATGACTTTATAATCCGTGAGCAGGCCTTTCTGGACGGCATCGTTGAATGAAATTCGGTGGATTTCGGGGCCGAAGACGGATTCGTCATCCATACTCGCGATGAGGACGTCGCTGTTTTTGGCCTTTGCATTGGATTTGGCGGATTCGCTGTAAATGCGCGGGGTTGCGGTCATATAGAGCCGCTTTTTGATGTGGATTTTGCTCTCGTCG
>JAEEGL010869003.1_pt1 | contig 15137 bp, 13 predicted proteins | sample 9134231 | NCBI WGS metagenome assembly JAEEGL01 (sample SAMN16246548, study PRJNA631951) | gut metagenome | biome: gut microbiome; feature: rumen; material: fiber-attached | host: Bos | place: Iran: Karaj | collected 2018-10 | reverse complement strand
GGGCATCGTGTATCCCCTTTCCAATGAAGCGTTCATCGAGAGCATCGGCCGTGAACTGCAGGTTGCCCGGGCCATAGGCTGCGATGCGGTGGGCCTGGTCTCGGGCAAACAGGGCGAAGACGCCCTTCGGGCCGACAATCCCGAATTGCGCGTGGTGCATTACGGCAATTTTATCGGCGATGCCCTGCGTCGTTGCGAGTCATTGGGCTTCCGTCGTGTGACAGTGGGCATCATGATAGGCAAAGCCGTGAAACTGGCCGAAGGACATCTGAACACACATTCCCACCAAGTCACTATGAACAAGACGTTCCTCACCCGGGTGGCCGCATCGGCCGGAGTGGAACACGCTGAAGCCATTGTCAATAAAATAACTCTCGCCCGCGAGTTGTGGGAACTGATGCCGCCGGCGTTTTTCGAGTCACTGCGCAGCCTGTGTCTGATGCATTGCCGCCAGGTGTTCCCCTCGGGCGAACTGGAAGTGAAACTGATTAAAAACAGATAAGCCAATGAAAATGCTGATTTTAGTCCTGAGCATTGTCGTGCTGGCCATTGTGAATCTCATGGTAGGTTCCGTGCCCATCCCATTGGGCGAAGTGGCGGGCATACTCTCTGGCCGGGGCTCCGACAACGAAGTGTTCACCAACATAGTCCTCAACACGCGTCTGCCGCAGGCACTTACGGCCATTGCCTGCGGAGCTGGCCTGTCGGTGGCAGGACTGGAGATGCAGACCGTCTTTCAAAACCCCTTGGCCGGGCCGTCTGTGCTTGGGGTAAGCAGTGCCGCCAGCTTAGGAGTGGCTTTTGTCGTACTGATGAGCGGAGCGTTTGGAGGCCACGTCCTGTCACGCTTCGGCGTGGTGGGCAATACGGCGCTTACCGTCGCAGCCATAGCGGGCGCTCTGCTGGCCATGATGCTGATGGTCTGGCTCTCGCGCAAGGTTGAGGGACGCGCCACATTGCTCATCGTAGGTGTGCTCATCGGATACATAGCCAGCGCCATCGTAGGCGTGCTGAAATACTTTTCCAATGAAGAAGACATACGCGCTTACGTCATTTGGGGGCTCGGCTCCTTTGCCCGCGTCACGGGAGGACAAGTGCGTGTCTTCGTAAGTCTGATGGCCTTGCTCTGCCCATTGTCCATGTTGTTGGCAAAACCCCTCAACACCCTTCTGTTGGGCGAGCGCTATGCAGCCAACCTGGGCTTGAACATCCGCAGGGCGCGCATGCTCATCATCAGCTCCGCAGGCATTCTCACGGCCATCACGACAGCCTATTGCGGCCCAATCATGTTCCTCGGCTTGGCTGTTCCCCACATCAGCAGGGGCCTTTTTGCCACGGCCGACCACCGCACGCTGCTTCCTGCCACGCTCTTCGCCGGTGCGGCATTGGCCCTGGTGTGTAATCTCATTGCCCGGCTGCCGGGTATGGCGGGTGCGCTGCCTGTCAATTCCGTGACGGCTCTCATCGGAGCCCCCGTCGCACTGACCATCTTGTTGCGTAGGAAATGAAACACAAGTATTCGGACATCTTTATCGATTTGGACAACACGCTATACGATACCTGTCGGCTGGCCACTGAGGACGCAGGCTCGCCTGATACCGACGTGTGTGTGGCGGGAGCGGCAGACATGGTGGACTATCTGAAGCACCGTGGCTACCGTCTGCACGTCTGCACGAACGGTAGTACGGCCGAGCAGCGGGAAAAGCTCGAACTGACGGGGCTGTCGGCCAACTTTTCCACGCTTATAACCAGTGAAGACGTGGGTGTGGAGAAGCCCGACGCGCGTTTCTTCGGGGAAGCGTTGCGGAGGACGGGGGCAACTGCCGCCACCACGCTGGTCATCGGCGACAACTTCGACACCGACATGCTCGGTGCCCTGCGTGCGGGCATCGATGCCATGCTTTTCAACCGCTGGCAGCACGATTTTGTGCCCCCGCAGCCAGTCGCTTACATCATTGTAGAACTTACTGACGTTAAAAAACTGTTATGAAACGGATTATTGCAATCACCGGAGGCCAGCGCTCGGGCAAGAGCCAATTTGCCGAGCGGTTGGCGCTGACCTTGTCGGACCATCCTGTCTATATGGCCACGGCTCATGTGTGGGATGACGAATTTGCCGAGCGCGTGCGCCGTCATCAGCAGCGGCGTGGTCCGGAATGGACGAATATAGAAGAGGAATTTCACCTGAGTTCCCACGATGTGTCGGGCCGTGTGGTGCTGATAGACTGTTGCACCCTGTGGGCCACCAACTATTTCAGCAAATTTGCCCGTGAGGAAGGCGGAACGGGCTGTTGCGACGTGGATGCCGTGCTTGAGGAAATGCGCGGGGAGTTTGACCGGTTTACGGCTCAGGAGGCCACATTCCTGTTTGTGACCAACGAGATTGGGCTGGGCGGAACGAGTGCGAATGACTTGCAGCGCCGTTTCACCGATTTGTTGGGATGGTTCAACCAGTACCTGGCCGCCCGGGCCGATGAAGTCTATTTCATGGCCTGTGGCATTCCCGTGAAGATAAAGTAAAAGAACTCTGAAACAAGATAAAGACATGATACAACCTGTTGACAGAAATTTGATGCCGGCCATACAAGACAAGCTCGACAACCTGAACAAGCCCAAAGGTTCGCTCGGCCGTCTGGAAACGCTGGCTATGCAAGTGGCTTTGATACAACATTCGCTCCATCCCCGGCTTATCCGTCCTTGTCATCTGCTTTTCGGCGGCGACCACGGGATTGAGCGTGAGGGTGTTTCGGCTTCGCCGCGCGAAGTGACGAGACAACAGATGCGTAACTACTGCCTCGGTGGCGGCGGGGTCAATGTACTGTGCCGGCAACATGGCTTCCAACTGCGCGTGGTGGATGTCGGGGTGGACTATATCGGAGATAGTGCGGACTATATCGGAGATAGTGCGGACGATATCCGTTTTGTGTCGCGCAAGATAGGGTTTGGCACGCGCAATTTCCGCTACGAAGCGGCCATGAGCCGTCAGGAGTGGGCTCAGGCCCTGCAAGTGGGCGCGGAACAGGTGGATGCCTGCCGGGCCGAGGGATGCAATGTGATAGGAATTGGCGAAATGGGGGTGGGAAATACCTCGCCGTCAAGCATTCTGATGCATTTGTTCACCGCCATTCCCCTGGTCAAATGTGTGGGGGCGGGCAGTGGCCTGGGCGATGCCGGCATACGTCACAAGTTGTCCGTGCTTGAAGACTCTCTCGCGCGTTTTGAGGCCCTGAAGCGTGACCATGCCGGCGACTATACCGGGGTGACGGATACGATACGCCACTTTGCGGGCTTCGAAATGGCGGCTGCCATCGGTGCCATGCTGCATGCGGCCGAGGAGAAGATGATTGTCCTGGTCGATGGTTTCATCATGACGGCCTGTATGCTGGCTGCTTCACAGATGGACGCGGCCGTGAAGGACTATGCCGTCTTTGGCCATCAGGGCGACGAAGGCGGCCACAAGCTAATGCTCGATGCCATGGGCGCAGAACCGCTGCTGCACCTGGACATGCGGCTTGGCGAGGGCACCGGGGCCCTTTGTGCATACCCCATCGTGGTTTCGGCCGTCAAAATGTTTAACGAAATGGACAATTTCAGTCATGCCAACATTACGAAATACTTTTAAACGCATTGTGGCGGCCCTGATGTTCTTCACGCGGCTTCCGCTGTGGCGCATCGTCAAGGTGGAACGCGAATACTTCGAGGGCCTGGTACCCTTGTGGCCCTTGGCCGGCTGGCTCACGGGCGGCGTGATGGCCCTTGTGGCCTGGGGCGCTCTTGAAACGGGCCTGCCGGCAGGTATGGCCGTAGTGCTAGCCATGACGGCCCGTGTGGTCCTGACGGGAGCGCTCCATGAAGACGGCTTTGCTGACTTCTGCGACGGCTTCGGCGGTGGTGGCGACCGGCAGAGCGTACTGAAAATAATGAAAGACTCGCACATCGGCACCTATGGCGTACTTGGGCTGACGCTGTATGCTTTGGTCTTCTTCAACAGTCTCACGTCGTTGCTCGAAGCAGGCTGGTCGCCGCTCGTTTTCGTGATTGCCGACTCTCTGAGCAAATGGATCAGTTCAACCATAGTGTACTTCCTGCCCTATGCCCGCAGCGAAAGTGAGGCTAAGAACAAACTGGTGTATGCCACGACCCCTCTCGCAGAGCGCGTGGCGAGCCTGGTGCTTGGCGTGCTGCCACTGTTGCTTTTCAGCGTGTTTGCACCGGATGGTGTGCCCGGTGCGCGGATTTTCTTACAGGCCTTGCTGCTTCCTATGGCGGGAGCAGGGGTGCTGTTCCTGCTGATGCACCGCCGTATCGGGGGATACACCGGCGACTGCTGCGGTGCAACGTTCATAGTCACTGAAATCTTATTCTATTTGTCGCTATGTGTCGCTCTGTTCTGATAGGTGCTGCGGCTTCAGGCTGTGGCAAAACCACGTTTACGGCAGGTCTGCTGCGCGTGTTACGTCATCGTGGTTTGAAAGTGCAGCCTTTCAAGTGCGGTCCCGACTATATAGATCCCCTGTACCACCGTCAGGCCTCGGGTGTCGCTTCCGTCAACCTGGATACCTTTATGGCTTCGCCGGAACACGTAAGAGCACTCTTCGACCGCTATGGCCGCGGGGCCGATGTGCGTGTGGCCGAAGGGGCCATGGGACTATTCGACGGCTACGACGGTGCCCGTGGCAGCGCGGCCGAAGTGGCGACGCTCCTGAAGCTGCCCGTACTGCTGTTAGTGAGTGCCCAGTCGGTGGCATACAGTGTTGCTCCGCTCATTTACGGATTCCGCCACTTTTGGCCCGAACTGCAATTGGCCGGTGTGGTCTTTAACTTTGTGGCCTCCGAACGCCAGTACGACATGCTCCGGCAGGCTTGCGGCGATGCCGGCGCAGAGTGCTTCGGATTCTTGTCTCGCAATGCACAACTGACGGTTCCCAGCCGCCATTTGGGACTTACGGTTCAGGAGCAGGAACAGATGGAACGCCTGATAGCTTCTGCGGCTGAAGAAATAGAACGCCATGTGGACGTGGACCGATTGCTTACAACCATAAAGACACAACAGGACGATGACAATAGCCATAGCTAACGACGAAGCGTTCAACTTCATTTACAAAGCCAATGTGGATGCTCTGGCACAGCTGTGCCGAGTGGTCTATTTCTCGCCTCTTCGCGACCGGATGTTGCCGCCGTGTGACGGACTCTATCTTCCGGGAGGCTATCCCGAACTGTTTGCCGACAGACTGGAGGCTAACGAAAGTATGCGCCGGTCGATATACGGCTATTCCGAAGACGGCGGCCGCGTGTTTGCAGAGTGCGGCGGTTTCATGTACCTTTGCCGCGACATAGACGGAAAAGCCATGTGCGGTGTCCTGCCCCTTCGGGCCACTATGCGCAATGCAAGGCTGCATTTGGGCTATCGGCAGATGACAGTAGGCAATACAGTTGTCCGTGGCCACGAATTTCATTACTCTTCCGTCTGCGAAGAACAGCCACAAGCCGGTTTACGGCGGCTTTGTCTGCAACGCTCCGCCCGGGGTGAGGCCGTGGACACCCCACTGTACAGATATAAAAACGTATTGGCCGGTTACACCCACTGGTATTGGGCCGAAACCACATTGGAAGCATTATGGAAACTCTAAGACCTGTCATGTTGGCCGGCACAGGCAGTGATGTCGGCAAAAGCATCCTGTCAACAGCCCTGTGCCGCATTTTCCTGCAAGACGGATACCGTCCGGCACCGTTCAAAGCGCAAAACATGGCGCTCAACTCGTATGCCACGCCCGACGGGCTGGAAATAGGACGGGCCCAGGCCGTGCAGGCCGAAGCCTGTGGCTTGCCACCCTGCGCCGATATGAACCCGCTCCTGCTTAAACCAAACTCAGAGCACACCACGCAGGTGGTCCTCCTGGGCAAACCCGTTGGCAACCGCTCGGCCTACGACTATTTTCGCAAGGAACGTCAGGAAGTGTTGCGCAAAGCGGTGTGTGAGGCCTTCGACCGCCTGCAAAGCCAATATAATCCCATCGTTCTGGAAGGTGCCGGCAGTATCTCGGAACTCAATCTCCGCGACACCGACCTGGTAAACTTGTCAATGGCGCGTCATGCCGGTGCGGCGGTCATCCTGGTGGCCGACATTGACCGCGGAGGCGTGTTTGCTTCGTGCTACGGAAGTATTGCCTTGCAACGGCCAGAGGACAGGCAACTCATCCGTGGAATCATCGTAAACAAATTCCGGGGTGACATGCGTCTGTTCAGCGAAGGGCGGCAGATGCTTGAGGATGTTTGTGGTGTTCCGGTCTTGGGCGTTGTTCCAACCTTCCACGACATTGCAATAGATGCTGAAGACAGCGTTGTTCTCGAAAGGAAAGTGAAAGGGGCACAGGTCTCCGGAAAGATGCAGGGCTGCAAAAAAATTGCCGTGGTGCTTCTTCATCATCTGAGCAACTTCACCGATTTCGACACCTTGGAGCGTGATGGACGTGTCACCCTTTTCTATACGGCCAACCCCGACGATTTGGCCCAAGCCGACATTATTGTCCTGCCGGGCACCAAGGCCACGCTTGATGACTTGTATGAATTGCGGCGGAGCGGCATGGCCGGTGCCATACTGCGCGAACATGCAAAGGGAAAAACCGTAGTCGGCATTTGCGGCGGCTTTCAGATGCTGGGCCATACGGTCAGTGACCCCGACGGGGTCGAAGGTTCGCTGACCTCACTGCCCGGTTTGGGACTGTTGCCCATTGATACAACCATGACTCCGGAGAAAACGACGCGACAGGTCGAATTTGTTTTTCAGGGAGTACGTTGCAAAGGTTACGAAATCCACCAAGGCCGGTCCACGGCTTCAGAGCCTTTTGTCATCAAGAACAATTGTATCGGAACTTACATACACGGATGCCTTGACAACCCGGTTGTCATCGATTATATTCTGAAGTCGGCAAACCATGTGACGCCAAAAATGAATGTGGAGTCCTTCCGTGAGAATCAATACGACAAATTGGCTGCCCATGTGCGGCAATATGTTGATATACCTCGCTTGTACAAAATAATGAGTTATAGTAATCCTCTGAATTAGTAAACTAAAAAATTATGATAAACGGTCACGGCGACGACGTATTCAATTATCCGGACATTCGCATCAATTTCAGTTCGAATGTCTATAACCATTTCAATCACGAGCCCCTGTTTGCCCATCTGGCCCGCTGTCTTCATTCGGTAAAGAACTATCCCGAGCCTTCGCCTGTCCGTGTGGAGCAGACCGTTGCAGCCATGTTGGGGATTTCTTCCCGTCATGTCATGGTCACCAGCGGAGCCACAGAGGCCATTTACCTGGTGGCGCAGGCTTTCCGTGGAAGTCGGACGGCCATTCTCTCGCCAACGTTTGCCGAATATGCCGATGCCTGCCGCGTCCATGGGCATAGGCTCTGCCATGTCAACGGTTTGGCTGAGTGGCAGGGATGCAGCGACATGTTCTGGCTGTGCAATCCCAACAACCCCACGGGTACGGTGCTGGAGCGCGACGTTCTGACCGATTGTATACGAGAACATCCCGATACTGTCTTTGTCATCGATGCCAGTTATGCGCCTTTCACCCCCGAGCCTCTGGTGAGCGCTGCCGAGGCTGTGGCTTTGCCCAACGTAGTCATGATTCATTCCATGACGAAAGAATTTGCCGTTCCCGGTCTGCGCATTGGCTATATCACGGCTCCCGAGACGCTCACCGGCCGTTTGCGTGGGTTGCAGATGCCCTGGAGTGTCAACAGCCTGGCTCAGGAAGCGGCCTTGTATCTTTTGGCTCATCGCAACCAATACGCCTTGCCCCTTGCCGCCTTGCTGCAAGAACGCGAGCGTGTGGCTCAGGCATTGCAGCAGGTGGGTGGCATCGGGGTGCATCCCTCCGACACGCATATCCTCCTTTGCCGTCTTCTCCGTGGCACGGCAGCCGACTTGAAACAACGCTTGGCTCAGGACCATGGCATACTCATTCGTGACGCATCCAATTTTCATGGACTCACGCCGGCCCATTTTCGCATAGCCGTGCAAACGCCTGCCGAGAATGACGAACTGGTTGCCGCTATTAAGAAAACCCTAAGCACCGGCCATGATACCTGTCAATAGTTTGTCGGTTGTCTTAGGCTGGGTGGCCGACCTGCTTTTCGGCGATCCTGCCCGTTTGCCCCATCCGGTAGTGGCCTTCGGACGGTGGATAGCGTTTGGTGAACACCGCTTGAACCACGGTCGCCGCCGTAGGGCCAAGGGGGCCGTGCTGGCCATTGTCAGCGTGGTGCTGGCCTATGTTTCCGTCTGGCTCCTGTTGCACCTGCTCGCACCGTATTCATGGCTGAAGATGGCCGTTGCCGCGGTTCTGGTGTTTTACTCCTTGGCCGGCCGCACGTTGCGGTATGAGGTGCGCGAGGTGTTCAGTGCTCTCAGGCGCGGACTCGACGCAGGGCGGCGCAGGGTGGCCCGCATCGTGGGACGTGACACGGCGGCGCTTTCGGAAAACGAGGTGCGCACGGCGGCTCTTGAAACTTTGGCCGAGAACCTCTCCGACGGTGTGGTGGCCCCTCTCTTCTGGTTCCTCCTGCTGGGCGTGCCGGGCATGGTGGCGTATAAAATGGTCAATACGCTCGACTCCATGCTGGGCTACCGCACGCCGCGATACCGTGAGTTCGGTTTCTGGTCGGCCCGGCAGGACGATGTGGCCAACTACATCCCTGCACGTCTCACGGCCTTGCTTATGATTGTGGCCTACACGCTGTTGGCCCTTTGCGGTAAGGCTCGCCGTAAAGGCTTCCGCCACCTCCTTGCCTTCGTCCGGCACTACGGCCCCTGCCATGCCTCGCCCAACAGCGGCTGGCCCGAGGCGGCGCTGGCGGCTTGCCTTGACTGCCGGTTCGGAGGAACTCACGACTATTTCGGCTGCCCCGTGGTGAAACCCTACATTGGTGACAATCCGCGTCCGCTCACCGACGGCGACCTGCCCACAAGCCTGCGCGTCTGTTTCTTGGCTGAAGTCATGGCCGTCGGGCTCGTGGCGGCCCTGACGTATTGTTTCTGAAAAACGAAAACGGATTTAGTCTGCACTAAATCCGTTTTCGTGAATTACAAGTCCGATTTGTAAAACCCAAGGGCCGTTTTCTGAGATGCGGTCCGTCTGTTGCGTCCGGCTATCTCACCACCACTTTGCGCGTGGTGACGGTGCCGTCCTCGTGTATGGATTTCACGATGTTTATGCCGCGCTGCGGTGCTGTCAGACGCAGGCCGCTGGGGGTGTACCAGTGGGTTTCTGCAACGGGACTCCGGCCTGCAGTTGTCGTGGCGATGCCTTCAACCGAAGATGGGTCGAAGTCGGTGTCGTTGCCGTAGAGCCAGGTCGCGTAGGTGGTGAGCTGATTGGCGGCAGCAGGGGTGGGGCGCGTCATGCGGAAGACCCTTTTGCCGCCGTCCGGATAGCGGCCCACGCTTTCTTCACCCGTGTGGGGCACGTAGCGCAGGGTGTCGCTCCACGACAGGTCACCGGCGGTGAGAATGACGCACTCGCCGTCGCGATTTGCCAGTTTGAAGCCGGCATGCAGCTGGCGGAGCGGGTCGAGCTGGTCGGCCCAGACGATGAGATGGCCGTGGGGCGGGATGAGGGTGCTGACGGCGTCGGCACGGATGCGGTATTTTGTGCGGTTGTCGATGTCGTCGGAGAGATACATGCCATTGATGTCGATGGTGTCGGCGGTGGTGTTGTAGAGCTCCAACCAGTCGTTGCGCTTGTAGTGGTCGTTGGCATAGATGGCGTTGGCAGCACTGACTTCATTGATTATGACGGGCGTGGCACCTGCATAACGCCGGTATATCGAGTCAATGGGCTCAAACACGGCGGTCAGGGTCTGGTCGGCATCGGTGGCAAGAGTGACGGTGCGCTCGGTGGAGAAAGTTTCGCCCGATGTCGTTTTCAGAATGAGCTGTGCGTCCCAATAGATGTCGGTGGAGGCGAGCTTGTTGTTGTGCACTTCGGCGGCGATGATGTTTTCGCCCTTGCGGAAGAGCGATTTTGGCAGGGTGATGCTGCCTCTGTCAGGATTGCCCGGAGCGTAGTCGGTGGCGAAGGTGTCGTAGCCGGGCCTGCCCTCCGGCATGAGGTGGCGTGCGGCCTCTGTGCCGTTGACATAGACAATGAAACCGTCGTCGGCCACGTAGTTGAGGGTGATGGCCACGGCGTTTTCCGGTTCATCGTCGAAGGTGACATTTTTTTGGAAGTAGTAACAGGGCAGATTGGCTTGAGTCGTTGTGGCTATGTCGCTCTTGCCGTAGCCAATGGGAGCATGGCCAAGCGTCCAGTTGTTGCTATTGTCAACGTCGGCCCAGACAACGAGGTCGAGGCTGCCCTTGTCCCAGAAATTCCAGGCATCGCCCCAAGAAATGAGAGACACGCTCTTGTTGGTCTGCCATCCGGCGAAGTTGTAGCCTGCGGGAGCCGAGGCTTCGAGCGTGACGGGGGCGAAGAGTGTGCCGTCGAAACGGTTGAGAGGCACGTTAAGAGAGTTTACACGCAGCTGGGCTTCAGGGATATTGGCCGAGAGCTTCACGTGCATGCCCTGGCCAAGCCCCATGGTGTTTCGCAGAGCCTGGATGTGCTGCTCACGCCGGCTTTCGTCAGTCATGTTTGGCACGAGTTCGTTGTACGATGTCCACGGCTGCTTTCCCTCAAAGGCCAGAGCAGGTTCAAAGAGGCGGGCCAGGCTGTCACCGACGGCTTTGGAGCGCTCCGGGGTGAATACACTGCCGTGCATGAGGCAATAGCTGTCGATGAACTGGCGCTTGAAGCGGGCGTTTTTCATCATGTTCTTGAACGTGCGGATGTAGTCGTTGGCGTTGCTGCCCATAAGGGTGGAGAGGCCCTGGGCGTTCTTGAAGCCCCAGTCCACGTCGAAGAGCACAATGTGGAACTTGCCGTCGGGACGCGAACGGAAGCCTTTCAGGTTGTTATTGTTGCAAATCCAGTCGGAGGAACCGATATATGTCATGGCCGCGGCGTGGTTGATGTATTCGTCCATGTCCACCCGGTCGCGCAATACATCATAGGTGGCTTCGTCGGAAGCGTTGGCTGCCAGACTGACCCATTCGTTGTATGCTTTGTTGTCACCGGCTTTCTGGAAATAGCCGTTAGAGTATTCGAAGGCGTCCATGAAGTCCTTGTCGTAGCCGTAGTTGGCCGTGGCGAAGTACTTGTTGCTTGGGTCGCGCAGGTTGAGCATGCCGATGTATTGGCCGTTGAAGAAGACGTGGGTGGGCTGCAGGGCCTGGCAATCCACATAGACGCCGCTCGTCGAGAGCGTTTGCTGGATGATGGCGTCTTTGATGCGTCCGTGGGCTTTGGAATCGTTGTCGTTGCCACCGTTGCGCACCAGCAGTTCCTTGTATTTGTTGTAGGGCTTGGTGTGGAAGAACGGGTAGTTGAACGATTTGTTTCCTTCGTAGATAGCTTTGGCCTTCAGTCGGAACGAACTGGGGGCATAGAGTCGGCTCCAACCGCCGATAATGCCGAATTCGGCTTCCTGGTTGATGACCATCCGGTTGTCAGCGGTGATGTATTCCACGTTGACAGGCCGCACCCAGTCCATGTTCAGGTTGTTGCGCACCGAATTGTTCCCATGGCCCGTCACCCCGTTCACTCCTTGGCAATAGACACCGATGGAGTCGCCGTAGAGGTTGTCGTGCGCGGTGTTGATGGACAGTATGGGCAGATAGTAGTCCCTGTCGCGCCGGATGTAGCTGCGGGTGGTCACGGGGCTGGGCAGGCAACCTTTTTGGAACAGCCGCAGGCGCAGGGGGGTGGTGCTGCTGATTTGGAACACGCCGTCGGCGCTTACCGGACTTGACTCGACGGGAGTGGAGCCGTCGGTGGTGTATCTGAGGGTGGCTCCCTCGGGAATGGTCACGTTGACGGTAAAGGGTTCAGTGAACAGCCGCGAATCGGTGTCGGGTTGCGGGGCGTCAAGGCGTTCGTCAGAGAAGTCGCTGCTGTTGTTTGAAGCGCCGGGTGTAGGTTCTCCGGTGAGTGCCCATTCGCCCGTGCCGTCGGTTTGGCGGGCATAGGAGCAGCGTGACACGGCGGGAGGATAGTCTTGTTCGATGAATACTTTGCCTGCGTTGTCTGCCACATAGATGGTGCCGCCGGCATCGTCCAGATTGAAGCGCACCTGCTTGTTGGCCGTAGGGCCGTAAGTGCCGTCGGCGGCGTTGTGGCCGAAAAACAGGGTGGCATAGCCATGGGGCTTCACCGTGCCGTAGTTCATGGGTATCATGTACTTGGTGGGGTAGTCCGGGTCGTCGCTGAGGTAGAGCCCGCCCAGATTCACGGTCTTGTCGGTGGTGTTGTATAGTTCCAACCAGGCACCGTAGTTGAACGAGTGGTCGATGAAGCGGTCGATGTTGGCCACTTGGATTTCGTTGGCCACAAGGGCCTCAGCCGGATTGACATCGTCAGATTCATCGTAATAGTCGGGAGTGACGGTCAGTCCGCAGTCGAAGAATTTGCCGCCCACATTCTGCTGCTGATACACGGCTATCACGTTGTTGCCTTGCTTGAGGAACAAGTAGGGTATTTCAAAGTGGATGGCTTCCTTGCCGATGGTCCAGTCGTCGGCCTCATCGATGAGATGGCCGTTCACGTAGATGGCATACGTGTCGTCGTGGAGCACATCGAGCATATAGCGTGAGGTGCTCTTTACCTCGTCCAGCGTAAAGTTGCGGCGAATCCAGTAGTTGTTGTATTGACTGCCCTGCCAAATGGTTCTCACCACGTCGATGAAACCGCTGTTGCCGATGGGCATCTCGGCCTTTTCCCACGCCGAGTCCTTGAAATCGGGCAACGTCCAGGCCAGCGACGGCACCGTGCCCTCAATGTCGGGGTCGGCCGTGCGCTGTCCGCCGGGGGCATAGTAGCACTGGGTGTAATACACCGAGCCCACCCACCGTTCCGGCACCGAATTGTTTTTGTCCACCAGCGAAATGCCCGAAATCTCCACCTTGGTCCCCTGGCTGTTGCCGCCGAAGTCGAACCACAGCTTCATGTCGGCGATGTCCGTCCCCGCGATGTCGTCTATCACCACCGTGTCGCCGTTGGCCACCGTCTCCAGGTAGGCCGCCCTGACTTGGTCGTTCTCGTTTTCGGCCAGCACCACCGTCATGGGGCAGGGGTCGCCCGACAGCGTTTTGGCCACCAGCGTCAGGCGGTAGGTGTGCATCTTCATCAGCGTCACGGGGGTCTTAAACTGCACCTGCGCCTGCCACTGCTGCGCCGTGGCATAAGGCAGACTCACCGTATAGACATCTCCCTCGCGGGCTTGGCACAGTTGCGGCCAACTGTTGTCGAAACCGCGCCCCGGATTATAGAATATGCGGGCTGTCCACGACGTGTTGTAACCCATGTCGAGCCCACCGTCGTCGGCTGCCTGCACCGCAGACACCCCGGCAACGAATAGCAATAGCCAGCACAGCGCTTTCTTCATTACTATAGACGGTTACGCACGGCTGCAACCGAAGCGGCAGCAACGCATAAATCTCAGCAAAATTAATGCAACTTATTGAGAACGCAAAATAAAAGCCCATAAAAAACGCCATCCGGCCCGCACAGGAAGCAGCTGCCTAACGGCGGAACGAAAACGCAGTCGGTTTTTCCTAAATCCGATTTAGTGCGTCCGAAAACGGAGTTAGTCTTTCATTGGCGCGTCGCCCGCATTGACAGAAGCGTGATTCGTAAACGTCCTGCGCCGGAAAACGAGAAAAAACGGCGGCACGGGAATAAAAATACCAAAAAGTTTGGCCGAACCACCGGAAAGTTGTACTTTTGCATCGCTTTTTTCGGAAAGTACCCTTGATGGTGCCCGTAGTTCAGTTGGTTAGAGCGTCAGATTGTGGTTCTGAATGTCGTGGGTTCGAGTCCCACCGGGCACCCAATAAATATGGTTAACATTGATCTGTCCGGAAACTCATGAGAAATCATCGGGTTTCCGGTCTTTTTTGTAAATGCTTTTTCAACAAATCGTTTGGCCGTCATCAGCAAATTGCGTATATTTGTAGTGCCGTATGCCAATAACGCGAGAAAGACTGCAAAAGACCTTCAGCGAGGGTGGTGCGCGGGAGATTTACCAAGAGGTGAAGGCTCTGGGAGATTTCCGTGGTTTCACACGTAGATATGTGTTCGACGCAGACCATCGGGTGGCGAGGAGCGCCCTGTGGGGACTGACCAAGGCCAGCGACAGGGAATTGGCGGAACTTCAGGTATTGCTCGACGCGTTGACAGACCTTGCCATGCAGACGGGGAATACGTCGGTGAGAAGGCTGACGCTGAGTATCATTGAACGTATGAAGATGCAGGAACACACCTTGCGGACCGACTTCCTGGATTTCTGCCTGGAGCACATGGCCAGTGTGGGCGAGCCTCCCGGCGTGCAGGCTCTCTGCATGAAACTGGCCTTTCGCATGTGTCAATTCTATCCCGAGTTGTCGGACGAACTGAGGCGTACCCTTGAATCGATGGATGCGGACAGCTACAAGCCGGCTGTGGTTGGTTTAACAAAGAAGATACTCAGCGGCAAATATCGGTAGCGGCAAAACCCCACCGGAGGGAAATAACATCTGAAATATTTTACTAAGATAATTATGTTACTGACAACAACCCCGCAGATTGAAGGTCACACCATCCGTGAATACAAGGGTGTGGTGACAGGTGAAACCATTATCGGTGCTAACATTTTGAAAGATATCTTTGCTGGCATCCGCGACCTTGTCGGAGGCCGCTCTGCTGCCTATGAAAAGGTGCTGATTGAAGCCAAGGACACCTCGATGCAGGAAATGGCGGAGCGTGCCCGTGCCATGGGAGCCAACGCCGTCGTGGGTATCGACGTCGATTACGAGACCATCGGGTCTAACGGCTCTATGCTCATGGTCGCCACCAGCGGCACCGCTGTCGTCATTTAAGCGTCACCGTCCGTTTGTTTGACTTTTTCTGGCCGTTGCCTGAGAACAAAAAGGACCGGCCCTGCAAGCTTTTGCTTGCAGGGCCGGTCGTTGATTTATTTGAAGAATTAGAACAGGTCAAACTTGATGCCGACTGAGAGACTGAGGATATCCCAGAGGGAGACCCAGCG
>JAEEGL010670989.1_pt1 | contig 15137 bp, 13 predicted proteins | sample 9134231 | NCBI WGS metagenome assembly JAEEGL01 (sample SAMN16246548, study PRJNA631951) | gut metagenome | biome: gut microbiome; feature: rumen; material: fiber-attached | host: Bos | place: Iran: Karaj | collected 2018-10 | reverse complement strand
TTGACAAACCTCTTTAATTAGGATATTATCTTGATGTAATAATTTTAAGGGATAAGCTAACAGTTTAGCTTAAGAAAATCTCGATATAATTAAGGAGGATTATTATGAATGATTTAAAGGTCTTTTCATGTCCCACAGCAGAAGCTTTTGGGAAGGAAGTTTGTGAAAACTTAGGGATTTCTCTTGGAGAAATTAAATACCAAAAATTTAAAAATGATAACACATTTTTAAAGGTACTTGAGACAGTAAGAGATTGCGATGTATATGTTATTCAAACGACACAGCCACCAGTAAATGAAAGAGTAATGGAATTGTTATTTACTATTGATGCACTAAAATGGTCTGGAGCAAGACGTGTTACTGCGGTATTACCATATTTCATGTACTCTAGATCAGACAAAAAAGATCAATCAAGAGTACCAATTAATGCTAAAGTAATTGCAAAAATAATTGAAGCTTCTGGAGCAGACAGAGTGCTAACTTGTGATCTTCACAATCTTGCCATCCAACCATTTTTTAATTTTAATTGTGATGTGCTAACAGCACAGTTAATGCTTGAAGATTATTTCAAAGAAAAGGGATTTAAAAATATGGTAGTAGTTGCAACAGACGCTGGTTCTACTAAAAAAGCACACAAGTATTGTAAATATCTTGAATGTCCAATGGCAATGATAGATAAAAGAAGAGACGGTAATGATGATAATGCTAAAGCAAGTACGGTTGTAGGAAAAGTTAAAGGTAAAACTTGTATTATTTTTGATGATGAGATTGACACTGCAGGATCAATTTGTGAAGCAGCAAGAATCTTAGAAGAAAACGGAGCAAAGGAAATCTATGCAGGATGCACTCATGGAGTTCTATCTGCAGATGCAGTAAAAAGATTAAACGACTCACCTATTAAAGAAGTTGTAATGACAAATACTGTTCCAATTCCTAAGGAAAAAATGGTAGAAAAATTTACTGTTTTATCTATGGCACCAAAATTTGCTGAGGCTATAAGATGCTTACATGAAGGTAAACCACTAGGAAGACTAATAAACAAAGATTAATATTTAAGAGTACATAATTTTATGTACTCTTATTTTTTTATTGAAAAAAGATTTTTTAAATGCTATCATTAAATATGAGGAGATAATAATCTTATGAAAAAAGGAAGAAGTAGTATAATAACTATTATTATAACATTAGCAATAATTGCACTAATGGCATATGGTGTAATAAGATACATAGAAAGTCATAAAAAAGAAGAGCAAGAGGAAGGACCAGCATATGAATATACTAATTTTCAAGAAGAAGATTTTATGCAGTACGAATATGAAAAAATGGATCCATCTTTGGAAGGAATATATGCTCTAGCAATAGAAAATGATTATATAGTTGGTGTCAAAGCATATAACAATACAGTAAATATTTACCAAATTAATCCAGAATTAGACTATGATTATGCATATAGCAATGGAATGCTATATATCGTTCAAACTGACACAGGAGCAATGACAATATATAATTTAAAGTCATTAAGCATTGAGCAAGAACAAATTGATTTAAAGCCAAATATAGAAGAAATAAAAGTAAAAAACGAAGAGGTTTACTTTATAGCTGAAGGTTGCTATTATAAGCTTAATAATAAAGGAAAAGTAGAACAAATATATGATAATGTTTCATCATCTAGTTTTGTAATAAAAGCAGATAACACATATATATGTTTAGATAAAGTATTTTACAAAATAGATAAAGAAGGAAACATGAACAAAATAGATGAAAATGTTGAAGACATTTATTACAACGATTACTATGAAAGAGATAAAATAATATATGATAAATTAATTGATGAACAAGCTACTTCTAAATACATTTATAATGTGTATAACGAAAATACGACTAATTCTATAAGAAATAATACGTATTTTGTAGCATATGGAGCAAATGAATACATTTATACAACAAAAGATAATGACGTAGTAATAATTAAAGAAAATGGAAATAATAAATATATATATAAAGCAAAAACAGATGAAGTAATAAATAATGTTACTTTATTTAAAGACGGCTATATCATAGTATCAACAACAAAAGGAGAAACAGTAATAGACTTAAGTGCTATGAATAAGCTAATTAGTGATAACATAATCAATTTACAGAAAATTAAATATTTAAAATAAGATAAGAAAAGTCCTTTAAAAACATAGTATTTTTAAAGGATTTTTTTAAAAAAATTGTTGACAAATAATACTCATTAAGTTATAATAATACTTGTCAAGGTAAGTGGGCGCTTAGCTCAGTTGGGAGAGCATCTGCCTTACAAGCAGGGGGTCACAGGTTCGAGCCCTGTAGTGCCCACCACTTATTACTTGGCCTGGTAGTTCAGCTGGTTAGAACGCTAGCCTGTCACGCTAGAGGTCGTGGGTCCGAGCCCCATCCAGGTCGCCATATTATCCGGTCAGATAGCTCAGTTGGTAGAGCAGGGGACTGAAAATCCCCGTGTCGGGGGTTCGATTCCCTCTCTGACCACCATGTACGCGGGAATAGCTCAGTTGATAGAGCGCTGCCTTGCCAAGGCAGAGGTCGCGGGTTGGAGCCCCGTTTCCCTCTCCATTTTTTATGTATTTTTAGCACAAAATACAAAGTATATCATACTATATAGTATGGCAACTTAGCCAAGCGGTAAGGCACGGGTCTGCAACACCCTGATGGTCGGTTCGACTCCGACAGTTGCCTCCAAAATTAATCCAGCATAAAGCTGGTTTTTTTTATTGTAAATAGATAATTTAGGCTATAAATCAAATATAATTAAAGTTTAATATAATAATATAATATAAGTTGTTTTTAGTATTTATAGAGTTGGTTGCTAACTGGGTTGCTAACTTTGTGAAATTTATTTGAAAATCCTTTACTATTACATTTATTAATGATATCATATTTATAGATAGAGAAAACATTTTATGAAAATCTACACTATTTCATACGGGAGTCGGGAATAATGCATGTCTGTGTTGAATGCTCTTAATTTGAGAATCCTAGGAATTTTGCAACAAGACACCCACCTTTACACAAGGGTTTTATCATTCAAGTTTACTCTATCTTTTTTTGCGCCTATATGATAGAATTTAATTGGTGATTATATGGAAAAAGGAATATTACTTCCAATTTTTTCTCTACCAAGCAAGTATGGAGTAGGAGATTTTGGAAAAGAAGCGTATGAATTTATAGATATATTAAGTGAAAATAACATTAAATATTGGGAAATATTACCAATTAATGATGGTGGACAATATCCATATTCTCCAATTAGTTATTATGCATTAAATAAAAACTATATATCAATAGATATGTTAATAGATATGGGACTAATTAAAAATGTAAAATATAAAGCCAAAAGTGATCGTATTACTTATGATAATTTCAAAGAAGAAATGTATAAAGAGGCATACTCAAATTTCAAAAAAGATAGTGAATATATGGAGTTTATTAAAAATAAAAATATAAATGAATATGCATTATTTATGGAAGAAGAATACAATCAAGATTATGGTTATAACTTGTTTTTACAATTTATTCTAGATAAGCAATGGAATATGCTTAAAGATTATGCAACACTTCATGGAGTAAAAATAATAGGAGATTTACCAATTTATCCAAATTATAAATCTGTTGAAGTAAAATATCACCAAAGGTATTATGATTTAGTAAACGGGAAAATGGAATATGTTTCAGGTGCTTCACCAGATTGCTTTAGCAGTGAAGGCCAAAAATGGGGACATCCATTATACAATTTTAATGAAATGAAAAAGGATAAATTTAAATATCTAATAGATAGATATTATGAATTTTTAAATAGATATGATATCATTCGTATAGATCATTTTAGGGCGTTTGACTCATATTATAAAATACCAATAAATGAACCAGCAACTGCAGGACACTATGAAGAAGGACCAAGAAGCCTATTTTTTGATGAGCTGTTTAAAATCACAACAAGTGATAGATTCATAGTAGAAGATTTAGGAGATATAACAAAATCTGTTGAATTACTAAGAGATAAATATAATTTTACGAAAATGAAAATTCTTCAGTATACATTAAATCCAGATACCAAAAAGGATGATTATGATAATTCTAAAAATATGGTAGTTTATACTGGTAATCATGATAATAATACTATCATTGGATGGTATAATAGTTTAACAGACAAACAAAAAGAAAATATAAAATCTTTCTTAATTGAAAATGAATCTTTAGTGTTAGGTGAACAAATTAATGTATCAATTATACGTTATGCCTTAAAATCTAATGCAAAATATGTTATAATACCTGTACAAGATATTTTAGGATTAGATGAAAATGCTAGAATAAACGTTCCAGGGCACGAGTTAGAAGAAAATTGGTCTTGGGAAATGATAGATTTTATAGACTTCAAGAAAAAAATAAATATACTAAACATTTAGGAGGAAAAGTGAAGAAAATATATATAATACTAACAATGACTGGTACAATGGTTTCCAGAATTGTAAAAGTGTATACAAGAAAAAAATATGGACATGTTTCAATATCTTTAGATAAAGAATTAAAAAATATGTATAGCTTTGGAAGACTTAAAGCAACTAATCCTTTTGTTGGGGGATTTGTACATGAAAGTAAAAATCATGGAACGTTCTACAGATTTAAAGACACAACAGCTACAATATACTCTTTAGAAATAGAAGATGAAAAATATGAAAAGCTAGAAAAAGAAATAGAATATTTTAAAAAGACAAGAAGAGAATATGGTTTTAATGCCATTGGACTTTTCGCTGTAGCTGCACATTTAAAGATAAAAAGAAAAAATAAATATTATTGTGCAGAATTTGTTCAAGAGTTATTAGAGCATGCAGGTGTTCATAATGAATTTCCAAATATAATAAAACCAGAAGACTTTCTAAAAATACCTGGCTTAAAAAAAGTATATGATGGTTATTTAAGAGATTATACAGTGGTAAATAAAAAAGTGAGATAATTGTAAAATTATCTCATTTTTCTTTACAATTTTTAATATTTGCAATAAAATTTTAATATAAGGAGTGGAAGATATATGGACGAAAATAAATTTAGTCAATTAAGCGGAATGAATGGAAATACAATGAGACATTCAGCTGGAGACACTAAAGAAAAACTTGAAGCACTTTTAAATGATGAAGAGCTAAAAGAAGCTTTTCGTAAAATGAAAGATTCCCCAGAAGAAAGAAAAGATTATATTGCCCCAGGCGCAACTGGAGCAGAAAAGAACGCTATAAAAGCTGGAGACGATGGATATACCATAGAGCAATTAATGGATAAAAGCTGTGGAGAACAATATCCAGAAGAATTAAAAAGACTAGACTTAGAAGTAATATATACAGGATTGTTATTAAACAATCCACCAGCAATAAGCATGTATTATTTTGTTTCTTCACTTTGCCTATTTGCAGATCCTAGAATGATTAACATATACAAAGGTATATTATTCACAGAAGGTGAAGCATATGCACCAGCAGAAGCAAAAGAGCATTTTAACTTTGCTACAGAATCAGACGATGTTTATTTATTAAAGAAAGAATTGAAAAAAGCTGTATTAAAAGGAAATTACGATTTCGAAAAAATTTATACAGAACTTATGAAAATATTTATTCTAAGAAAAGCATACAATGGAATACCTATTGCAGAACTTAAAGCTAAAGTTGCAGCTATAACTAAATATGAATTATATGATACTATGACAGCAGAAGAAATAGAAGCTGCTATTGAGCAAATTACTGCTACAGCTAAATTTAAAAGCTCTGTATTAAATACAGGTGTTACAGAATTCTTAGTAAAAGGAGATAACTCATTAACAGGTGGTTTGAAAATACCATTTAGAATCTTAAACCAAGTATTCAAAGGCGTAAGAAAAGGTGAGACAATGGCTTTTGCAATGCCATCAAACTCAGGTAAATCTAGATTTACAACTTATCTTGCTGCCTACATTGCGTTTATTCACAAAAAGAAAGTATTAGTAATATCTAATGAGATGTCTGAAGAAAAAATTAAACTATGCTTAATTACTACAATAGTAAATAATGCAGAAATTCAAGGATTACATGGACAAAAAATAAGAAAAACAGAAAATGAAATGTTAGATTGTAAATATAGACCAGATAATCCTGCAGATGTTAAAGTGGATGAAAATGGCTTTGTATTAAAAGAGCCAGGTGAGACGCAAGAAGACTTTATTCAAAGATTAACACGTGTTTCTACAGAGTTTAACCAAGTAACAGCTGCAACAGATTGGTTAGATAAAGAAATTAATAACTCAATTTATTTCATCAACATAACAGATCATACAAATGATGAATTAAAGAAAGTTATAACTAACTATTATTATAGATATAGAATAGAGTATATGTTCTATGATACATTAAAAACAGACACAGCAAACATTGGTAATGGAGAAGAGATTAAAAAGACTGCAACAATTCTATCAAACTTAGCACAAAATTTAGGAATATTTATTTGTTCTTCACTACAATTAACAGAAACAGCAACACTACCTGTAAACTTAACAATTAATGACTTAGCAGTTTCTCGTACAGTAAAAGAAGTACTAGATACTCTTATGCTTGTAAAACAAATTCAAAGAGAGCATCTAGAAGAGTATGAATATTCAGAAGAAGAAGTTGCAGATAAAGGTACAACTCTAGAAAGGTTCAAAGATCCAGATGTTAGATACTATTCATTTGTAGTAGATAAGAACAGAGCCGGCCCAAAACCTAAAGTTGTATTTAGACTAAACCTAGCATATAATGAGTGGTTTGAGCTTGGATATGTAAGACTAAAAGATAGAAAAGAAGAATTAGATTAGTAATAAAAATTAGGTGATAGAAATATCACTTAATTTTTTTAGTATTTTTTGTAAGGCCATTGACAATATTTATAGTAAGTAATAAAATATTACATTGTAAGGCGACATACAATATGTGGAGGTGAGTGTTTGCAAAGACGTGTGTTATTTCAGATAAAAAGCTTGGATAAAGAGATATACAGAATACTTGCAGGAGATGAGACTGCGGACTGTTCTAAAAAACCAAGTCCAACTCAAATGAGTATTATTAAATATATATTAGATAATCCACAAAAAGAAATATATCAAAGTGAATTAGAAGAGGTTCTTAACTTAAGAAGAGCCACAGTATCTGGTGTGCTTCAAACAATGGAATCTAATGGATTAATAACAAGAGTTGTAGATGAAAAAGATACAAGAACCAAAAAGATTATCTTAGATGAAAAAACAAAAGAAATATTTATTAAAAATAAAGAAAAACTAGATAATCTAGAAATTATTGCAAAGAAAGATATATCTGAGAAAGATTTAGATACATTTTTTGCAGTAATAGAAAAAATGAAACAAAATATTATAGAATATAAAGACTAAAGAAAGGAATTATTTATGTTTAAATTACTAAAAAATCTTAATAGAAAAGACTGGATGTTAGCTTTTTGCTGTTTAGTACTAGTAGTAAGTCAAGTGTACTTTGAGTTAAGAATGCCAGACTATATGTCTACAATTACTAGACTAGTGCAAACAGAAGGTAGTGCCATGAAAGATATCCTAGTAAATGGTGCATATATGATAGGATGCGCACTTGCAAGTTTTATACTTATGAGTATAGCAGGATATTTTAGTGCAACAGTTTCTTCAAATTTCTCAATGAGAACAAGAAAGAAACTTTTTGATAAAGTAGAAAGATTGGATATGGCAGAAGTTAAACAATTTTCTACTAGTTCATTAATTACAAGAACAACAAATGATATTACACAAATTCAAATGGTTGTATCAATGGGACTTCAACTTATGATCAAGGCTCCAGTTACAGCAGTGTGGGCAGTGCTAAAAATACTTGGAAAAGGATGGCAATGGAGTTTAGCTACAGCAATAAGTGTAGTAATTCTTTTATCTGTAATTATTACATTAAGTATAATTGTTGTTCCTAAATTTAAAATAGTGCAAAAATTAATAGATAAATTAAATGGTCAAACTAGAGAAAACTTAACTGGTATTAGAGTAGTAAGAGCATTTAATGCAGAAAAATATCAAGAAGGAAAATTTAACGATACAAACGCTAAACTAACAAAACAACAAATATTTAACCAAAAAATGTTTTCAATTATGCAACCTACTATGAATATGGTAATGCATACATTAACACTTGCAGTATACATTATAGGTGCAATATTAATATCTGAGTCTATACTTGCAGATAAACTAACTATATTCTCAAATATGGTTGTGTTTAGCTCATATTCAATGCATGTAATAATGTCATTCTTAATGCTTGCAATTATATTTATGATGCTTCCTCGTTCACAAGTAAGTGCTGAACGTATAAATGAAGTATTAGAAACAGAAATAACAATTAAAGAAGGTAATAAGACAGAAGGAATAGAAAAAGGTACTGTAGAATTTAAAAATGTATCTTTCAAATATCCAGATGCAGATGAATATCTTTTAAGAGATATATCTTTTAAAGCAGAAAAAGGAGATATAGTCGCATTTATTGGATCTACCGGTAGCGGTAAATCTACATTAATTAATCTAGTTCCTAGGTTTTATGATGCAACAGATGGTGAGGTTTTAGTTGATGGTGTAAATGTTAAAGATTACAAAGCAGAAGCATTATACAATAAAATTGGATATGTACCTCAAAAAGCTGTAATGTTTACAGGAACTGTTACATCTAACGTATCATACGGGGATAATGGAAAAGGCGATAAAGATGAAAATGCAGTTAAAGAGGCAGTAAGAGTAGCACAAGCAACAGATTTTGTTGAAAAAATGGATGAAGGATATAATGGTTACATTGCTCAAGGTGGAACTAACGTATCTGGCGGACAAAAACAAAGACTAGCAATTGCAAGAGCAATAGCAAGAGATCCTGAAATCTACATTTTTGATGATTCATTCTCAGCACTAGATTATAAAACAGATGCAGCATTAAGAAAAGAATTAAAAAAATACACAAAAGATGCAACATGCTTAATTGTAGCTCAAAGAATAGGAACAATTATGAATGCAGATAAAATAGTAGTATTAGATGAAGGAAAAATAGCAGGAATAGGAACACACAAAGAACTACTAAAAACATGTAGCGTTTATGAGCAAATTGCTCTATCTCAATTATCTAAGGAGGAACTAGAAAATGGCTAATGAAGAAAACAGAACTAATATAAACACTCGTCCTCCTAGAGGTCCAATGGGTGGAGGACGTGGAGAAAGAATGTCTAACCCTGGAGAAAAAGCAAAAGATTTTAAGGGCGCTGTAAAAAGATTATTTAAAGAGTTAGATAAATATAGATTACTTTTAATAGTATCATTGCTACTTGCAATAGCTAGTGCATTTATATCTACTATTGCACCAGACAAATTATCTAACTTAGCAAACAGCATAACTAAAGGATTACAAGTTAATACAAAAAATGTACAAATATTAACTCAAGCAGCAACTGAAGGAAATTTTCAAGACCAAGTAATAGATGGAGTAACTATAACTTCACAAGATAAACTTCAAATGCTACAAGTTATGAGCCAAATGAATGAAAATGCAACTCCGCAAGAATTATATGGCTTAATAGATGAACTTCCAAAATCTGTTCAACAAGTAATAGAACCAAAAATGGACATGAATGAAGTTAAAAAAATAGCTATTGGACTATTTGTTATGTATTTTGTAAGTGCAATGTTTTCATTTGTGCAATCGCTTGCAATGACAGATGTGTCAAATAAATTTGCAAGAGACTTAAGGGGAAAAATATCTAAAAAGATAAACAAACTTCCGCTTTCATATTTTGACCAACATGCAACAGGAGATATCTTATCTCGTGTAACAAATGATATAGATACAATTGCACAATCTATGAACCAATCTTTAGCAACATTATTTGCTAGTGTAGTATTATTTGTAGGTTCAATATTTATGATGTTTTATACAAACTGGATTATGGCTTTAACTGCAATACTAAGCAGTGCAATAGGATTTTTAGGAGTATCTAAAATACTTGGAAAATCTCAAAAATATTTCGTTGCAAGACAAACAGAACTTGGTAACTTAAATGGACATATTGAAGAAATATATTCGGGATTAAATGTTGTTAAAGTATATAATGGTAAAAAACAATCAGATAAAACTTTTGATGAGCTAAACGAAAAAGTAAGAGAAACAAACCAAAAGAGCCAATTCTTATCTGGACTTATGCATCCACTTATGAACTTTGTTGGTAACTTTGGATATGTAATGGTATGTATTGTTGGAGCACTTCTTGCAATGAATGGATATATTACATTTGGTGTAATAGTAGCATTTATGATATATGTAAGATTATTTACAAATCCATTATCTCAAATTGCTCAAGCTTTAACTTCACTTCAATCTACTGCAGCCGCAGGGGAAAGAGTATTTGAATTTTTAGATGAAAAAGAAATGTCAGATCAAAATAAATGCAAAAAACATCTAGACAAAAAAGAAGTTAAAGGAAAAATAGAGTTTGATCATGTGGTATTCCAGTATGATAATAATGATAAACCAACAATTAAAGATTTTACAGCAACAGCACTACCTGGACAAAAGATTGCCATAGTTGGTCCTACAGGAGCTGGAAAAACTACAATGGTAAATCTTTTAATGAAGTTTTATGAGATACAATCTGGAGATATTAGAATTGATGGGGTATCTACAAAAGATTTAACTCGTGAAAATATACATGATTTGTTTACTATGGTTCTTCAAGATACATGGTTATTTGAAGGAACAATTAAGGAAAATATTATTTATAATAAAAAGAATATAACAGATGAACAAATTAAAGAAGCATGTCGTGAAGTTGGAATTTCACATTTTATTAAAACACTTCCAAATGGATATGAATCTAAGCTAAGTGAAAATGATGGAATATCTGCAGGACAAAGACAACTTTTAACTATTGCAAGAGGTATGCTTGAAGATGCACCATTCTTAATTCTAGATGAAGCTACATCTAACGTAGATACTAGAACAGAAGAGCTAGTACAAAAAGCAATGGATAAATTAACAGAAGGTAAAACATCATTTATTATTGCACATAGATTATCTACAATTAGAAATGCAGATCTAATTTTAGTGATGCAAGAAGGAAATATTGTAGAGCAAGGAAATCATGAAGAATTAATGCAAAAAGGTGGAGCATATGCAACACTATATAACTCACAATTTGAGTTATAATTACAATTATTATATCAAAAGGGCGACAAATAAGCATTTGTCGTCTTTTTTTGTGAAAGGTATGTGAAATGACTAGACTCACTTATGTCTACCATGTTATAATAATAGTGCGTAAATAAGTAGGTAAGATATAATTTAAATAAGTTGTATTGTTTTAAAAGGAGAGTGATAATATGAAAAAGGTGCGTATTGAGAATTTCGCATTAGTTGCATATGTTGAGGAGTCAGATATTAGAGCACTAAAAAAACTTGAGTATTGTGGTAGAACACAAGACGAGAAAGGAAGAATAGTAAGCACTGTAAGAACAGAAGTTCCAGATGAAGTTTACCAAGAAATCGAGGATGGACTTGAAGTTCAACCAATTGGAGACACCAAATATTTAAAATTTAAGAACATACATGCTGTAAATTATATCAAAGGCGCGCACTTTATACCCAATGAGGATTTCTTAGACAAAGAAGTCACTCGCGAAGATCTTGAAGCTATGCTCGACAAATCTAAAACAGATTATGAGTATATACTTGAAACATTGCGTAAGCTATATGCAAAAGAACAAATTTCAGAGGAAGAAATTGTAACATTAAGCCAGTGTGATGCTTTAAGTGTACGCTTAACTAGGGATGCTGTTAAAGCAGCATATGCAAATGATGATTTTGCAAGTGAACTTCAGTATATAGTTTGTGAAGAAGCAATACTTGTTCAAGCAGAACATTATATGGATTCTCTAACCACATACTGGAGGCAAAAGGGTCACTTAAAACCAGTTCAAAAACCAATGGCAAAAGTATTATCAAGATTTCGCAAAGCATTTGGAGGGAAGTAATTTTCCCTCCTTTTCCATAGTTAAAATACATAATAATTATATAGAAAATTAATCAAAATATAACATTATATAAAATATAATTTATATATTGAATAATTTATTTTCTTATGATAAACTCTTTAAGTATAAGAGGTGTTTATATGTATTTATATGATCTAGATAGCAAAATATCAAACAAATCATATGAAATATTAAATAGCCATATTGAACAAACTAAAGAATTAAGCGCTTCTAGAATTAATGAAATAAGAATGAAATGTAAAGATATACTAGAACAAAATGGTATATTTGAAGATAGAAAAAATGGTAATGTTTACCTTGCATTAGAACGCGAACTTAATAAATTAGAAAATAATATAGACTATTATAATGAATATTTGCTAGATGAGATAACAAAGAATAAAATAGATTTAAATATAGAAAATATAAGTCAAAAAATAGATAGCTTAGAGCAAAAGTTTGAGTTTGTTTTTGAAAAAGAAAACGTTACAATAAACAAAGCAAACAGTGAGAATAAGATAAGAAATATGCTATTTACTTTCTTTGAAAGTTATAAAAACACAACGCTAGATATGTTATCTAAAGCTGGATACAGCCAAAATACAACAGATAAAATTGAAGAAGATATACTAGAGTTTGTTACATCTAAAGCATCAGATGTTTTTACTGAAAAATTCTATACTGATAGAGTAAAAGTAATGCAAGACTTAACTCAAGGATTAGATGAATTATCTGTAAAAATTGTAGATGAGGCAGAAGCAAGATATAATTGCCAATTAAACGGCCAAGTTTTTGATGAATTAAAAGATAAAAGAGAGTCAGTTAGACAAAAAGCCGAACTTTTAGAAAGTATTAGAGCACAAATATATAGTTTAGATTTAAAAACAGAAGAATTAACAGGAAATAGTACTCCTATGCAAACAGGAGATAGAATATTATTATAGGTGATATAATGAAAAAGAATAGAAGTCTTGCTGTAGTTACAGAGGATAATCTAATTACTAAGATTATTAAAAGTCTTAAAAACTTCTTGAGATTTAAACAAGAAAAGGATGATAAAGAGGACAATTTAAACAGACGTGCTACAGTAATTAAAGCGGAAAAAATTGTTGACAGAAAAATTAAAAGAAATATTACATATGCAGATCTTGCTCAAATGGAAGATAGCATATCTAAAAATATTAAGTTAATAGATGATTTAGATGAAGATGAGTTAAATATGTTAGATGAATATTATGATACAAGAATAAATGAACTTAATGCTACTTTAAATGACAAAAAGTCTAATTATTTTAAAATTGCAACTAAAAAAAGAGCTTAAAAAAGATGTACTTTTGTACATCTCTTTTTTTATATTTTTTTAAACCACTCAAGATATAGTGGAAAGTCTTGTCTATCATATTTATATGCTCTAACCATACGTATATACAATGCAACAATTAATATATTTTTCTTATGAGCTATATCGTCATCAAAAAAATGAAGAATATAATTCAAGTCTAATTTTTTAAATATTTCAATAGTAGAAAAGATTGCAAAATAAAAATCATATAGTCTGTCACCAACAACAGGCATTGGATCTATTACTTTTAGTTTTCCTGCATTATCTATCATAAAATTATGCCCTCCAAAATCACCATGAATGAGGTATTTAGGAGCTTTTTCGTAAGAAATAGATAACAATGCATTATTTAACTTGTTTTGTATTAAATTGTCATTTTGAAGCTCATCTATATCGTTGTCTGTTTCATCTTTTAGAAATTCTTCCCATGTCTTTTTATCTTCAAATAAATAACCATAATATTGGCTATCATATTGCCTGTAATTAGAGACAATAGAGTATAAAGAATCCACAATATCTACATTTGAGTATTTATATAACACGCCTTCAACATACTCAAATACAACAAAACCTAATTTTTCATTAATATATAATATTTTAACAAAGAAATCTATATCTTTATACAAAGATAGAAATTCACGTTGTGTTTTAATTTCTGTATCTTCCATAGTCTTTACTAAGTATTTGTTGTTGAGTGAAAATACAGTAGAACCAGAAACCCCATCTGTAAAGTAATGTATAGTTTTTTCATCTATATTTTTATCTAAATTTAATTTAATATCTTCAATTATTTTATCCATAATTATACTCCTTGAATGTATTATATCATAATTATATAAAATATTTAAAAAGTATATGGAAAATTGTTTTTCTTTAATATATAATTTAATTAAACAAAAGAGGGAATAAATATGATAGAAGACTTCAAAGTGTTGTGTCATAGCGCAATACGAATCGTAGCAGACAAAAAAGTAATATATGTAGATCCTTTTGGTTTAGAAAAAAGATATAATGATGCAGATTATATTTGTATAACTCATGCACATTATGACCATTTTTCTCCAGAAGATATAAAAAAAGTTAAAAACAATGATAGTATTATATTAATTACCGAGGATATATACCAAGATGTTATAAAGTTAGGATTTAGAGAGAACAGAATAGTAATAGTAGATCCAGAGCAAAAATATAACATTAAAGGATTACTTGTTGAAACCGTAAGAGCGTATAACATTAACAAAGCATTTCACCCAAAAGCAAATAATTGGGTAGGGTATATATTTAATTTGGGATATGAAAGAGTTTATGTTGCAGGAGATACAGATGTTACTCCTGAAATATTAAAAATTAAATGCGATCTAGCTTTTCTACCAGTAGGTGGAACTTATACAATGGACTATGCAGAAGCTGCAAAGCTTGCAAATGTTTTAAAACCAACAATAGTTGTTCCAATTCACTATGGTAAAATAGTTGGAAGTGTTCAAGATGCTAAAAATTTTAAGTGCTTACTAAATAATAATATCGAATGTAAAATCATGATTTAGTGGGGGTGTTTTTATGTTTTTTAATCAAGATGACGAAAATAATTTTTTATCAGACAGAAGAGTAGAAGAAATGGAGGATTTTTTATCAGACGATAGAGTCCAAGAAGTATCACAAGAAGAGGTAAGACCTAGAAGACGTGGAGGATATGTTGAGCAAAATGAAGCTCCAAGAAAAGTTGAAAAG
>JAEEGL010270291.1_pt1 | contig 15138 bp, 11 predicted proteins | sample 9134231 | NCBI WGS metagenome assembly JAEEGL01 (sample SAMN16246548, study PRJNA631951) | gut metagenome | biome: gut microbiome; feature: rumen; material: fiber-attached | host: Bos | place: Iran: Karaj | collected 2018-10 | reverse complement strand
TGAAGTTACAAAATTGTTATCTCAAGATGAAATAGACCAAATCTTCAACCCCAAAGAATTTTTGAAAAACATTGATGAGATTTATAAAAGGGTATTGTAATATCTGTCAGGCAATGCCTGACCTACTGACCTATAACATCATGGCACCCGCTACCAACACACATATTAAAAATAAAAGAAAGTTAAACATAATACGCATTATAAACTACATAAAAGAGAAATTCAACTATATGTTAATATAACCTCTCATTTTAATATTTGTCAGGTGTAGGTCAGGCTTTAGCCTGACAATAATTAATCAATAAACTCTGCCAAAATTATATTACTCAACAGAATGCCCTTTGGAGTCAGCTTGTAACCGACGTCCGTTTTTTGCAGCAAATCCAAACCCTCGTATTTACCCAGGATATAGTTATATTTTCCTTCAAAATCTACCCCGAATTTTTCATTAATTTGGGCAACATTTATTCCCGACATTCTGCGAAAACCCAAAAATATTTCTTCTTCAAGACGTTCCTGGCCAGTCATAAATTTTTCTTTGTTGTGTTCTGTCGGATTTTGTAAGTATTCTTTCAGGTCTGTTTTATTGCTGTAGCGCACCTGATGAACATAACCGTGCGAGGCAATCCCGAATCCGTAATATTCCTCGTTATTCCAATAATTCATATTGTGCCTTGAATAATACCCGGGCTTTGAAAAATTACTTATTTCATAGTGTTCATAGCCAAGCTGTGCAAGAGTTTCTATCGCCGCCAAGTACATATCTGCCATCTCATCCTCATCAGGATCAGGAAAACCGTTTTCATAAAAATAAGAACCCTTTTCAAGCGTCAAACCATAAAGAGAAATATGCGGAACACCAAGCTCTGCACCTCTTTTTAAATCCTCAAGGAACATCTCTTGCGTTTGTTCAGGCAACCCGTATATAAAATCAAGATTGATATTATTAAACCCTGCGGACATTGCACAATCAACTGCTTCATGCACCTGTTCGGCATTATGCCTGCGGTTAATTTTTTTAAGAATTTCGTCATTAAAAGTCTGACATCCAAAACTCACCCTGTTTATTCCGACATCATAAAGTCCTCTCATATAGTCATAATTGACATCATCAGGGTTTAATTCCGCCGTAACTTCGGCACTGTCGGCCTTATGAAACAAGCTTACAATCCTTTGGAAATCAAAGATATCAAGAATTGACGGCGTACCTCCGCCAATATACAGAGTGTTCAGGATATCACCTTCATAATAATGTCTTATCTCACTTTCAAGCGCATCAAGATACGTGTCCTTACTGCCTGTGCAGGTATAAGAAACAAACGAACAGTAATGACATTTTGACTTGCAAAACGGAATATGAATATAAGCACTTTTTACCATAAAAAGATTATACACTAAATTTTTGATTTTTTGTGATAATATATACTTATGGATATCACCTCTAAAAGTTATACTACCCTGGAATTTGATAAGGTAAAAGAAGAACTCTCTCATTACGCAAAGTTTGAACAGAGCAAAAGCTTGTGCCTTCGCATAATGCCGTATTCAGAGATTGAAAAAATTGAAAAACACCTAAAATACACACGGGAAGCAAAATATATCTTAGACCACGCAAAAGATACCCCCGTTGAATTTATTGCCGACATCCAAACAATAAAGAACAATTCTGCCGTTTCATATTTATCGGAAGAAGAACTTCTTGATATCGCAAAGACAATGAAATCATCACGGCTTTTAAAACGATTCCTCAACGACAATTCAGAGGAGGATTTTATTCTCAAAAACCTGGCAACAGAACTTGTTTCAGACAAAGAAACCGAAGATAAAATATTTGAAACTTTTGATGAAAGTTTGAAGATAAGGCAAAATGCCACACCGGAATTAAAAGGGTTGTATGCATCTTTGCGTGACACTGAGCAAAACATCAGAGATACCGTAAATTCACTTTTAAATAATCCGAACTTTTCAAAATATTTGCAGGAAAACATCTATACCCAAAGGGATGAACGTATTGTTTTTCAGGTTATTGCATCTAATAAAACAAAGATTCCGGGAATAGTCCACGATGTTTCATCATCCGCAAAAACCTTTTATATAGAGCCGGCACAACTTGTTCCGCTGAATAACAAAATCAGAGAGGTCAAATCAAAAATTCACGCCGAATGTATCAAAATTCTGGTTGGATTGACAGATATGGTAAAAGAATTTATGCCTCAGCTGGCAAAAACCGAGCAGGTTATGTCGGAAATTGATTTTCATTTTGCAAAAGCAAGATATGCCGTAAAACTTCACGCAACAGAGCCGGAGCTGACACAGGATAAATACACCTATATTGAAAATATGAAACACCCTCTTTTAATGAAGGTGACAGAAGACGTCGTTCCTAACACTTTTGAAATCGGAAAAGATTATAAGAGTGTAATTATCACCGGATCAAATACCGGCGGCAAAACCGTAACCCTTAAAACAATCGGATTATTTATACTTATGACAAAGGCAGGGATTTTCTTACCCTGCACATACGCGAAAATTTATCCGTATGAAAGTGTCTTTGCAGATATAGGAGATGCACAAAACATTCTCCAAAGTCTTTCAACATTTTCATCCCATATGACAAATATTATTGAAATTCTAAATAGAAGTGACGAAGAAACTTTTGTTTTATTGGATGAAATATGCGCCGGAACTGACCCTGTTGAAGGTGCTGTATTGGCACGCGAAATATTGCTGAAATTGGCAGAAAAGAAGGTTATGGGAGTTATAACAACGCACTATGGAGAATTAAAAGCTCTTGAATATACAAACCCATATTTTAAAAACGCTTCGGTTGAATTTAATACTGAAACCTTAAAGCCAACTTACAAACTTTTAATTGGCATTCCCGGGTTGAGTAATGCAATATCAATAGCATCAAACCTCGGTCTTGATAAAGGAATTGTTGAGAATGCAAAAAACATCTTAATTACCCAAAAAGATCCGACAGTTGCCGTTGTTGAAAAACTGCAGGAAACTCACCAAAAACTTTCAAAAAACCTTGAAGCCGCAAAAGAATTAAAAGAATCCTCACTTGAAATTAAGCAAGAATACGAAGAAAATCTGGATAAAATAAAAAAAGACAAAAAGAAAACCCTGAAAAATATCAAGAATAAATTTGACGGCGAAATGCTTGAAGCCAGAGGTGAAATTAAACAAATTCTTGATGAACTCAGAAAAGAAAAATCCGAAAAAATTGCACGCCGTGCGTATTCAAGACTTGCAAAACTCGAGCAAAAATTTTATTCAGACATTGATGACGCTTCCGACAAACAAAAGTATATTGAAATAGACTGGGATAAAGTGAAGGTTGGTGATGAACTTATGACAAAAAATATGCACCAGAAAGTCACCGTAATATCACTTCCGGACAAAAATAAAAAGTTATACGTAGATTTGGGCTCAATAAAGATGAAAATAAAACAAGACGACCTTGCGGTTATAGATAACAATTACAAGGAGCCAAATAAAGTAAATATTCCCGGAACATCGTTTAATAAATTTGAACTCAAGCGTTATGCAATGTCCCAAACGCTTGATCTAAGGGGTTACAGAGTGGAAGAAGCTCTTGACGAGGTGGAAAGTTACCTTGACAAAGCAAGTCTTGCAAACCTTTCACCTGTATACATAATTCACGGTCACGGCACAGGCGCACTGAAACAAGCAGTAAGAGATTTTCTGAAAACTTCACCTTACGTGGCAAAATACCGCCCCGGAGAAGACACCGAAGGGGGCGACGGAGTATGTGTAGTAGATATAAATTAAGGAAATAAAATGGACGTAAAACCAGTTGGGAACATAGGATTTAAAGGAATACCATTATCGAAGGTAAAAATAATTACCCCGAACGGACAAACTGCAAGATATACAGTGTATAAAGCTCTTCACGGTGATGAGCCCTTTTTGGAAGAAATATCTTTGAATACAAATGTTATGAACAGAGTAAAGGGTTTAACCGATATAGAATACACAATTTGGGATTCAATCATGGGAGAAGGACTAGACCAGCTTCTCGGCAACAATAAATTTACCCTTTTACTTGCAGATAAGAACAAATGCGCATGCGGGTTTTTAAATTACAAACAAATGCCGGACAAATTTTCGGTAGAATATGTTTCAACCTGGCCAAATAAAGAGGGTGAAAGAGGTCTTTTGGCAGGAAAAACTCTTTTTATGGAATTGTTTAATATCTTCAAACAAGACACAGAAAGAAAATCTATTATACTGGAAGCTCTCAAATGTGCACCCTTCAGCCCTATAAGCAAATATATGGAGCTTGGATTCAGAAGCTTCGGCGGACAAAATTTTCAGGAATATATGAGAATCTCAAAAAACGGAGTCCTTCAAAGTCTTGATAAGTATAAAAATATGATATTACGCAAAGAAATCAAGAATCCTGTTGAGGTAGATTTTAATAATACTCTGCACATTGTTACCGGTTAATATATATATTTTAAATTATTTTACAAAAATTATATCTGCCTGTAATGATAAGTATGTTTGTTTTATAATGTTTACGAGAGGTTTAATTTGAAACATTCACGACTTACATTACTGATATTTTTAGCACTTGTATTAGGTGTGATTTTTGGTCATTTTGCCCCGCACTATGCAGTAAAAATGCGTGCATTGGCTCTCATATTCTTACGTATGGTAAAAATGATTATTGCACCTTTGCTGTTTGCAACCCTTGTAACAGGGATTGCCGGACATGCTGATACAAAAAAACTGGGTAAAGTCGGAATAAAAACAATAATATATTTTGAAATTGTCACCACTCTTGCTCTTATTATCGGGCTAACAATGGGCAATATCTTTAATCCCGGCAAAGGATTTGTAACCGGAACAGTTGCCAATCCCGAATTGTTAAAAGAAGCAGGGCTTATGGCTGTGACAACACCTCACACATCAATTTCGGAAATAATTGTCAATGTATTCCCGACGAGCATTATTCAAGCAATGTCTGAAGGTAATCTATTGCAAATTGTTGTATTTTCTATATTTATGGCGCTTGCAATACGCGCAGTCGGAGAAAAAGCCGACCCTGTTATGGCGGTCTTTAAATCCGTATCCCAGATAATGTTTAAATTTACTGAGTATGTAATGTATTTTGCACCAATCGGTATCTTTGGCGCTATTGCATCAACCGTCGGAATGAACGGGTTATCCATACTGAAAAACTATGCAAAAATAATCTTTTCGCTATACACAGCACTTGCGGCATTTGTAATTCTTGTTCTGTTTATTGCGTGTAAGTATGCAAGAATTTCACTCCGGAATCTGTTAAAAGCAATTCAGGAGCCGGCAATCCTTGCTTTTTCAACAGCAAGCTCAGAAGCCGCATTTCCAAAAGCAATAGAAATTATGGAAAAATTCGGAGTTCCGCAAAACATTGTCAGCTTTGTTATGCCGACAGGTTATACTTTTAATCTCGACGGAAGTACCTTGTATTTGGCAATGGCTGTAATCTTCTCCTCTCAGATTTGCGGGATAAATCTTGATTTAAGCCAGCAATTACTTATGATGCTTGCTCTTATGCTCACGAGCAAAGGGATTGCCGGTGTTCCGAGAGTATCTCTGGTCGTTCTGGCCGGGACCTTATCAAGCTTTAATATTCCAATCATCGGCGTTGCAATACTTTTGGGTATTGACCAGATACTTGATATGGGAAGAACAACAGTTAACCTCATTGGAAACTGCGTGGCAACCGTTGTTATCGCAAGATGGGAAAACGAATTTGATTATGATAAAATGGACATGTTTATAAAAGATTTTGAAACTGAAGGATAAAATTATGACAGAAAGCACTAAAACCGAATATAAAAACACTTTGAACCTGCCTCAAACCACTTTGGCAATGAGAGCAAATGCAACAGTCAGAGAATTAGAAATCCAGAAATTCTGGGAAGATAATAATATCTATGACAAAATTTTGGAAAGCAAGAACAAATCAACTTCTTTTGTTCTTCACGACGGACCTCCATATTTGAGCTCCGAAAAAATTCACGTCGGAACAGCGATGAACAAAATTCTGAAAGATATTTTGATTAAATATAAATCACAAAAAGGGTTTTATGCTCCGATGGTGCCCGGCTATGACGGTCACGGTCTGCCGATTGAAAATGCTGTCGTAAAAAATATAAAGGGCGGAAGACACGCAATAACAGAAGTTGAATTGCGTGCAAAATGCCGTGAATTTGCCCATAAAAACCTTAAAGGTCAGGAAAACGAATTTAAACGTTTAGGCGTTTTGGGTAATTGGGAAAATCCATATTTGACAATTAACCCTGAATACGAAGCTGAACAGGTCAGAGTATTTGGGGAAATGTACAAAAAAGGTTATATTGAAAAAGGTTTAAAACCTGTTTATTGGTGCGCATCTTGTGAAACCGCGCTTGCAGAAGCTGAAGTTGAATACGCAGATATTTCATCAAAATCAATCTATGTAAGATTTGAATTTGATGAAAAGAGTTCAGCGAAAATAAATTCAGAAATCCTAAAAGGAAACACAAAACCTGTATACGCAATAATCTGGACAACAACGCCATGGACAATTCCATCTAACGTTGCTATATCTATGCACCCAAGATTTGAATATACCTTCTTTGATTATAAAGGGGATATCTATGTTGCAGCCCAGGATTTGCTTGGCTCATTCCTGGCTGATGTCGGAATTGAAGAAAAAGAAATCACGGTTGTCGGCTCATGCGTCGGACAGGATTTGGAACTATTGGAAGTAAAACATCCTTTAATTGACAGGAATTCAAAAATCATCTTAGGTGAACACGTTACATTAGATGCCGGTACAGGTTTGGTCCACACAGCTCCCGGACACGGTCTTGAGGACTACGAAGTCGGCTGTAAATATAATATTGAAGTTCTTTCTCCGCTAGACAGCAAGGGATGCTGGACAGAAGAAGGAAGAATTCCGGAACTTGTCGGAGTACCTTATTATAAAGGCAACGATATGGTTATTGATATGCTTGAAGCTAAAAAGGCTCTTGTTTATCAAAACGAAATAAGCCACAGTTATCCGCACTGCTGGAGATGTAAACATCCGGTTATTTACCGTGCTACACCTCAATGGTTTGTTAAAGTTGACAAATTCAGAGATGAGGCAATGAAGGCAATTCACGGGGTTAAATGGATACCCGCAAGCGGCGAAAACAGAATCGGCAACATGGTTGAAAGCCGTACGGATTGGTGTATTTCAAGACAACGTGCTTGGGGTGTTCCTATCCCGATTTTCTACTGTGAAGATTGCGGTGAAGTTATCTGTACAGACGAAACCATTGAAAACGTTGCAAAAATATTTGAAAAAGAAAGCTCTGATGCCTGGGTAAAATATAGCGCGAATGAACTTTTACCGTCAGGTTTTGTATGTCCTAAGTGCGGGAAAACTCATTTCAGAAAAGAAAAAGACATTATGGACGTATGGTTTGACTCAGGAATTTCATGGCGTGCCGTTGTTGAAAAAAGAGCAGAAGAATTAGGACACACACCGGTTGATATGTACCTTGAAGGTTCAGACCAACACAGAGGATGGTTCCAGTCTTCACTTTTAACATCTATCGCAACTCAGGGAAAAGCTCCTTATAAACAAGTTCTGACTCACGGCTTTGTATTCGGGGAAGACGGACGCAAAATGTCAAAATCCTTAGGAAACTATATCAGACCTGATGATATTATTAAAAACTATGGCGCTGATATTTTAAGACTTTGGGCAGCTTCTGTTGATTACAGAAACGATATCAAAATCGGGAACAATATTATCGGACAGTTAACCGAGATATTTAAGAAGACAAGAAATACCGCAAGATTTTTGAGCGGAAACCTGTTTGATTTTGATCCTGCTGCTGATTATGTTCAGTATGAAGATTTAAAACCGATAGATAAATTTGCATTGCATAAATTGAACAAACTGATTGAAGAAGTAACGATAGCATTTGAAAACTATGAATTTTACAAATATTTTCAATGTCTGCAAAACTTCGCCGCAGTTGATTTAAGCTCTTTCTATCTGGATATTGTAAAAGACAGATTATACACAGCAGGTAAAAAATCTTTATCCCGCCGCGCATGCCAGACAGTTTTGTATGAAAACTTAATGGCACTGGTTAAGATTTTGGCCCCTGTTATGCCTCACCAGGCAGAAGATATCTGGCAAAATATTCCGGAGGTACAAAAAGGCGGCTTAATCAGTATTCTTCTTGCAGACTGGCCAACAGTAAACAGCAAATGGACCAATGATAAACTTGAAGAAGATTTCACCAAGATTTTGAAATCTCGCGAAGTTGTATCCAGAGCTATTGAGCCGTTAAGGGCTGACAAAAAAGTCGGAAGTTCCCTGGAAGTTGCCGTATACATCAAAGCCGAAGACAGCGATGTACTAAAAACTAATGAAAAAGATTTGGCAGACATATACATCGTATCACAGGCATATCTCACGGCTGAAGCACCGGCGGAAGTTTTAAATGAACTGTCAGAGGACGGTTATACCGTATGGGTAACAAAAGCTCAGGGTGAAAAATGTGTTCGCTGCTGGAAATACAGAGAACTCAATTCTGACGGAATTTGTCCTGACTGCCAAGAAGCCGTAGTGTAAATTTTGATTAAATACAATTAGTATAGTAAACAAATTTGTATTACTATATTAATTAACTATCTCAGATTTAAGGGGGAAATGATACATGCCTGCCGCAACAAGCACAAAAAGAAAAGTTGACGAAAGTCTTATACCGCAAAACATTGAGGCGGAAGAAGCCGTATTGGGTGCAATTCTGGTTAATCCGGTAACTCTTACAAAGATTTCGGATTCACTGCAACCGGCACACTTTTACAAGCCGGCACACAGAGATATTTATGAAGCCATGAAGCAACTTTATGACAGCGGTGATAATATCGATATCGTAACTGTTTCCGAAATTTTAAATTATAACGGCAAGCTCGAAAGTGCCGGCGGACGTGCATATATCAACGACTTGGCAGAAAATACAATTACCACATCTAACATTTCTCATTATGCAAAAATCATCAAAGAAAAAGCTATTAAAAGAGCCCTGATTAACGCAGGATCTGAAATTGTAAGCCACGGATACGATCTGGAGCCAAGTGATGAATCCCTGGAACAAGCAGAAAAGTTAATTTTTGAGATAAGTTCAAGCAAAACAACTTCTGATTTAAAACACGTCAAGGATATGGTTTATGATGCGTGGAACTCTATTGAATACAGGTACAACCATAAAGATGAATTGTCGGGTTTGAGTACCGGTTTTAACTCTTTGGATGCCCAAATGAACGGATTGCATAAATCAGATTTAATCATTATCGCGGCTCGACCCGGTATGGGTAAAACCGCTTTAGCACTAAATATTGCCCAAAACGTTGCAATAAATAAAAAAGTTCCGGTATGTGTATTCTCTCTTGAAATGTCATCCTCTCAGCTTCTTCAACGTATGCTGTCTTCTCAGGCAGAGGTTGATGCTCAGAGAATAAGCACAGGAAATATGCTTCAAAAGGACTGGGAAAAACTATCCAGCGCAATGGCCGATTTAGAACAGGCACCCATATATATTGACGATACAAGCGGCTGCACAATAACAGATATCAGAACAAGATGCCGCAGATTAAAATCGCAGCAAAAAGATTTGGGATTGATTGTAATTGACTATTTGCAATTGATGGAAGGCGGCGGAAAAGAAGACCGTTTGCAGCAGATTTCCGCAATGTCCAGAGGGTTAAAGATTTTGGCAAAAGAGCTTGATGTACCGATTATATGTTTGTCACAGTTGTCACGTGCAGTTGAAGGAAGAAACGATAAACGTCCTATGTTGTCAGACCTGAGAGAATCAGGTTCAATCGAGCAGGACGCCGACATTGTTATGTTTATATATAGAGATGACTACTACAATAAAGCAGAATCTGAGGACGAAGAGCGTGTAAAAGCACAAAATAAAGGTTTGTCTGAGGTTATTATTGCAAAACACAGAAACGGTCCTGTCGGAACTTGCAAATTGCTCTTCCAGAAAAATATCACCAAATTCAAAAATTATGTTGAGCAATCCTTTGATGCTTTTTAGAGATTAAAGTTATACGAGAATATGCCGTTAATTATCTTGACTTGGGTAGAAATGTCATTAAAAAAATGACATCGAGAAAGGTAATTTTATGTCTGTAAACGGTATCGGCTACTTTGGAATATTTGGCGGCGGCTATCTGAGCGAAGAAACAAAGCGCAAATTAAGAGCTTTGGGGATAGATCCTGTCAATGTCACATCAGAAAGCCAGGCAAAAATACTGATTAGAGACGCATTAAAAAAACAAGCACTGACAGAGGTTGAAACTTTCGAACAAAAAATGATATCGGAAGCAGAATCCGAATTAAAAAATAACAGCGATACCGTATTTCAGATGATGAATATGACAGCAAATGTAAATCGGTATATTTTGGGTTTATAAGGGGTAAAAATTTGAGGGGGATTTGTTGCATTTGGGTACTGTCGGTGCTATCATGCTGCTAAGCTATGGATAAGCCGATATGGCTCAGGTGGTAGAGCAATTGATTCGTAATCAATAGGTCGGGGGTTCAAGTCCCCCTATCGGCTAATCTTTGCAAAAGGATTCTCGAAAAAGGACGAGATCCAACAAAGATACATTTTTAGTTATTTTTAGGGCGATGTTTAAGAGTTTTTTCAGTAATATATTTTCCATAACCGATGCGGATTACAGCCACAAATTAATCAGGATTTGCGGAATAAAAATCCGTATGCTGAAGCCCTCTAATAAAAAACAGGTCACTATAGACTACTCGCAATATTCTGATGTAAGGCAGCTCCCACCTGCAGAAGGGTTTTTGAGAGATTATCAACTGGCCCTGTTATCCATCCTGAAGGAAATGGATAGAATTTGCCAAAAACACAATATTAAATATATGCTCAGCGGAGGTACACTTTTAGGTGCAGTTCGCCACGCAGGTTTTATTCCCTGGGATGACGACGTTGATACCGATATGCTGAGAGATGACTATGAAAATTTTATAGAGCTTTTTAATTCTGAAACCTCAAATCCTGACTTGTATTGCGAATTATGGAGAGATAAAAACGCTAACGCTACTTGTATGACAAAAATCAGGCACAAAAAAATTGCACAGGCCTTCGTAGATATTTTCCCGATGGACTATTACCCTGAAAGACTTGATGAAAAGGGCAAAATAAAATTAAATAAAAAGATTTTATCCATTCGTAAGTTTTTGAGCTTAAATCCGTTCCGGATAAATGACAATGACAAGCTAATGGCAAAAATGAGAAAGCTTACTCTGCACAACATAGATAAGGACAAGCCGATAAATCTTGATAGCAAACCATCTATACACTTGGCAATAGATTTTCGACATCGTACAAAAAACTGGGTTTATGACTGGGAGCAGATTTTACCGCTGAAGAAAATAAAATTTGAAGGATACGAATTTAACTGTCCGAACGATTCTGAATACGTAATGAAAAACATTTACGGCGATTATATGACTTTACCCAAAAGTGTCTGCCCGCACCACACAGACCGAGATATGTTTACGCAAGAAGAGCTAACCGAACTTGAAAAGCTGAAAAGTATGTAAACGAGCAATTAGTTTAGAAACCTTTGTCAGACATGATATTTTTCGTTTTCTCTTAGCAAAAATTATTTTTACAGATTTTATACTCACTATGATTGTACAAAGTATAAATACATATAATAATTATGCAAATGCGTGCAGCTTTAAGTCTGTAATAAAGCACAGGCAAGACCCTGAAAAACTTTCACCCCAAACCCTTAAGCTGATTAACGATATACATAGTTGCAATGAATACTTAAAAACGGGGGAAGGCGTAGATCCTTTGTATTTTATTGCCTATTATAATCCGAAAGCTCTGGAGGGGATTCAGGAAGGTATTTCCGTTTTTGAAGGGCTAAACATGTCAGAGATTTCATTTTTATTGGCGCATATAAATGAAATAGGAGTTTTAAGAGGGTGTTTTAATAATTGTGCGCACTGCTATGCTGAAGGATCATTCCCAAGAAAAGAAACTTCGGATTATATTTCGAGAATGAGCTGGAATGATTATAAATCTTTGACTGAAGGTATAAAAGAAATGAATGACAGATTGGGTTGCGTTACAAGATATGCACCCGTTCCCATAATGCTTTTTCACGATTCCGATTGTTCGCAAATTTATATAAAAGACGATAAGGGCAATATTCATGGCTGGACAGAACTTGCCAAAATGATGTATGAAGCAACAGGAGTAAAGATAATCTTTTCAACTGCAGGATGGTATAAAAATGATAAATCTGCTCAGGAACGTATGGAAAAATACGTAAAAGAAATGTCTGAATCTGACAATCTTGATTACCTGTACCATTTTGCGATATCTGCCAATCCTTATCACACTATGCATTATAAAGCAGTACAGCTCATGAAAGAAGGGAAAATTGAAAAAGCACAATTTATCCGTCAAAAAGATGCAGAAAGAATGGCTAACGTCCTGTTTACCGTAACTCCAATGCTAAAAACCGGTAAGGTAAAATTTATTACAAGAGCAATGAGTACTGACTCAAAAAATTCTGAAGGTTTATCTGCAAATGATCTGCGGGAGACCTGGAAGAAATATTTTGAAGAGCTTAAAAAATTATATGAAAAGGACTATTATACTGACCAAAAAGTCATAAAAAATTACGGCGATATTGACTTATACCTGACCAAATATAATGAATTACTTTACGCCAAAGGTATTGATACCGAAGCTGTAATATCAGAACGCTTATCAAAAATTTATGATAAAGATGACCCTGCAATAACTTATACAAAAAAACACATGTTTAATAATCCTAAGGAGGCGGTAAAAAGTCCGTATTGCTACGGAATAATCAGTCCGAATGGCGAATTTGACATGACCACGTATTACGAATCTTATAAGACACCAATAAAATTAAACTTTGAAAACAGTAATAAACGTACTGCACCCATAAGCCCGTACCTGCACTCCGAGCCCATAACACGAGAAGACATTAATGATTTGTCTACTTTATTGAAAGCTTATTTTAAGCCCATTGATCATTAGAATCCCCCCGTTAATTAACAAGAGACCGACGTGCAGAGAAATTATTTACAAACTGCCTGCTATTGTCTCGCTCTCGCTCGAACGCAATCTCGCGTTCTCAACGTTACCGAAACTAAAATAAGAAGGATAGATAAATCTATCCTTCTTATTATGCGCCTGGCGCGATTGTCTTGCTCGCTCGCATTAAACGGCAATTCCGTGTTTTGCCTTCGTGATATTATCACTTGGCAAAAGCACTCCAGCCTCTGCTCGCTCGCGCTCGAACGCAATTATGCTTTTCTCTCATGGCAAAGTGCAAAATTAAAACAGGGATAAACCCTGTTTTTATTTTGCGCCTGGCGCGATTCGAACGCGCGACCTCTCCCTTAAAAGGGGATTGCTCTACCGGCTGAGCTACAGGCGCTTAATACTATTCATAATCTCGGCACAATCGTGCCTATTCATGCTATCAAGAACAATCTGCAATGTCAAATCTCCGCCTTAAGACCCCACAGACTAATTTTCTTGACAGTAGCGCTTTATATGGGTATAATAACTTATCTTTATAGTGTATACAAAAGAAGAGGATTTGAACTATGTGTAAATGTTTTAAAAAATGGGGTGATGAATTTAAGACCTTTGCGATGAGAGGCAATGTTATTGACATGGCTGTTGGTATAATTATCGGTGCAGCTTTCGGTAACATCGTTAATTCATTAGTAAATGATATTATTATGCCGCCTTTGGGCTGGTTGATGGGAAAAGTTGATTTTACAAAACTCGTTTGGGCAATCTCAACAGGCGAAGGAAACGACCCTGTAACCATTAACTATGGCGTATTTATCAACACAATTATTAGCTTTGTACTTGTAGCTTTTGCAGTATTCCTATTAATCAAAGGTATTAACAAATTACAAGCAGAAAAAGAAGAAGCTGCTCCGACCACAAAAGAATGTCCGCACTGCTTCTCTCAAATTGATATTCGCGCAACAAAATGCCCGAATTGTACAGCTGAAATCAACGGTTAACAATAATTTTCACACAAAGCTGCTTTCGTATGGAAGCAGCTTTTTATCGCAAAAAAGGAGTTATATATGAAATGTAAAAATTGTGGATTTGAAATCCCTGACAGTTCTAAAACCTGTCCGCAATGCGGCACAAAATTATCCGGAGATAAGTTTCCAACGTGGGTTATAGTAATTTTGGTACTATTCGGAGCAGGATTTTTTATACTGCCGATTATCGGAATAGTCGCAGCAATGACACTGCCAACCCTTATTTCTAACACCGACTACGCGAAAAACAAGGCAGTTTATAAAAAATCTCTTGCGACACTAAACCAGGCACTTATGATGGGCGAAGCTCAAAACGGAAGATTATATTCAAGATTTAACGATGTATGGGAAAAATCAATTAAAGAAAGTCTTGCAGGCCTGCAGGATATACCGAACGGAGTTATTCTCGCTGACGGGACAGAAGTAAAATACGAAACACTCGGAAATCCTTGCCGTCGTGCACCGCAAGATCCTTCTGCACACACAGCATGTGCTATTTTAACCATCGATGCAAACGGATTTGCAAAAGGGCCTAATGCAAGAACCGAAAAAACTACCGGTAAATATAAGCGGGTAAACGACCAATTTAAAGTTTTGCTATACTCTGACTCGGTAGTTCCGGAAAAAGGAACACCGGAATACGATATAATACAAGAAAGTATAAGTAGTTACTAATAAAAAAGTGAGCGTTATGCTCACTTTTTTATTGATTATTTTTACTTCTCAGCCAGCTTTCCACAAAGCCGTCCAAATCACCATCCATAACAGCATCAACATTACCGACTTCATAGCCGGTTCTGTGGTCTTTTACCATTTTATAAGGATGAAAAACATATGAGCGAATTTGTGAGCCGAAATTTATATCCATATTTTCGCCCTTTATGTCAGACATTTTTTTCTCGTATTCCGCCTCTTTTATCGCCAAAAGTTTTGATACCAAAATTTGCATAGCATACTCTTTATTCTGAAGCTGC
>JAEEGL017190245.1_pt1 | contig 15139 bp, 16 predicted proteins | sample 9134231 | NCBI WGS metagenome assembly JAEEGL01 (sample SAMN16246548, study PRJNA631951) | gut metagenome | biome: gut microbiome; feature: rumen; material: fiber-attached | host: Bos | place: Iran: Karaj | collected 2018-10 | reverse complement strand
CCTTCCGGAGACGGGCTCTATGACGACAAGATCCTTGCCCTGGCGTATCAGAGGGTACATGCTGACACCTCTGTTGCTGTATATGAGCCTTCCGTTCTCTTTGAGCTCTCTTTCAATGTTGCTGCCTTCGGTCATGAACCCCGCTCCTATTATCTATAGTGCCAATATTACAGATTCGGCAGGGAATAGGTCAAGCATCAGGGTGATAATGAAAATTACTATTAATAATATAGAGATTCGAAATATTCTTTAATTTATGAAGTGGTATGAGATAGAATATCTAAAAAAAACCGATTCTTAGGTTGGTTACAGAAATAGATACGGATTTTAGCGATGATCACGAAGAAATATAAGATAGCAGAACACGTCATTGAAGTAACGTCGATACATCAGACGGTTCATGATTACTGTCAGGAGTATGAGACAGATGAGGCGGCGGAATTTGCTGTTGCCACGACTCAGGAAGATATCGATCTCGAGAAGAAAAAGACTGATTCCGAATATGCATATGAAGGAAAACCACTGCCGCATTTCTCGCAGGAGATGATTGAATCAACTGCGATATACCGCAAGATAGCAGATGGAATGATCGATTGCGATACTGTTGTTTTCCATGGTTCTGTAATTGCAGTTGACGGAGAAGCATATCTGTTTACTGCTAAGTCGGGTACAGGTAAGTCAACACATGCTGCGTTGTGGAGAGAAGTGTTCGGCGATCGTGCTGTAATGGTTAATGATGATAAGCCGATGATAAAAATAACTGATGAAGGTGTGACCGTTTTCGGTACGCCATATAACGGTAAGCACGGTCTTGGGGCTAACATCGCAGTTCCGCTGAAGGCGATATGTATATTGGTTCGTGGTGAAGAAAATAAGATCGGGAAGATAACACGTCAGGAGGCATATCCGATGCTGCTGCAGCAGGTATATAGACCAGCTGATGCAGTGAAGATGCAAAAAACACTGGAACTGATGGATAAGATGGGTTCAGTAATCTCTCTTTACAGACTGCATTGCAATATGGATATTGAGGCTGCGAAGGTCTCGTATGAGGGCATGAGTGGTAAAGTACTGGAATAAATTTACAGTATCCGGTATATGACATCCTCGTATTCAGCGTATTTCTTTGCCTTCAGCAGATGCTTGATGTCACGGTCACGACCGTCAAATAGGGTCTGCCAGTAAGACCACAGTTCTCTCATCTTGTAGAGAACATTGATGTCGGGTGACATGACTTTCTGATATTCGTGATAAATGGTGTCGTGTAACTTCCTGAATTTTACGAAGTCTGTCTCAGATGTGAAACCCAAGAGCTTGTCTGCGAGCGACGGATCAGATATCAGTCCTCTGCCCAGCATTACGGGATCGAGAATGTTGTTGAATGTGCGTGACAATTCATCGTAGTCAATCAAGTTAAAGATATTTCCGTTATACACAAGAGGGCATTTTGAATGTTCCAGAGCGTACTTGAAGTATTCTTTACGAGGTTCGCCCTTGTAATAGTCAGATCTTATTCTCGGGTGCACGATCAGTTCGCTTACAGGATAGTTATTAAAGATATCCACGAGATCGTAGAACTCATCTGGATTATAGTAGCCGAGTCTGGTCTTGATCGATATCTTAACGTCTTCCGATTCAGCGTATGAATATATGTCATCCAGGAATCTCTGAAGCAGTAATGTCTCAGGCAGAAATCCTGCACCTTTTCCTTTGGCACAGACAGTTCCTGAAGGACATCCAAGGTTCAGGTTTACTTCCTTATAACCCATTGTTTGAAGCTCTTTTGCAGCATCGATAAAACAGTCAGATCTGCATGTGAGAATCTGGGGAACGAGGTTTATTCCTTCGTTATTCTCCGGTGCGATATCTTTTCGCTCCTTAGGTGTAAGTGCACACTTTTCAGATGGAGAAATGAACGGCGCGAAATACTTGTCGATGTGACCGTAGATACCGTTATAAGCATTGCGGAATATGTAACCCGTAATGCCTTCGAGCGGAGCAAAATATATCTTCATGTGATCAGTTTTCTCATTCATGGGACTATTCTAACACTTGCAGTTATTTCTTTTATCTAAAACATTTTTTGGCAGAACCTGTCTCAATGTTATAATCTGACTTACATATATGGGGAATTATGTAATAGGAGAGGAATGGATTTCTGCAGATGTACAGGTTAATTCTTTCAGATCTGGACCATACTTTACTTAAGTCTGACGGCAGTATATCAGACCATACACTCAGTGTCCTGAAACGCTGCAGGGAGCAGGGAATACTGTTCGCTATTGCCACGGCCAGATACTGGATCGGAGCTGAACGCTACATCAAACAGTTGCAGCCTGATTTTGAGATAACAACTGACGGTACGGTCATTCATTCTGACAATGAACTGATCTACAGTTGTGAATTCTCTGAGGCTGATACGAATAAGATCGTACAGCTGTTGCTTGAGAAGAAACCTGATGCAGAGATAACCGTTGCGGTAGGCAAAACCGTTTATTGGAACAGTAAGCATATCGCTGAATCGGAGAGACTCCATAAAGCGGTTTACTGCGAATACGACAGACCGCTCGAATGCAGAGCCAACAAGATCGTTGCCGAACTTCCTGACGATACCATCGCTAATGAGATAGTAGCGGTGATGGACTGCAAACTGCAGTGCTACAGAGGTGAGAAATGGTATGCTTTCCTGCCCAAAGGGTCCGGAAAGATCGAAGCGATCAAGGCATTGTCTGAGAAGAGTGGAATTAGTCCTGAGGAGATAGTTGCTTTTGGTGACGACAAGAACGATATTGACATGCTTAAGATTTGCGGTACGGGAATAGCCGTATCCAATGCGATTGAAGACGTTCTTAAGATCGCAGACGGTGTCACTTCTTCCAATGACGAAGACGGCGTTGCCGGGTGGATAGAAGAGAATATTGGGTTGTGAGGATAATATGGTAACTAGGATAAGATACGGAAACACAAACACTTTCCTGATAAGAGGAGATAAGGGGAGCATACTGGTCGACACGGATTATGCAGGCACTCTCCAGGGCTTTTACAGGGCCATAAAATCACTGGATATCAAGGTGAAGGATATAACATATGTGCTCGCAACACACTACCATCCGGATCACATGGGTCTTGTAAGCGAACTTGTGGATCAGGGTATTAAACTCATTATCATGGAGTCGCAGACAGGATCGGTTCATTATTCGGACGAAATCTTTGCAAGGGATCCGCGTCTTGGATATAAGCCCATAGATGATGCGCAGGCTTTGGTTCTTGCCTTTGACGAGTCACGTGAGTTTCTTGCAAAGTTCGGCATTCAAGGTGAGATAATTTCTACTCCCAGCCACAGTGAGGACAGCATTTCCGTTATGTTAGACGATGGGACGTGTCTCGTAGGAGATCTCGAACCCCTGGAATATCTTGCGGCCTATGAGGATAACAAGGAACTGAAATCAGATTGGGATACAGTGCTCGGGTTTAATCCGAAGCGTATATGCTATGCGCACGCGAATGAGAAAGAACTCTAACGATGGAACTTATAAGTGATTACATGAGGAATGAGCGATCCCGTCATATGCTGAATGACCTGACCGGGAAGACCTTCGGATTTGATTTTGAAGGTTGGGTTACAGGCGGCTATTTTGATGGGGGCTACATACCGTATTCACTCATCGAAAACGGTATGATGCTCTCGAATGTATCTGCCAATAAGATGCAGTTCGATCAGAACGGAACGGTAAAGAATTATATTCAGATCGGCACCGTCATGACTGATACTGATCACAGAGGGCAGGGCCTTGCCGCTCAGCTGATGCAGCATGTGATCAGTACATATGAGAATGAGTGTGACGGCATATATCTTTTTGCAAATTTAGGCGCTACAGGTTTCTATGAGAAGATGGGTTTTGTTAACGGAAACCAGTACAGATATTATCTGAAAGATGAGTATCTCAAGACTTCAAAATCCGATTGCAAGTTCGAACCGGTAAAAGGCCGTGGAAAAGGATTAAGAAATAAATATCTTGATTACGTCCGCAACAGTGTGCTTCATTCCTCTTTCGAACAGATCAACAAATACGGATTGCAGATGTTCTATACGGCCGGTCTCGACAATGTTTACTACGCTGAAGCTATAGACTGTTTTATCGTGATGGAACAGGATGAGGATACCGTGATCAGTTCTGTTTTGTGCAGCAAAAGAGTGCCGTTGACAGATGTCATTAAACGCATTGATGTTGAAGGCAGATGCAGACTCGGATATGTTCCGCTCGGTGAAGATAAGGATTTATGTGTCGCAGAAGAGTTCAACGGCGGTGACGATTACAGGCTTTATTACAGGGGCGCTGAGCTCGGAGCGATAGAGAAGGATAAACTCTATTTCCCGGATCTGTCACACGCTTGAGAAGGATAGTTATATAATTGAACTGATTACATATATGGGGAGTGTAATATGGCAGAAGATTTTTTGATGTTAATGGCAGATCTTGATGATGAATCACAGAAGATCATGAGTGACTGGTACGGAAAGCTGCAGTCCGAAGGTTTTAACGGAGTGCAGACACCCGGCCTTCCGTTTCATATAAGTATGGGATGTTTTGCATTGGATAAGGAAGAGGAAGTCGTTAAGGAGATGAACGATCTGGCTAAAAGCTTTTCGGCTATCCCGGTGCATATAAGCCATATCGGTATGTTCGAGGGAGGCAAGGTTTTATATTGCGCACCTGACATGAATCCTGCAGGTCTCTTAGAACTTCGCAAGGCAATAAAAACTGAAACTCAGGATCAGTTTCCCTGGACTCCGCACGCAACGATATTGATAGATGAAGCGGAAACTGTGCAAAAGGCGTTGCCTGTTCTGGTCGAACAATTTCACTCTTTTTATGGAAAAGTAACGAAGCTCCATCTGTGTGCTTTCTGGCCCACCAGAGAAATAGCCACGGTTGAACTTAAGACGTAAGGAGAGCTATGGGGAAGAAGCGCAACAAAAAGGCCATAGTAATCACGGTAATAATGATGCTTGCCGGTGTCCTGCTCGTGCTGACAGGATTCTTCGGCGGCTGGTTTGTCGGTCTCTTCAACAAGGATTTTGATTTCAGGAATATTAAGCCTGAAGATGTCGGTCAGGAGATCAAGACGGATATAAAGGTTTATTATGAACCTACGGAATTTCAGGGCAGAGCACTGCAGCAGTTTGGAGCTCTGGGAGATGAATCTTCAGCGCTTATAATGCTGGATTTCTCCGGTGCAGGTGAAGAGGTTGAACGACTGTATTTTTCCAAATACTATCAGCACATCACCATCCGCGGCAGACTGAGAGCCATGGATGATGCCGAATACAGTGAACTGTGCGAAAAACTCTACGAGGATTACGATCCTTATTACTACAGGAATATAGAAGACGGGAAATGGACAGATGTATCGTTGGAACAATTCCATGAGGCATTGATCAACGACCTGCTGAATCTATTGCCATATTGCATCGAAGTAAGTTCGATCGATGCATTCAACTGGCTGCCGTTTATACCTGCGGGAATAATACTGTTTCTGATAGCGTTTACCGTTGAGATATGCTTTGTTTTTAAACTCAAAAAGAGGATCGTGCTGCCAATTGTATACGGGATACTGATAATCGTACCTGCAGTCCTTCTCTTTAATCACATTAGGACCATGCTGACGGTGAAAAAAGCCGGCGACGGATTATACACGATGAAAAATCTCGAATGCACAGACACGCAGGGAATGCTCGATTCGGGAGCTGCGAATGTCAATGACCTTATTAATTGGATCTTCGATAATCACTTTTATGGTATCAGACCTCAGTTGGAGATCGAGAAATCCGGGTGTGCTGCTTTCGCGGCCGTAACGCCTGAAGGCGATCACATTTTCGGACGGAACTTCGATTATCCCGAGACTGACACATTGCTTGTCTATTCGCATCCGGATGGCTGCTATGAATCGATCGGAGTTGCTGATCTCGGTATCTTCGGAGTGGGTCAGAATTACCCCATCAGTCCTGATTCCATGTTCGGAAAACTATACATGGTATTTACTCCTTATGTGATCGTGGACGGCATGAATGAGAAAGGCGTCGGAGCTGGGATCCTCGAGCTCGCCACTGACGAGATACGTCAGGATAACGGTAAGCCTGACCTCCTGATCTTCTGTGCAGTAAGAGCTGTTCTCGATAAATGTGCATCGGTTGATGAGGCCTTGGAATTACTCGCCTCTTACGACATTCAGTCAGATCTGGGCGCAACTTATCACCTGTTCATCACGGATAAGACAGGAAAATATGTTGTCGTTGAATGGCTCGATGGCGAGATGGTAGTAGTCGAACATCCGTGCTGTACCAACAGTGTAATCGCGCCCGGAGCGCATTACAACGAAGGCCTTGTCGATGACAGACTGCCGGCTATCGAAAACAGTCTTGGAAACGACCGTATTGTTACAGAAAAAGAAGCAATGGAGATCCTCGAGAAGGTAAAGGATAACCAAATAACCGAATGGTCATGCGTTTATAATCTTGATGACTTTACGGTAAGCATCTGCCTTGATGGCGATTATACGAAGGTTTACACCTTCAGGGCGGAAGAACTTAGGTGACGGATAGTTCTTTCAAGATGAAATAAATGCATATTGTGCTAAAGTAAAACGGAAAATACAGAAGAAAGCTGGAAAAAGAAAATGGCTGATTTTGAGTTGAAGGTAAGTCCTGCAGAGCCCTGTAAGATCGATTACAGCAAGTCAGTTGAGGAACTCACCGCATATTACGATGACCTCGCAAAGAAGATCGCAGGAGGCCAGCCTGAGCTCGCAAACGGAGAGTTCATGCAGCTCGGATATGCGATCGATTTTATCTTTATGGTAAAGAAGATCTTCAACATGGATCTTGATTTTGAAGAGAGCAGGATTCCTACTCTGGATCAGATAATCGCCGCGCTCAGCCAGGCTATCCTCACAAAGAAGATCCCGCCTGAAGCAGGGAGCGACATCATGAAGAAGGCGGCAGGATATCTGAGCGTCGTTATCTGGAAGAATATCGGCGGCAGCTTCATCAGCTCCAATATCGGTTACGGAGTAAACATCAACGGAACGAATGCTTTTGTATATAACAGGATCGGCAGAAGACTCCAGGGCGATACATCCTGTGATATCACGAGCTTCTACGAAGAACTGAAGAAACTGTAATAACATATCGGACCCGTCAGTAATTATTTGTCGGATTGATATTTAAACACTAATGTTATAATCGGATTATCTGAAAATACGGAATCGTTCATTGTTTTTTGTTTTAGACTGAAGGATGACTATATGAAGAGATTTAAGATCTGTGCATTGGCATTAAGTACATGTCTGGCTATGGGTGCATTTGCAGGATGCAGCAACCCGGTTGAAACATCTGCAACGGCTGCAAGTATAGTAAATACAACTGCTTCGGAAACAACTGCTGATACATCGGCAACGGATGACACTGGTATTGATGATCCGGTTTACGCTGATATTGAATACATCTCGTTCGATGCTGACAGACAGGAATATGCGAATCTTTTCATCTCGGATTTTGCAGAGCAGTTCATCACCGACATTGACAGGGAAGGCCTTACGGTTGAACAGATCATGGACTTTGTCCATATCTTTCTGAAGATCAATTCGCAGGATTCCATCACGTATCAGACTAACGGTGATCTCACTTTTGAGACGTTTACCTTCGAAAGAGCATCTGAAGTAATCAAGAAACACTTTGGTATTTTTATTACCGAATTAGGCTGTGAGAATCTGCCGGCACCGCCTGCAACGTATGGCGACCAGCCTGCAGGTCCTTATTATCAGGACGGAATAATCTGGTATGAGGCAGCTGACGGTGAGAACCATAATCTGATCGCAATAGTTGATTATGGTGTTGTTAATCCGAACGGAACCCAGACACTGAGATTTACGATCTATGCGATCGACATGGCAACATATTCACAGATCAGTGATGCCGAGCTTAAAGATTACTACAAACTGACCTCTGACGAGGCCAAGGCTGATTCCACTCTTGCATTTGTCGTATCAGGAACGGCTGTTGTCGATATCGGCCAGTCCGGAGAGTATTACCTGATTACTTACAGTACTGATAAGTAAAACACAGGTGTAAAATGCACGAACTGCTGTCGGATAAATCAGTGGTATTCTTTGATATCGGATATACGATCGATTATCCGGCATCAGGAGACTGGATGTTCACTAAATGCTTTTACGAGATTGCAGGAGAACGTCTGGATAAATGCAGCAGTGATCTGATCAACAGCGCAAGATACAAAGGTGCGGAATATCTGGACATGAATCATCTGATCCGCGATGAAGAGGATGAGACAAAGCAGTTCCGTCAGTACTACCGCATTATTTCAGAATGCCTGAATCTGGATCTCACAGAAGATGAACTCATGACGGTTGCCAAAGACCGTACATATAACATGAATAACTATGTCATTTATCCGGATGCGAGACGGGTTATTCAGAAACTCAGTGAGAATTTTCGTCTTGGGATCATTTCCGATACATGGCCAAGTGTCGAAAACCAGCTCCGCTCATTGGATGTGCTCCAATTCTTTTCTTTTACCACGTACAGCTTCTCTTTGGGTGTGTTTAAGCCCGATAAGCGCATGTATATAGATGCCCTTCAAAAATGTGGCTGTGATGCAAAAGAAACCGTATTTATCGATGACAGTCTTCAGAATCTTAAGGGCGCTGCTGAATTCGGCATAACACCTGTTCTTATTGCTGCGAATCCTGTATCTGATGTGGATACTGATTATATAAAGATACATTCTCTGTCTGAACTGATCTGATACGTTCAAGACGGCTTGTTTTCGCGTTGCCGAAAAATATTTTTCAAAATTCCCGAAATTCGCTGCAACATTTTGCAATGTCCGTCTGTATATAGTGTAACAACGCTATATACAGCGGTTTTTCCGAGAAGTGTTGTTTAAGGAGGTGTAATTTATGAACAAAAAGGTATTGGCAACATTATTGACAGGCTCACTGCTGGTTTCAGCAACAGCATGTTCTGCAAGCTCTCCGTCACCTGCATCGACAACAGTCGGCAACCACAATTCATATGCAGGAATGGCTGCAGAAGAAACCACTGCTTATTACGGTGATGCCGTTGAGGGAGAGGCGTGGGATGAAGATTTCAACACAGAAGAGTACAACACGATCAAAGAGAACGGATTCATGTATGTAACACAAAATCCGCTTTCAACCTTTGCAGCGGATGTTGATACCGGATCTTATTGTAATCTGAGACGTATGGTCAGAGGAGGCTGGGGTCTCGATAACGTGGTATCTTCTATCAGAACAGAGGAAATGATCAATTACTTCGACTACACAGTCGACAGTGAAGAGGATGTTTTCAGTGTTCAGTATTCAGTAGGCGATTGTCCGTGGAACAAGGATAATAAGCTCCTGGTTATGACAATGCAGGCAAACAGCGAGATCAACGTACCTAACGAAGGCAACAACTTCGTATTCCTTATCGATTCATCCGGATCAATGTCCAGCTCAGATAAGCTCGACCTCGCGAGAGAAAGCTTCAAGCTCCTGGCAGGTACATTAGGTCCTAACGACAGAGTCTCAATTGTAACTTATTCGGGAAGCTCAGACACACTTTTAGCAGGCTCAAACGATTACAGAGAAATCTGCAAAGTTCTTGATTCAATCAGTGCTCATGGCGGAACAAACGGTTCAGGCGGAATAACAGCAGCATATAAGTGCGCTACAGATAACTTCATTAAGAATGGTAACAACCGTGTGATCATCGCTTCTGACGGCGACATGAACCTCGGAATTACGAGCCAGAGCGGTCTTGTTGACCTTATCACACAGGAGAAGGAATCCGGCGTATTCCTTACAGTTCTCGGCTTCGGTTCAGGCAACTACAGCGATGCCAACATGGAATCCATCGCAGATGCAGGTAACGGCAACTATTTCTATATCGATTCAATCGAAGAGGCAGAGAGAGTTCTTTGCGAGAAGATGAAGCAGACAACAGTTACAGTGGCAAAGGACGTTAAGTTCCAGGTTGAGTTCAATCCTGCGGAAGTATCTGCATACAGACAGATCGGCTACGAGAACAGACAGATGGCAGCAAAGGATTTCAACGACGATACAAAGGATGGCGGTGAGATCGGTGCAGGCGCACAGGTAACCGTATGCTACGAGCTCGTTCTCACAGGTTCTGAAGGTGATGACGACGGCCTCAAGTATCAGGATTCTGAACTCTCTGATGATGCTCTTACAGGCGAACTTTGCACAGTATCCGTAAGATATAAGGCTCCTACATCTGATGAGAGCTCATTGATCGAATATCCTCTCGTTGACAACGGAATAAGCAACCGTGCGGATTTTGATTTCGTATGCGGAATCATCGAGGCTTCAATGGTTCTCAGAGGCAGCGATTATGTAGGCACAGCAACTCTTGATTCTGCTTACCAGCTCGCTAAGTCCGGTATGGGTAACGACAAGTACAGAGAAGATTTCTGCGATCTTCTTGTTGAACTTGGCGCTGATAAATAAATCATTGGTACGTACGTTAAACTAATGCGACAGGGCTGTTTCACGGGAGTGAAGCAGCCCTTGTTGTATGTTGGAGCTTGTCTTGGCCGGCTTGGTTGCTTCAGGTCGAAAAATCGAGGGTAAAATAGAGGCTATAGCCGTCATTTTTGCCTGTGTTTTTGAGCCGGCTTTGAAAATAGAGGCATTTATAACGGCTATAACCGCGATTTTTGCCTCTGTTTTCGAAATGTATACTCCTCGTGAACAAGCACTTCAGATTATTACCGAAGAGGCCAAATCTATTTGTCAGAAAGATAATGATATAATGATATCTGTTCGGGAGTCGGATTCTCCCGCGCGAAAACAAATTTGGAGATAAAGGGATCAAAATATGCTTGAAGTTGGAATAAAGGCGCCTGATTTTGAATTGCAGGACCAGAACGGAAAGACACACAAGCTGTCTGACTACAGAGGTTCGAAGGTTATCCTGTATTTCTATCCTAAGGACAATACGTCCGGATGCACCAAGCAGGCATGCGGTTTTTCTGAGAGACTGCCGCAGATCAAATCAAAGGGCGCAGTAGTGCTCGGGATCAGCAAGGATTCGGTTGCATCACACAAGAAGTTCGAGACTAATTACAGCCTGGGATTCACATTGCTCTCCGATCCTGATAAGAACGTCATTCAGGCTTATGACGTTTGGAAGGAAAAGAAGAATTACGGCAAAGTATCCATGGGTGTTGTAAGAACAACATATCTCATCAATGAAGAAGGTATCATCGTCATGGCAAATGATAAGGTAAAGGCTGCCGAAGACCCTGAGAACATGCTTCAGAAGCTTTGATGAGTCACAATAACTAAAAGACTAAAGGAGAATATTATGTTAGAGAAATATGCTGCAGAGATAGAGAAGATCATACCTGCTGTTGTTACGGAAAGAGAAGACGCCGTAATGCCGTCACGTGAGCAGTTTACAAGACTTTTAGCTTCGCCTGCTGCCACGAGAAAGGTGCCCGGCATTTCCGAGAAGATGGATGAGAATGGTGAATACAGCTGTAATGCTGAAGAGGCTGCAAAAGTTAAGAAATTTCTCAAGGAAATGTATAAGATCGATTCCAAGGAGAGCCTTATCGCTTACCAGAGAATCCAGTTCAGATCCAGTGTTCAGTATGAGCAGTTCATGACATTCTGGAAAGAGGCTCCGCTGTTCGATCTTAATGAGCTGGATGCCAACGGACGCAAAGCTTTTAACCGCATGATCGATCTTGCAAAGCCTTTCTATCCTATGCTTCAGGAGAAGGGCTTCTATGCATGGGATATCAGTGAATACATCGGAACCTGCAGGATCGCACGCGCATGCGGCATCATTGATGAGAAGGGATTCGATGAGATCGTTGACCGTTTCGTAAAAAAGGCGCAGGTCTTCTATCACTCCTTTAAGGAATACGCAATGTCATATGTTTGCGGAGCTCTGTATTTCTCATACTCGAGTTTCGGCGACGTTAAGAGTCTTGAACAGTTTTATGAGATACAGAAGAGCATTTTAACCTATCTGTTTGACGAAGAGGGAGACTGGGTCCGTTACAAGTGGTATGTACCTGCAGAGCGTGAGTGGGTCGATGTATGTCCCGGCAATCCCGGATGCATCATCACAAAGGCTGCACTCGATCAGGGTATCGGATACATGTACCGCGGCGAGCCTGCTCCCAATCAGCCTGACAGCGGCTGGAGATTCTTCCACGGTGATGAGTCTGATGATTATGCCAACGATCCGGCTAATGTCCAGGTAGTATCTCTTAATACTGTCTGCAATCTCTGTCCGACAGTTCTGGCATTCCTTGAGGCTCCCACGAACAGTGCCTACGGATGGAATGGCAAAGACTGGATCAGAGAAGAGGAATAATTAGTAAAGAATTATATTTTGATAACGCTTATTTTGTCATAGGAACATCGTATGCCGGCAAGTCCACCATGGTAAAGGAACTTGCCAAAAGGCATGACGGAATAGCATGCGAAGAAAACTATCACGACAACTATCCGGGCAAGCTCGATACCAAAGAGTTTCCGTGCCTGACATATACCCGTGATCTTGTGGACTGGCATGATTTTATCAGAAGATCTCCGCAGGAATATAAGGACTGGGTTGACGGTGCTAAGAGAGAATGCGAGGTTTTGGAACTTCGCATGCTGCCTGATATCTGCAGTCAGGGTAAGAAGGTTTTCGTTGATACAAATATCAGCATCGCAAATTTGAAAAAGATCGCTCCGATGAATCATACGATCGTGCTCCTGTCAGATCCGAAGATCAGCATTCACAGGTTCTTCGACAGGCCAGATCCCGAGAAACAGTTCCTGTATAAACTGATGCTCGAAGAACCGGATCCGCAGAAGGCTCTGGAGAACTACAGACAGGGTCTGGAACTGATCTGTTCACAGGAAGCTTACGATGAGCTTCTCTATTCCGGGTTCAATGTTATCCATCGTGATGAGAACAGGACCATTGAGCAGACGGCGGCTCTGATCGAAGAATTCATGGGCTTATGAGGAGATACGGATCTTGAGCGGAAAAGAGAACAGGATATTTACTGAACGCGCACATCTGATGTGCCCTCACATGTGCTTTGGAATCGTGATGAGCATTGACAGTGCTTTTGAGACAGGGAGACTGCAAAAGTCTTTCGGTCAGGTCGCCGGCAATCATCCGTTTTTAAGAGCAGTTCTTGGGTATGATGAGGCTGATAATGGCTATTATTACGATGTTACGGATTCATCCAAGATCGATCTCCAAATGTCTGAAGATGAGCTGAACGGAATTGATGATCCGAAGCTTATCGCGGAATATGACAGGCTCACCGGTTATGACTGGGATATCAGGAGCGAAGGCCTGTTAAAAGCCGTTGCCTGGAAAATGCAGGATAAGACGGCGATCCTTTTGGTGTTTCATCATCTTCTCGCAGACGGCAGGGGAGCGCTGGAGCTTGCAACAGAGATCGCAGACGCATACAAAGACGGAACTGTACGTGAACCTGTAAGTGAGAAACTTATTTCGTCCGCAGATGAATTCCCGGCAGGTTCGGAACTGCCGTTCATGAGCAGGATGCTCGTTGATAAGGCGAACCGTGACTGGAAAAAAGAAGGAAACAAACCGCTCTCATATCAGAAATATCACGAATACGCAGACGGCTTCGTAAAGAACGATAAGGTAAAGATATCGGTTAAAAGAACCTCATCTGAAGAACTCTCGAAAACAATATCTGACTGCAAAGCGCACTCTGTCACGCTAAATGACCTTCTGATGGCGAAGATGTATAAAGAGGATAAGACCGGGAAGATCATTATCGCTAAGGATCTCCGCAGTGAACTGCCGTGCTACCAAAAAGGCGCTCTCGGTAATTATTCCACTGCGTTCAGCATTGAGGTAAAGAAGACTGACAGGGATCTGTGGGAACTGGCACAGGAAGTTCATAAGAAGGTTCAGAAGACGCTGTCTGATCCTAAATCTTTGTATCTGGTTCTTCAGTGCTACGCAAGACTGGAACCTGCTGTATTAGATGCGGCCTTCATGGCGGCAAAAGGCGGATTTAACAGTAAGAGTGCCTCTTTTATCGGAAAGATGTTCTTTGCAATGGATGAACCTAAAGGTTACAGCATTACAAATCTCGGCAAGATAGAGAGCAACAGCATTATAAGCGCGTATTTTATTCCACCGGCTTCACCTGCCATTAAAAAGACTGCCGGTATTCTTACCGTTAACGGCGAGATGATCACATGCGTAAGTGAGAGATGATCAGGAATTGTTTTTTCTGATCAGATCAAACAGTTCGACGATATATTTCCGCCGGGTGTTTATTGCAAAAGTTTCTGAATCTTCGAGCGTAACGAACAACAGTTCCTGAAGTTCGTTGTCACGGCAGTTGTTCTTGAACTTTTCTTCAATTTCTTCTTTGGTATAGTCTGTCTTTACCTTATATATGAGACCTACGGGGAAGTGGTTTTCGCTTCCGGAAGTGATCTTAAGATACTTAAGTGTATAGCTGAAATGAGAATCAGTGATATCCATACCGGTCTCTTCGCGGAACTCTCTAATCAGGCACAATTCAGGATTATATCTTTCGTCTTCAAAATCGTCTTTGGATGCGACACCGCCTATGAGATTGATCTCGCTGTTCATGTCAACGGCGAGGCAGTAGTATCCGTCACTTGTGAGAATGTAGGCGCCTGAGAACAGGTTTCTTGTGATGATGTTGCCGATAATCTTGCTGTAGAAAGCTTCATAGTAATTGATCCAGCCGATGCGGAGTATTATTGTGTCGCCGGTCTCATCAAGCCCGAAAAGATTCAGGATCTTCTCGCTGTATGCATCAGGATGCTTAAGGCAGTGCTCCTGCCAGAAACGCTCGATGTCATCTCTGTATCCTGTGAACGGATCCGGTGTTTTTACAATCTCAAATTCAACATTCTTAACTTTGGTGATCATAGGGTGATTATACCGCAGTTGTAAATCTGACGGCAGATGATTATAATCTACACCTTGTTGAAGAAACATATTTATTTGAACCGGGGGAGAACGGATGAAAAAGGGTGTAAACAAGAAGATAACGGCTATTAT
>JAEEGL014961577.1_pt1 | contig 15139 bp, 17 predicted proteins | sample 9134231 | NCBI WGS metagenome assembly JAEEGL01 (sample SAMN16246548, study PRJNA631951) | gut metagenome | biome: gut microbiome; feature: rumen; material: fiber-attached | host: Bos | place: Iran: Karaj | collected 2018-10 | reverse complement strand
CTCTCGTGATTATGTTTCATAGCAATATGTGAAACTCCTTACTCGATCTGATTGCAATATTAAACAGAAAAGGCTCTCAGCAGAGAGCCTTTTGTGCTGTTTATTAAACGAGTGTTCTCAAGAAAACGAGCAGACTGTCAGCTTTATCTTTAGAAAGCATACGATAACAATCCAAAAGCGTCTTCTCATCATCGGAAAGAACGGTCATATTGTTGGATTCAGTAAAAAGCTCGGACACAGGTACACCCATTGGTTCTACCAATCTGCACAGAGTATCAATAGAAGGATTCCGGTCGCCTCTCTCCAAATCTCTTATGTGAGTCTCAGAAACACCGGATAATTGTGACAGCTTGTAAACACTCATATTCTTGGCAACTCTTATGCTTTTAAGACGTTCAGAAATATCCATGCAGTACATCTCCTATCAATTTTTAGTATAAAGCAATATAGCGCAGGATATAAGCTAAATATAGCGTTGACATAACACCAATATAGCGTTATAATAGGAGGCGATCAGATAGGATGATAGATATGGATATTTATACTGTAAGTCTTTTTGGGCATCGTGAAATCAATCAGCCTATTATGGCGGCTGAAAAGTTAGAAAAGGTCATACGCAAGCTCATATCCAGTAAGGAATATGTCAATTTTCTCATCGGACGTGACGGGGAGTTTGATATTATTGCTACGTCAGTTATCCGTCGGATTATAAAGGAACTTGATTACGGCAATGCGTCTCTTACGTTAGTCCTTCCTTACATGAAGGCGGAGTACCGCGATAATGAGCAGGAATATCTGACATATTATGACGAGGTGGAAATCTGTTCTGAGGCATCAAAGGCACACTTTAAGGCGGCAATTCAGACACGAAACAAAAGCATGATAAATCGCTCAGAACTTGTGATTTTTTTCGTTGAACGCAAAAAAGGTGGTGCTTATCAATCATTACGATATGCAAAGCAGTCAGGGGTACGGACTATCAATATTGCGGAATATGTTGATGAGTGACGGTTTCTGTAATTGGAACTGCTTGATCTTGATACAAATCGTATGCTTTATATAATTGGAGATGATGATCGAGATGGTGGAAATAACTATTAAAAACAGTATTATATAGGGATATTGTTCGCACTTATGTTGGTTATAGACTACTTTCAAACGAATGAAACATCATGATGAATTTTTATTTCTTTATTAGAAAATTAGATTATCTGTATTTTATAGCGAGATAAGATCAAACATAACTGTTTGTGCGATTCGACATTTCTCGAAAATTTTTTTATGCAAAATGCTGCAAGAAAAATGTCGAAAAAAGGAATAAATCTGTTGATTTTTTTAGAAAATCTGTTATAATATTAAGTAGCTATTTGTAGAAGTGTTTGTTGATTATTTACAGCTTAGCATTTGGGCACTTGTTTGTGTATATATTAATACTATTGATGATGTTAATTACATGACGGTTCAATGTGGATAGAGGAGTTTATATTGTGAAGCTATCATTTTTTGAGAAATTTTACTTGAGAAGGCGCGGTAAAAGAGATGGAAAAAAGAATCTTTTTCAACGCTGTAATCTTGACGAATTGTACTCAAGTGATGAAGATGTTGCGGATAAACAGGTATGTATTTCGTCATTCATAGTAAGAGAATTAAGCAGACTTAACGGCGAGGTAAATTTCGTTTTTCGTTTTTCATTATGTAATCCCCAGTTTGACGAGACAGTGCCAAAAGATACTGAGGCGAAAAATGATAACAAAATGGTAAAACAGAAAAAACAATGGCGTATTATGAGATTTAAAAAGGGAATGGAATGGTGTGATAAAGAAATAACTAAAATCGACGCTGAGACAAATGCTTTGTTGGCGAACTATGTATTAAATATGTCAATTTATTCTAATTTGTTGAATAAAAATAATATTGAGGCGTCGCCTAAGCATATTGTGGAAAAATACAAAAATGATTTATCTATATGCCAATTTGAGTATATTGAAAATCGAAACAAACTTCTTGAGAAAAGATTGTCCATATTAGAACAGAGATCGATAATTCTTTCGAGTCTTTATATTAAATTAAATAAATTATGCGTTAAAAGTTATATGAGGATATGTTATTATTATGATTGTGCAAAACAAAAAGGAAGATCCTTGCCATCGGTTTTTTTAAGTGAATCTGAATATATTGCTTTTTGTGGCTCCGAGTTACTAAATTATTGCTTGAGCAATATCAAATCTACAGAACAAGAAAAAAAAGAGACACTTAACGAAATGGCATCTGTAATTACAAATATCAGTAGAAAAAATGACGGCACAATCGAGGTGATTAAAAGTTATGTCCAATCCCAAGAAAACGGGTGTTCTGAGCAGATTCAAGAAAATGATATGGAGAAGAAAGACTAATGAATTCGATAAATCTATAGAAGAAATCAACAAGAGTGAAATGGAAAGAATAACGCAAGAATTAATCGAAGAAGTGGTTGGAAAACATGGAGAAATTTCAAACTGCCTTAATTCATTGCTTGAGTCATATAACGCTAAGAATAATCCTATAGGTCGAGATGAAGCGAAAACAATTCTTTTGGTATTAATTCGCATAGGTGTCACGAAAAGGAGGAGACTTTCTCAGAAGGTTTCCGAGAGCCTTGAACATGGAAGACTATTTCAGTATTATAATAATAGGCTATCGCAAATTGATCGATTGACAGAAGAAGCATTTCTTGCTATGAAAGAAATGCAATCGGCACGAGAAAAGTATGAACGAGAAAAAAGCATATATGAAAATATTTCAGGAAAAGCATATGAGCGTAGTATCGATTTAAAGGAATCTTCTAACGATATTACCGGAAAAAAAGTCGAGATGTGGAACGAACTAGATAAGGAAATAGAAATTAATCATAACGAAAGCAATTATAAATTTCTTATGAATAATAATCAACTTCCATACGTAGACGATGTTGATTCTGAAAGCTCAACTACTCCTTCTGATAATACTGAAAATCTAAATGGTTCTAATGCAAAGACAAATCTATCGGATTCTCATCAGCAGGCTACTCAAAGTGATACTGATGCGTTTAATTCCGATCAGGATCACTCAAATGAAAAAATCATACTTGATTTATCTAAAGAGGCAAAGACAGATCAAGAAAACTCCGCAGCACGGGTTATATCCAACGATGTGAAGAATGTTAAATCTGGCACAGAAGACCAAGCCCAAGTCAATTCAACTCAAACCGTTGATGATAAGATGGATCAAGGAGATTTAAAAGAGCAGGATGCGAATGATGGTAATTTGGAGATAAAGGTGGATCAGCAAAAAAACGAAGCACCAATTGATCCAAATAATACTACCGAAATAAAGACAGAATCGAAGAAATCAGAGTCGAAGGAATCTAATGTATCGCTCCTTCCCGATGGGACAGAAAATAACTAACTTGTTTATTTCTGATGAACTACATATTACCTTGATTCGATGTTGTTTAGAACCGACGAGGAAATAATAATGTCCACATATATTTTTAAACTGAAAAAAATAGTTAACATTGTTCGCTCGTATATATTAGAATATACTGTTGACAAAATAATACGTTTGTTAAGTTTTTATTTTGTATTAAGTGTATGTTGTTATTTCTTGAGCAATATTATTATTCAGGATTTATCTTGGATAGCTGGCTTTACTTCTGTCTCTATTTTTGTTTCCTGTTTTACTGTTTCATGTTCTTTACCTTTGTTATCCGCTATAATAGCATGGCTTATTTCAACACTTACAAGAAATTATCGTAGAGTTCATCGACAACCTAGGCACAAAGTATTTAAGTATAGAGCTCTGCTGGCGTTTCTATGCTCTTTTATTATCGCAATAGTTATATTATTAGTTTTTCATGTAGAAATTCTGCAACAGTTTTTTCCTGAGAAGCACTACAAGTTACCTGTCGTTAAAACTCCAGTTGTTGTTGCGTCGTTATTGTTAGTTGCAGTTGTCTTAATCATGGTATTTCTGTTTTTTACTATTTTAGAGAGTAATAACATAGATCATGAAAACCATATATTGAATAAATTGTATATAAGATATATAAGAAATCAAACAAAATATATTAAAGCACAGAACCATTGCATATCCGAAAAATATAGCATTTGGGAGGACGAACATGTTTCTTTAGCTTTACTTCCATTATTGTTTGACGGAACCGTTTACTATATTGACGATAAAGGATTAAATTTTGAAAAACCCAAAAAATTTCAAAATAAGGCTCTTCCTTTTTCCGAGTACAGTAACGACGGGAATAATGTGTTTGTATATTATGGCAAAAAAATGGCAAGTTGTGACGGATGGTTTTATCTTGTAAACGGCGATTCAAAAAAATTACGGATTATCGACTATTCTGGCGATCCAATTAACATCGGTATTAGCGTTAAAAAATTTCGTTGCAGAAACTATTACTATTATATTTTGACTGGTGATAAATCAGATCTTAGCAATATCAATATTAAAGTGGGTTATGTTAAACGATATTATTATTATAATCAACATAAGATTGCAAGAAAAGCGAAGTATAAAGCAGACCAAGCTTATAATAAATATCAAAAGCAGTGGGCTAAAATTCAAAAAATGTTGCCGTTTGTGTATAATAAGGATATTGTGCCTTTTTATCACCGATCCAAAAATGAGATCGGTGATATCTGGGATGAGCTAAACAAGGAAAGTTTAAATATTGATATACACAGTGAGATCAAAAGTTAATTTGCTTATGAACTTTTTGTCTTGATAGATAATTTTATATCGAATCAACCAATAAAATTCTCTTCAAATTTATCTATTGAGCGCGTAATTTATTTTGTAAGATATAAATGAGCACTGTCGTCAAACTGTACAAATAAACGCCTTCGTTTTGTCCTTATAATATTTATTAAGTCTTGTATAAAGCCTATGTTTTATGCACAACTACTAAGTCGTGCTCATTTATAGTTGTAAGTTTATTTTGTATTGCCTAAAGGTGATGAGAAATGATAAAAACAATACTTAATCTCTCTCGTAGAATGGTAAAACATTTAAGAAATAACAATGTGTTGCCTTGGTCGGTCATTATTGCCTTAACAATATCAGATTTTTTTTCGATGTGTAATATGCTTTCATCATCGACTACGGGGGTAACAAAAGGTGAGCAATTTCTTTACAGTTTTGTTCTTGCTTTATGCTTGGAGGGATTATCTGTAGTAATAGGAAGGAGTTTAAGCACTCTTCAGAATTCAACAACATATTGGGAAAATGAAAAGAAAAATGCAAAATATGGGCTTTGTGCTTCTCTATTCGGTTTGATTATTGCTATTGCGCTTGTCGTAGGGATTCGCATTGCACAAATACAGAAAAATGGCGGTTACCATGCTTATAAAGAAAATGATTATCATTTTTTTGTAATACACTGTGTGTTATGTGTATTACCCATTTTAACATCTTTTTTGGCTTTTGCAATTTCTTGGATGTTTTTAAGGAGCGAACGAATTGATGAACAGGAGCAAAAAAATGATAAAAGCAATACGTGATTTCATTCACGCATCGGTGATAGTTTTAAGAAAGAATAGTGCAATTCCTTGGGGATTTATTTTTGCCTTAATGTTATCAGATTTTTTTACGATGCGTAATATGTTTTCGCCAGCTACTACTGGTTCAACAAAAAATGAGCAGTTTCTTTATAGCTTTGTTCTTGCGTTGTGTTTGGAGGGATTACCGGTAGTAATAGGAAAGAGCTTAAACACTATTCGGGATACCACAACATATAAGGCAAATGAAAAAGAAAACGCAAGATACGGATTAATTGCTTCTTCAGTTGGTTCGCTTATTGCTGTTGGACTTGTTTTTGGAATTCGTATTGCGCAAATACTGAAAAACGGAGGTTACTCTGCTTATAAAGAAAATGAATATAAATTATATGTAATACACTGTGCGTTATGCGTATTACCTTTCTTAACGTCATTATTAGCCTTTGCTATTTCATGGATGTTTTTAAGGAGTGAGCGAATTGATGAACAGGAAAAGAAAGTGGATATTTGCTATCGTGATTATTTAAGAAAAGAACAAGTTTTTAGTGAGAAGCTTCATAAACTCCAAGAACAAAGAACCGCACTATGGACATCAGTTACTAATTATCTTCCCATTCCCACAACTCTGGAAACATTCAGGAGAGAAGTTGTTACACGAATTCGATCTCGTTTGATGTATAACAGTATTATATGTTTTCAGGCAGAAATTAATGATTATAATGCTATGTTTGAGGAAGCTTTAGTAAAATACTTGACAGAAATGAGTGTTCGATCTACTATTCCAATAGACATTATCTCTATAGATATAAAGGAATTGTTTGATGAATATGATAAACAATGCACAAATGATATCGATAAATGGTCGAGTGATGCAACCATTTGCGCACTTGATAAAGAACTGAGAGCTTTATGCCATAACGATATTATTGTTGAACAGGCATACGTTGCATCTGGAAGAGAACCAATTGAAAGGAAGTCTATGTTATGAAAAAAATAATACGTAAGCTATTTATCACATTACTCGCGATTTGTCTTACGATCACAGTTTTCGATTTTACTGGCTGCGAGGACAATAATGAAAAGTTTTCTGATAAAACAGGAACAGATCTTGTTATTATTGTTGGACGTCATGCAAACTCAAAAGACCTTGTTGCAGACAATGAAGTAATGCAATCTATTAGGGAGATGTGTTATAATTCCTTTACATATACTCATGGGGACACATATCATGCTCAAGGAAATGTTTCAGTTATCGTTTGCGATGGCAATCCCGAAAGGATTTCTTTAGTTAATGCTAAAGGAAAGGAAATAGAGCTTTCTCTGGATAGTGATGTCCCAGAATACAGGGAAACCTTAGTGAATGATGCTATTAATGAGATTATTAAATTTCTTAAGAGTGATGCTACAAAAGCAAATGATCCTGAAGTCGATCTGCTTTCTGCTTTATTTGATGCTCAGTTCATTTTGGATAGAAGTAATGCAGAAAGCAAAGAGATATTGATTCTCGACAGCGGCATAAGCACTACTGGAGCATTTAACATGAATGTTAATAGAATCCAAGATGATAATACGGATGAAATAATCTCACAGATTCCCGAAGATTATGTTCCTATTTTAAATGGAGTAAAAATATCCTTTGTAGGGCTTGCAAATGTAGCTGAACCACAAACTTTGCCGGATCCAGTAATTAATAAACTAAAAAGAATATGGACTGTTCTTCTTGAAAATAGATGTGGAGCTACTTTAAAGTCAGAAATTAAGCCATATCAAAATCCGGGAGAAAATTTGTCTTGGTATGAAGATGGTAGTGGATATCCGCAGGTTAGTATGGTTCCTTTTTATGATGAAAGTACGAAAAACGGTCCTTGGTTTTTCCCCACTTCTTCACTTGGTTTCAAACCTGATTCGGACGTATTTTACAATCAGAAACAGGCTGAAAATGTGATTGAAACAATAATCGCTTCGGATTTGAATTCGTATTTATCAAGTGATCCTGATGCGAAAGTATATGTTGTTGGCTCTATTGCTAGAATAAAGAAAAATGAAGAGGTAAAAAAACACAGTGATGTTTCAGCGAAAAGGGCTAAAAAAGTTGCCAGTATATTAAAGAAAAAATTTGGAGTTTCAAAGGAACAAATCGTTATCATTGATGCTGGTTCAACTGTTTTTACTTGGCGTAATGCAGATGAATTTCCAAATGGAAAGCAGAATGACGACAATATGCAGAATAATCGCGTTGTCGCTATAATTCCCGCAACATCAACATCCCAAGTTAAGGAATTACGAGATGAAGGATTCATAAAATAAGTATTCCCGCCTGATTTTTCGGGCTAAAACATATTATACGAGGAGGTGTTTGCATGAATAATTTGACTCCGGAAGAAAGAAGAGCGTATTACCGAAGAGCTGAGAATGATTACAATAATGCTAAAATATCAAAAAGACAAGCAGAGAATCGTCGGGATTCTTACAGAACGGAGCTTAGGAATAGTTTAGACAGTATTCAAAGTAATAAATCTGAAAAGCGTAATCTGGAAAAAAGATTGGCACAGATTAATAAGATTATTCAGGCAATGGATAAGCTTGATGGGGATTATTTTGACAAAGCAAACCGTTCCGCATCAAATGCAGATACAACCTATGGTGAGGCTATTGTTTGCAAAGGAATTACTCGCGGAAACATGAAAAAATCCTTTTTGTCAAAATCAAAATGCGCAGACGTAAATACCGATACAGCTTATTCGGCTTGTTTAGCTGAAAAAAGATTATTGGAAAATACTATTGAGAGAATCGACAGCCAAATTCGAATGCTAGATTCGAAAATTGACAGTTTGAAGTCCAGTATTCGAGGCTGCAATAGTGCTATTTCTGATGCAAACAGTCAAATGCGAAGAAGTAATTGGGCTATGAATTATTACGGATGATTTTTTCACATTTGAAATGGGAGGGTGAACATGGAAATTGTCATACAATCAAATGGTAGCAGCTCCGTTTCTTTGTTGCGTAGCAGAATTAAAACGCTTAAAAGCGATATCAACGACACCATAAGTCAACTGAAAAGAATCAACAACGGATTAAGCAATATCAATGGTCCAGTGAATAATAATATTTTAAGTGCAACGAATGGAATTAATGCAAGAATTCATTCTGAAGAACAGAAGAAAAATGCAATTTCCGAAATCGACAGAATGATAAAAACATTTGTTGATAATGCAGTAGCTATCGATAAGTCAATTGCACAGAAAATCAAACAAAATGAACATGCATTCTATAATAAATATCCTTGGCATAAACCGTCAATTTTACCGAGGAAAAAATCTTGGGAAAATCCATTCGAATATGGAAGAGCATTTTTACGGTATATAGGAAATAAATTAAAGGATGCTTGGACTGGAATCGTAAGCTTTGTAAAAGAACACGCTGTTGAATTAATTATCGGGACAGTATTTGTAGCTATAGCTATTCTTTTGACATTTCTTTCTGGCGGAACATTTTTAGCTGCAGTATTTGCTGTTTTTAAATCCGTGGGCATTTCCATGTTAGTAAATTCAGCAATATCATCTAGTATTGCGTTAATCACAGGAGGAGATGTAAAAAAAGCTTTTTTTGATGGACTAGCCAGTGGCTATATGTTCGGTGCTATTTTTGCTTCTCTTTCCGCCGGTGTAAGGTTTTACCAAGCAATTAGAGCCGGAACTGCAAGATTCCAACTTCCGTCTTCCTTTGATTCCAGCGTTAAAAGACCAAGTTGGAGAGGTTCAGAAGAATTTGCTCATTCAAAACCTAAATATAGCACATACGAAACACAAAAGACTGTTGATATAAAGAATGGCATAATGACAGATGCAAAATATGGTAAAAAAGGTAGCTTTAGGCTTGATATGTTTAAGGAAGGATTCTTTAAAGATAATATTGTTGAAGTAAAAAATTACAGTATTCATTTAGACAGTGGAAGACGCAATCTTATCCATAACATTAGCAAACAATATTCGACACGAGTCGGACAAAGATTCACTCAAACATATTTGATAGAAACCCGTGGTATCCAGGTTTCCAGATAAATGCTCGAAGAATTAAGCAAGAAGATTCTGGAAGCAAGCGGGAAAGGTATTAAAATCATATATTTGTTCTAATTTTGCGATTCGAGGACTGAATTATCCTGATATATATAGGTTATTTTCCACGCCTTCCCTTACTAAATTGTATGCTGTGTTGTCTAAATTTAGTACAAAATAAGGAGATGAATACATGGCAGTTGGTTTTAATGTGGGATTGTATTATTATTTAGTCGGATCTCCAGATTTTCTTCACTCTTTCTTTTCTACAGTAGCTTACCGATTGGAAGGCGGAAAATGGGGAAGGCGGTTTCCTTTATTAATGAAGCGTCTATATTATAAAGAACTTAAGCCCAAAGAAATTGATAATGCCATTTTAGAGCTACATGAAATAAAAAATGAATTTCGACACTATTCTCCTGACGACGTGATATGGGATATTGAAGATCTCTCAAAGCAACCTCCCTGGGGGAAAGATATTAGCGAGGACATAACGGACTTGTCAAATTACTTTGTCACAAGTGACGGTCGCGATTTTATTGATGTGTTATTTATGGCACTAAATGAAGCTAAAGAATCCAATCTGCCGATAAAGATTGAGGCTTTGTAATTCAATAATTTACGATGGAGGTGAAAATATTGAATAATTCGATGACAATATCAATCTCCATAAATGGTTCTTGTACTGTGACTTCGGTTCGTCATAGAATGAATGCATTAAAATCTGACATTGACAGTACTATCAAACAGCTTAAAAGAATCAACAATGGATTAAGCAATATAAATGGTCCGGTAAACGGTAATATCTCAAGTGCGATAAACGGGATTAATAGTAGAATTCGCTCGGAAGAGGAAAAACGAGAAGCGATAGTCGAAATTGACGAAAAAATAGATGCTTTTGTAGAATACGCAATTGCAACAGATAGATCTGTTGCAAGAAATATTCATCAAAACGAAAAGAGATTCTATAAGGAATATCCATGGCTTAAACCTGATATTATTCCCCAAAAAAACGTATGGCAGAATATGCTGGAAGGCGGGAAGGCACTCTTAAAAAAGATTGGTAATGGGCTAAAGGAAATCTGGAAGGGTGTCAAAGAATTTGTTAAAGAACATGCTTTAGAGATTATTATCGGTACAATAGGAATTATTGTGGCTGTTGTGCTTACTGTGCTTACAGGAGGAACAATTTGGGCTGCTATTCTAGTTGTTTTTAAGTCTGTTGTAATTTCAATGGCTGTGTTTGCTGCATTAAGTACCGGAATAGCGTTAATTACCGGAGGCGATGTTAAGAAGGCATTTTTGGACGGACTAGCAAGTGGATATATGTGGGGTGGCATTTTTGCGGCGTTTAGCGCGTCTGTAAACTTTGTAAAAGCATGGAAAAATGGAAAAACTATTATACAACAGCCTAAAACAGCTGAGACCAACAATATTTCAAATAATACGTTTGTAAATCAATATTCTGAAGATACACTCACAAAGCCTAGCAATTCCCCAAATCCAAATGCAAAGCCAACTGGTAAACCAGCTGAATTTAAACCGGGAATGGATGAGATTGATCGAAGATCTCTCACTATGGAAAATGATGCTGCAGATGTTATTGCTCAGAAGGGATACAATATTGAGCAAAATCCTAAGATAGATCTTCCTAAAAATTCTGACAAATTACCAAAACATCCTGATTATTTAATAGAAGGCGAATATTTTGATTGTTATTCTCCTCGATCAACAACATCAGAGAATAATATTATTTCGAAGATATTTAAGAAAACATCTACTGCTTCACGCACAGGAACAAGACAAACCGAAAGAGTTATTATTAATCTTCGAGAATGGAATGGAGATGTTAATTCTTTGACTTCATCTATAAGGCAATCTGTATCTAACGGCAAATTAGCAGATCCAAGTGTCAGTTTGAGGGAGGTTTGGGCTATTATTGGAGATAATATATTTCAATTATTCCCTTAAAAATTTATAAGAATGAGATGATAAAATGATAGATGATTTATGTGCAATAATTGAGAATAAAAAAATAAATTCATCGATAATTGAAAATACTATTCATAATTTATTTCCTGATTCAAAATTGAAAGTTGAGAAAAACGAAAATAATTTATATTTTTATGACTTTTGTGATGGTGATAGAATTAGAGTGATTTTTGTTGAAACCTATCCTTTTGTAATGAAATATGATTCCGTGTTGTTAAAAAAGACAATCAACTATAAACAAGAATTGATATTTGAGTTTAATAAAGACGATGATGATTTAGAATGGTGTCATAATTTAGTATTTGAAATTTGCAGATACATTTATATGAATTATAATTGCAATCTTTTTCTGTATTTTGATTCGGGATTTGATATATGCCAGCTTGATCAAGGAGGAATTTTGTGGTCAGATTCATGTGATTTTATAGATAGAAATTCAAATCTTCTTGGAGGTTTAGATAATTGAAAAGTCATATTACATACGATCTTTCTACTGCAACAGTTGCATTTGCTTCCGGAAAATATGAGGATGCCTTAAACGAATGTCAAAAGTTAATTGGCGCGGACGTAAAGCAGGTCAATGTCTTTTCTTTAGCGGGTAATTCCTGTATTATGCTTGAGAAATTAAGTGAAGCAGAAGATTTCTTCAATAGGGCAATTGAATTGGACAACCAGGATGGCGATCTGTATTTCTATCTTGGACACAGCCAGTACGGGCAAGAAAAGTACGCTGATGCTTTGTCAAGTTACGCGAAAGCGGAGCAGTTTGGCTGTTCTAAGGAGAATCAGCAAAAGCTCTATTATCTCATGGGTGTAATCAGTCAGTCACAGGGCAAAAAAGAAGCGGCGTTAATAAATTATCATAAGGCAACCGATTCTGATATTTCCAGTGAAGATCAAAGAGATATTATATTGAATACTATTCAGCTATACATGGAATCCGATGAATTACCAGAAGCCGAGAAATATGCCATTCAGTATAAACTGCTGTGCCCTAATGAGTTTGCTTGTTATCAGCTTTTGTTCCAAATCTATCTTGCAGAGGAAAAATTCACTGATGCTCAAAACATTTTAAGAGAAGCAACAGAATACTGCCAGCTCGAGGATGATAACAAAATCAAAATGCTATTTGATCAGGTTATGCTCCTCTGCTGTTTAGCTGAAAACGACGATGCTAATAAAGTAAAGAATTTTAATCAAGCGCTAAACATACTTAATGCAATTAATAGCAGTTCTAATTTGTCAGATGCGAATAAGTTTGAAGTGATTGTTTCAAAAGCTGAGATTTTCATTCAACTTGGAAGGAAAAAAGAAGCGTTAGAATCAATTAAGGAAATTGCTTCCAAACCAAATTCTGATGATGCGGAAAAAATGGATTACATTGAACGAGCAAGGCTCTTGTTGACTGAGATGCTGCTGGAGAATGAAGAATACGAAGATGCTCGTAAATATGCCAGAATGCTTAATACCAGCAATAACCCAACATATAAATATCAGGCTCTATATTCTGAAGCATACGCTACAAAAAAGCTATCTAAAGCACAACCAGAGCAAAAAGAAGCAGTAAATCAGCTATATGAACGTGCGATTGCGTATCTTAGAAGCTATTGTGCATCTGCACCAAATGATTTGCTAGCATTTTTATACAGAGCGAAAGCTTACGCTGATATAGGAGAATATGATAAGGCAAGGGAAATGTGTGGTGTGTTACCGGAAGAAGCCCAGCAAATGCTGGAAGAATATATTAATAACTGTCAGATTGACAGTTAATTATAAAATAATACAGCAGGAGGAGTGATAGTTGGGTATATTTGATCAGAATTTGGTCATTGACGAGAGTGCTTTTGATGACGCAGTGAGGGATTTTAATGCAATTTCTCAAGACATCGAAGCATTACGAAATGAGGTGAACAGGCTGTTGGATGATTTAGCCAAGGGCTTTGACACTCCGGCAGGAAGAAAATTCTATAAATCATGCAGTAGCAGCCTCTTGTCCCCCTTAAATGACCAAGCAAATGTCGTTCGGCATGTTGCCGAAAACCTCAATTTGGCGCGTGAAGAATATCAATCCGTATTTGAGGAGTATCGCGCGCTGAACAACGCAATTGACAGCATTGATTCTTAGACATTAAGAAAGGCAGGAAAAAAACATGGCAGACAGTGTATTAAGAGTTGAAAACATCGAGGCAGTGAAGAATGCGGTTAATACGTATATTCAGACATGCAGTGGTATATTTGGAAACATGCAAAATACTATTGCAACCCTCAGAGGTGCAGATTTTATTGGTGACGCTTCAAATGGTTATGGAGCGTTTTTCACCCAAATTACCCCCGCACTTACCACGAATCTTTACGCTGCCGAGGAATCTCTTATGGTAGGCATTAACAATATGATGGATAGTATCAAAGCGACATTACTGGATACGGTAGACCCCGATCTTGGAACTGCAAACAAAAATGCGGCAGGAAATAATCCGGCACCAGCACCTAAGGCACAATAATTTATAAGGAGGACAATTGATTATGTCACAGAAAATGGTATTCCGCTATGGAAGCATGGAAGATGCAGCAAAGGCAATCGATGGCTATGCAAAGGATTATGCCGATGCCGCAACAGCGTTAAATAATGCCGTAACAAACGCTATTGCTGATTGGGAAGGTGCGTCAAAGGAGAAATTTGTAACATTTATGAACTCCGTAAACACCTACACCGGAACAACTATTCCTGAAGTAGTTAAGGGAATGGCAGAGGTACTCAGAGCAAACGCAACTTCGATGCAGGAAGCTGATTCCGAAATCGCCAAGGCTATCCCTGATTCAATCTAAGCTCCGCAAAATAACTGTATACGATTTTTCGTTTATTATCCACAAAAAGTAAAATCTTTTCACTTAAGTAACCTGAAAGTGCTGCGTGCCAAGTCGTTCATTGCGGCATGCAGCACTTTTGGAACTGAAAGGAAATGATCATTATGAGTATCAACATTCATTCCGATGAGAAAAAGACTGATAATGCTTTTGAGAAAACTAATATAGCTTTTGAGCTTAGTGGAAAATTCTCTAAGGACACTTTAGCAGATACATCAAAAAACGCTTTTAAATATTCAAAGAACCAATTAAATCATAAATCAGTTTGCTTTGAAAACAACCAAGCAAATTCCCAAGTTGACACTTCTTTAGTGCAACTCAGAGAAAGATTGAATGCACTCAGACAGAAGTCAAAACTCAGCTTTAATCAGTATTCCTCTGTCAAAATAGAAAAACCTATTATTTCGGGCAAAGCTGCGCCTAGAAATAATTTTTCATATACTGCTCCCAAACGTGAGCCTATAGGATTTAAGCATATCGATACATCAAGTAAAGTTTTTTCATTCGCACCAAGCAAGATAGACAAGCCCACTCTGAGCTTTAAGCCGGTTTCAACTGCAAAGGTTGACTACTCTGCTCCTGCAAAGAAATTGGTGCAGGTTCAGTCTGTTGACGCATCGCGCAAGGATTTTTCATTCGCACCAAACAAGATAGACAAGCCCACTTTGAGCTTTACATCGGTTTCGCCGGTAAAGGTTG